>Ga0157370_10000193_pt1 | contig 76373 bp, 63 predicted proteins | sample C35metaG_FD_113463 | JGI IMG/M metagenome (GOLD analysis project Ga0157370, IMG submission 113463) | Corn rhizosphere microbial communities from Kellogg Biological Station, Michigan, USA - C3-5 metaG | ecosystem: Host-associated > Plants > Roots > Rhizosphere > Soil | place: USA: Michigan...
GCGTGAGTTCCCAGCGTAGCGCCGTAACGGTTATTGCAAGTTCGCATAATGTATATTATGTCAACTTTGACACGGCGTCTTCGCAAGGCCTTCAAAGCCCTCGCTGTTGTCGTCGGTCGCACCCGATGTCGTTTGGTCATCAACCTCGTCGCTCACTTCATACCTCGTCATTTCTCGCTGCTTTCCGTGTTTAACTCATTGATAAACGGAGGATGAATTTCTTTGTCGTGTGCACAGTGTGGACGGCTGTAAGGCACGCCCTTCACCACATTCATTAACGATGTCGTCATTCCTCTCAAGCGACATCATTAACGACATCGGCGGTGTCCCACTGCTTTCTCGGCGCGCGCTGCGACTCGGCGGGAAATGGCGTCGCCCCGTAATTGCGCTCCGTCAGTCGTAGGGTCCTTTCCCAAGAGCCTCGCGCGCCTCTAGTAGTCGAGAATGAGCTTATGTTCTTTCCCAAACGCCATCACGGCTTGGCTGGCTTCTCTCTTTGCTGAGAAAGCGGCTTCCTGCGCGACCTTTTCTTTGGTTTCGGTAATGTCTTTCAAGGCCTTGTATGCCAATGTATCTTCGGCGCAGAGCGCCGCGTATTCGGCGTAAAGCTGCGCCCTTTGATCCTTTGAATAGGACTCGTCGGCCAGCTTCAGCAAGGCAAGTGCGTGGAGTGACGCATTCGCCTTTTCCAAGGCGTTCGTAGCGCTTTCTGCTGTTCATTATTCGGAGCGGTCACCGGACTTTCCTTGAGGGCGTTTTTGCGCGAGATGTGAAGTGGTACTTGCAGCCAGCGTCAGTTCTGGCCCGGTGATTAGCTAGGTCCGTCGCTGCCGGTCTGGCCTAGGCGTTCCCCGCTCAGCGTGTTTGACCCCCTTCGCGGTCACGGCAGCGTTGCCGGACTTCTTGGGGGTCCGTGGCTTCGGCGTGGAACTCTTGACCCGAGCTTCGGCCCGAGCGACGGCTGCGTCCCGTTGTGCGTCAGCCAACTGACTGCGCAAGGTCGCCTCGCGCTGTTGGACGCTGTCTTGGAGGAGTTGTCGCTCCCTCCCGGCCGCCTCGAGCTGTTTTTGAAGTGATCGAAGCTCTTGGCGGACCCGGTCGACCTCAGCGTGAGCACGGTCTTCGACGGAGCGTAGAAGCTCGGATTGGCGCTGCCGGTCGTGAGTCAATTCCGCTTCCCGGGCTTGGTTCAATTTCAGATATCCCCAGCTCATCTTGAAGGCGGACTGCCAGCGCTCGCGCTGCGTCACGTTGCTCTTCGCTGTCGCTCAGCCGCTCCTTCAATTGAGCCAATAGCGGGAGGTGGTCGGCCAACCTTTGCTCGGCAAGGACACGACTCTGAGTGGCCTTCTCGACCATTTTCGCGGCTGCGTCAGTTTCTTGCTGAAGCGCAATATTTCTCTGCGCTAAGGCTGAGCGATCGCGATCAAGGGCTTCGCGATCGCTCGCAAGCTCTGTCTCGAGCAGTTGTCGGGCCGAGGCAATTGCTAGGTCGCACCACTGCGAGGCAAGATCAGCAACCGTTGACGGCGCATTAGGCAATGCGACGCTCTGACGTTGCCAGGTGAGGCGACCACCTAACCTGCCCCACCAACTCTCAAGATGTCGCGTCACAGTATTCGGCGAGCCTGTCCCGAGGGATGCGCTTATTCGCTCGACCGTCGGCCGTTCCCCCGCCTCCACCAAGGCGTCGGCGGCACCATGTACGTCGCTCTCGCTGATTCCACGTGCAAAGACGGCTTCTCCTCGATTCCCGCCCTACCCTTTGCGCTTCACACTGACGATAAGTGATGATTATCGCTAGCACGAACCCGTTGGCGGAATATGCATTACATATTATGAAGCATAAATCCACCTTGCCCGCTCTCGCCGGTCCCGCTTCCGGCTTGGTACTGCCGGAAAAGCTGGCCCAGCACGCGGCCGATGCCGTGCGCGAGCTGCTGGCCGAAGCTGCGGCGGCCAATACCACCCGCAGTTACGCGGCGGCCCTGCGCTACTGGGCTGGCTGGCACCACGCAGCGGTTCGGTATCGAGTTGACGCTGCCGGCGAACGAAGCTGTCGTGATTCAGTTCCTGGTTGATCATATCCAGCGCAAAAACAAGGCCGGCCTGATCACCGAGTTGCCAGCGGCGGCCGACCAGGTGCTCGTGGCTGCCGGTCTCAAGGCGAAGCTTGGTCCACTCAAGCTTTCGACCGTGACCCAGCGCGTGGCGGTGTTATCATCGGCGCACAAGCTCAAGCGGCTGACCAATCCGTGCGAGCTGGCAAGTGTGCGCACGCTGCTCAGTCGAGCCCGGCGCGCATCGGTGAAACGCGGTGAGCGACCGACTAAGAAGGCGGCGATCACGCGACATGAGCTCGAAGCGATGCTGACCACGTGCAATGACTCGCTGGAAGGCCTGCGTGATCGCGCCCTACTCTGCTTTGGCTTTGCCAGCGGCGGCCGACGCCGCAGCGAGATTGCAGCGGCCGATCTGCGCGATCTGCGTAAGACCGGCGACGAGAGCTATACCTAACGGCTGGAATACTCGAAGACGCAGCAGGCTGGAGTGGAGGTGGATTCGACTCCGGACAAACCCATCCTGGGGCGTAGCGCGCAGGCCCTCACGGCATGGCTCGAGGCCTCAGGGTTCGCGAAGGAGCGATTTTTCGGCGAATATGGAAGAATCGTATAGGCCCTGCCCTGTTGCCGGGCTCGATAGCCACGATCGTCAAGCGACGGGCCGCGATGGCGGGGCTGGCGGGGGACTTCGGGGCGCAGAGCCTGCGATCGGGCTTTGTCACCGAAGCAGGCAAGCAAGGCGTGCCATTGCCGGCGGTGATGGCGATGACCGAACATCGTTCGGTGGCTAGCGTGATCGGGTATTTTCAATCCGGCGCAGCGGAGGACAATCCGGCGGCACGATTGCTGAAATAACGCTGACGAAAGCTTATCCACCGACCGCACTTCAGTCAGGGCGGGAGGCGCTAGGGATCGACGCCGACTCAATCAACCAGGCTAATCCGGTTTGTTACTATCGATTGCGACAGGCAGTATGGGGGCGGGTTGCGGTAGTCACTGGGAAATCGAAGGAAAGTAAGACATGGCGCATTGGAAGATGCGCCTTCCTTTGCTATACCGTCGGACTCGGCCACTGAGAATTCACATAAGGACTTGGGCATGGTCGAGGCATCCACTGACAAGTTTTCAGCCGGCGAGCAGGGTCTGGGGTACATCTACCAGGCACGTCTCGCCCTGCTCCATCTGCTGCAATTGCCGGAGGACACGGCCGTTTTCTTGGAAAAGGACGACGACCTTGATTTCATCGACGGCGGTGGAGTCAAGTCCTTAGCATCGCTCAAGCATAAGGCGGTCGGCGACAGGCTGGCCGACCTTTCGGCCGACTTCTGGAAGTCCGTCAACATTTGGTTGGCGCGGTACAATCGCGATGGCCGCGCCGCATCTAACCTGCGATTCTTCCTGTTCACCACCGGCACGGTATCGACCGACTCGTTCCTCAGCCGCCTCCTATCCGATCGGTCCACCGCCTCTGGTGATGAGGCCTCGCTGACCGAGTTGGCCGATGCCGCACTCGCCAAGTCGAGATCGCAGCTCATCGGTCCAATCGCCACGGCGTTCAACGAACTAAGCGATCCCGAGAAGCAAGATTTTCTCGAGCGCATACTGATCCTCGATGGCAGCCCGCGCATAAGCGACATCCCGGCAACCATCAGGGACAAGCATATGCGAAGCATCCGGCGCGAACATCGCGAATTCGTCTTCGAGCGTCTGGAAGGCTGGTGGACTGACGCCGTGATCAAACAGATGACGGGCGCCAGGACGGAAGGAATCTTCGGCTACGAAGTCTCGGACAAACTCTCCAACTTCGCCGAGGAATACAAGGCGGACAACCTCCCCATAACATTCCGAGGAAAGGTGCCCGCGGACGAGATCGACACAGAGACCGATCCGCGCCTTTTCGTGACGCAATTACGGCAGATCGGTGTTTCTTCCAGCCGGATCAGGAGCGCGATCCTGGACTACTACAGGGCGTTCGAACAGCGATCAGCCTGGGCGCGCGAGAACCTAGTAGCTTCAGGAGAGGTCGAGGAATACGAAGATCGTCTTGCCGACGAGTGGAACCGCTACAAGGATGTCGCCTTCGAGGAGCTCAAGGACGACAGTGACGAAGAGGCGCTGCGGGTAGCCGGCGCGACACTCTACAACTGGGCGGAGTTCGAGACTGGAAAGATCGAATCCCTGCGCATCCGCGCACGGGTGTCCGAGCCCTATGTGCTTCGCGGCAGCTTTCATATCCTGGCGGATGCCATGCCCGAACCCAGGGTCTACTGGCACCCTAGGTTCCTCGACCGTCTCGGCAAAGTGCTGGGGGTGTCGCCGTGAAGCGATGGGATCAGCGCCCTTTCGAGATTCGCAACTTGTTCAATCCCGCCTTCTGCGGCTTGGTCCTATTCCGCGCCCTGCACGGTTACCAGGAAGAAGACGCTCGCGGTATGCCCTTCTCGCTGTCGCTCTTGGTGTTGCCCCTGTGCCTGCACAAGGACTCGCGCGAGGTGATCGCCAGCAGCCCCCGTAGCTACCTGCTTAAAACCACTGAGAAGAACCAGCAGGTCATGGTGGGCTTCCCCGACCGGGTTACCCAGATGCTGCCTTATGCCATGGAGGGGTTCGGCCTACTGATGGAAAGGGGCTGCATCGCCATTGCGGACAGCGGTCGTATCCAGACCGTGCCCAGAAAGGTGCGTAAGGCCGTCAACGGAACCGACGAGACCGTCTCGTGCCAGAAAGTTGCGCGCATCGTCGGAAGGGAATTCGCACGCATCGGTGACCGGGTGACCGTTTACACGACTTTCGGGGTTCGTCCATGAAGATCTGTTCCATCCACATCTATAGCCACGACGGTCAGCGCCGCGATCTCCGATTCAAGGTGGACGGGCTCAATGTCATCACCGGCCGCTCGTCTACCGGCAAGTCCGCGCTCTCTGAGATCATCGAATACTGCATGGGTCGCTCCTCGTTCAACGTCCCTGAAGGAGTCATTCGCGACAAAGTGGCATGGTTCGCCGTGATCTACCAGTTCGAGAACGGCCAGGTGCTGGTCGCCAAGCCGACTCCCCCCGGCGGCGGCTCCACTTGTAGCACAGCAATGCTGCGGCGGGGCATCCAGTTGCAGGCACCCGAGTTCAAGGACCTGACGGTCAACACCGACGACGACGCCATCGTCGAACTGCTGTCACGTCTGCTCGGCATTCCCGAGAATCGCACGGATGTCGCGTTAGAACACAGCCGCAACAGTTTCGACGCAAACGTAAAACACACGCTCTACTATCTGTTCCAGAAGCAGGGGTTGGTCGCCAACAAGGACCAGCTTTTTTATCGCCAGAACGAGCAGTTCCAGCCGCAGGCGATCCGCGACACGCTACCGATCCTGCTTGGCATATCCTCCCACGATCGCTACGAACTGGAATCAAAGTTGCGCACGGCGCAGCGGGACCTGAGGATCAACACCAAGCAGCTGGAGCAGGCGCGCAACGCCGTCGACACGTCGCAAGAGAAGGCCATCGGTCTCTACTCAGAAGCCAGGGCGGTCGGCGTTATCGGCAATACCCCAGGGAACCCGAATGCCGACGGAATCATCGATGCATTGAGGTTGGTGCTGTCGTGGAAGCCTGAAACGGTGCCCGACGACGACGGTAGCCGGATTTCGCGCCTTGAGGAAGAACTTGGCCAGCTGCGACAGGATCGCCGCGACGCGCAGACCAGGATCGACGCAGCCCAACAGTTCGCTAAGCGAGCAGGCGGCTACGAAAGCGAGGCTGCCGAACAAGTGGATCGGCTCTCCTCGATCAAGGCGCTGCCGAGGAATCCCGACAGCGGCGAATGGCAATGGCCATTCAGTGAGCGGAACCTGTCACTAGAGTCCCCCATCGCCACCGTACTGCTCAATGAGCTGGAATCGCTCGACAGGGAATTACGTATCTCAACCGGCCAGCGCCCCAAACTCGAAGCTTACCTAACCGAATTGACAGGCAAGGCGGACGTGATCGCTGGCGGCATCAAGCAGAAGGAAGCAGAGCTATCCGCGGCAATTTCGGCCAACGAGGTCATCGCCCAGATGGGCACACGCAACAACGCTGCCGCGCGCGTGGTCGGTCGCGTTAGCTTGTTCCTGGAGACGCTCCTCCCAAACGAGGATCTTGCCAGGTTGGAAACAGAGAATCGCCGCCTCAATCACAAGGTGAAGCAGCTTGAGAACCAGATCGGCGCCAACGACAGCAACGAACGCCTGACCTCGATCCTAAACAACATCTCAGCACAGGCGTCACGGTACATCCGAAAGTTCAACGCCGAATTCGGTCCCTACCCTGCTCGGCTCAACCTGCCACAGCTGACGATCATTTTCGATCGACCCGAACGTCCGGTCTCTATGGGCCGGACCGGGGGCGGCGAAAACCACTTGGCGTACCACCTGTCAGTATTGCTCGCCCTGCATCTGTTCGCGGCCAAGAACAATCGCCCAATCCCGCGCTTTCTGCTGATCGACCAGCCGACCCAGGTCTACTTCCCATCCGAGCAGGTCTACAAGGATGTCGACGGCTCGGTGCAGAAGACCGAAGCCGACGCCGACCTCAATGCTGTGCGCAGGCTGTTCGAGCTCTTGCTGAAGTTCACCCAAGAGGACGTCCCCGGCTTCCAATTGATCGTCACCGAGCATGCAAACCTCCGGGAACAGTGGTTCCAGGACGCCTTGGTCGAAGACCCGTGGACCAAGCCGCCCGCGCTGGTTCCCGAGGATTGGCCGCCGGAAACGGCGAACTAAACCTGCGATAAACCATACAGCCGCCGGAATTCGGCAGCTGTCGCGATGCTGTCGTGTTGGCCTCCGCCCCGCACTCCCACGCTCGGCGGCGTCGATTGGACGCACAGGAGTGACGAGTCATGAGCATCACAGAGATAACCCAGCCCCGCCTTATGACGGCCAACGAACTAGCCCTAACCGGCTGATATTGCTAGAAGCACGGTTACGAATGGCGTCCTCAGGTAGAAGAAATATGCGGGACGCTCGTTAAACAACATCCTGAGGACACGTTGTGTCGGTAGTAAAAGAACAATACGCAACGCTGGCTCCGCGAGGGGAGACCTTGGCAGATGTCGTGGTCCTCGCCCAGGCCTGGAAGAAGTCGGATGTCTTCATCCGTCGTCACAACTGGTATGCCGACGTGTTGGAGCTTGATGCGTCGACCATCGATCTAGAGGAACAGCTCATTCGTTGGGGCGCGGCTGTCAGTGAGGACAGCTTTCGCCCGCACCATCTGCTGCTCGTACCGGCACCTAAGAATGGGAAGTGGGCTTTTCGAGAAACCCCTAACGTCAACTCACCCGAAGGCATTGTGAAACTCGATCTCGATAGCTTGGGTTCGAATCCGACGTTCGATGACTGGGGCCCCAAGGGCAGCAGCCAAGGCGAGCAAGGCACAGCCGACACCTCGACTGGAACGCCCCAGAAGCTTCGGCCGCTGGCGCATCTGACCATTCGGGACCAAACGGTTGCCACCGCGGTGATGATGTGCCTGGCGGAGGCTGTGGAATCGGCCCAAGGTGATACGAGTGACCCGGATGTTGCCGTCGCGCGACAAACGGGCGTGGTGAGCTACGGCAACCGACTGCACTGCAGTTGGGAGCATTCGGCCACGCGGCACCCGCGAGCGAGGTTCTCGTGGGGCAACAGTCGAACGTACCGGCAGTATTTCCAGGACTATCGCGCGTTCCTGGCGCGCCCACGGCGCGTTTGCGCCGATCTGATGACCCGGCAGGCCCCTCGCCGCGAACTTTTCGTAGTCTCACTCGACATCAAGTCATTCTTCGACAGGGTGGACAGGGCGGCGCTGCTGATCGAGTTACGTCAGATCGAGACCGACTACAAAGTTGCGCACGGGCTGCCCGACGCCCAGGGCGCAGATGAGGCGTTCTGGCAGCGCGCAGCCCGCATCTTTGACTGGCGCTGGAGCGACGAAGCGAACCATCAGGCAGAGCTGATTGTCGGCCCTGGGCAAGGCACGCTGGAACTCGGTTTGCCGCAAGGCTTGGTCGCCTCGGGATTCCTGGCCAACGCCTATCTGATTCGGTTCGACAAGGACTTGCATCAGGCGGCGGCACTGGGTGCCGACCTCGGCGATGAAGTCAAGCTTCTGGATTACTGTCGCTATGTCGACGACATGCGCCTTGTCGTCGAGGCTCGAAGTGACCTAGGTGGGATGGGGCAAGGTGCTGTGCTTGAGCGAGTCAAAGAATATGTGACCAGTGCACTCGACGCTCACTGCAGGCGCATCGCCGCGCAGACTGTTCTTGAGCTCTCCCCCGAGAAGTGTAGCTTGACGGCTTACAGCGCCATCTCTGCGCAAAGCCACATGTCGACGCTGATGGAAATGCTCAACGCGGAGCTGAGTGGCACCTTTGACCTCGAATCGCTGGCTCAGGCTGCCGGTGGCTTGGATGGGTTGCTCTGGATGTCGGATCAGATCGAGGACGCTGCGGAACCCAAGCCGTCACGCCTGGCCCTCGCCACCGTGGCTGTGCCGAACACGGATGTGCGCGACGACACGGTCAAGCGGTTTGTCGCGACGCGCCTTGCGCAATTGATGCGACATCGCCTATCAATGACCGACCCAGAGGCACGAGTAGACTCGGGCGATTCCTTCAGCGAACGCGTAACAAACGGCCGGGTGCTGGCGCATGAGTTCGAGTCGACGGCGCGGAAGTTCATCAAGTGCTGGGCAGATAACCCGGCGCTGGCACTGCTACTGCGCTGCGGCTTGGACCTATTCCCGCATCCTCGGCTGCTGGCGCCGGTGTCCGAGGCCCTCAGTATCAAGCTCTTTTCCGCCCCCCAGAACCTGGATCTACTACGGCAGAGGGAGGTTCGGGTTGCGGAGTACGTCTTGGCGGACCTAATGCGGGCCGGCGCGGTTGAAACAGGGTTTCATGATGTAGACGAGTATCCGGGGGGAGTTGATGTTGCCGGTTACCGCGAGGAACTTGGCACATTGGCCCGGCGAATTCTCACGGAGCGTCCGGATTCGCCCTGGTACCTCCGGCAGCAAGCGCGCCTCTATCTCGCCTCCATCGGCGACATGTCAGTTGCCGCCGCTACGGGGGCGGAAGCCGCCGTGTTGCATCCTTACGCCGCCCTACAGCGAGCAGCCATGTATGAGCCAGCACACGGTGCAGACCTGAAGGCGGCAATTCCCCTCGCGCTTGTCGCGCAACAGCTTCACCCTAACTCGCGGCGGTTCGGCACTTGGCTGGCGGATGGACTGCGGCGCACCTCTGACGAGGCGCTGCAGGCTGACGTGGTTCGAACACTTGCGCTCAACCGACCTGACCTAGTGTTGGCGGCGTTGAACGGACGCAAGGCACCTGCGTGGCGACGGTTCGTTCCACGGGCATTGATGGATTCCAGCCGCCGGTCTGGCGGGACTCGTCGAGTCAACGCACGTCCGAATGGTGTCATCTCTCTCCTGCATCTGATGCTGGAGTCGGACAACGTCTTTGGCCAGGAAAACAGCATCCTTCTGCTGGCTGCAGCGCTCCTCCGGCATCCGGGCATTGAGGGCTACTTGGCAACTGGGCTGTCTGCGGGAGACGTCGTCCTGAGCTGCGAGGACTGGGTGCGCATTCCGACGCTTCCGGTATCGGACGGATTCCTTTCGGTTCACGCGTTGGAGCCGAGTGAGTTGGACAGTCCACTCTATGGCAACCCGCCTTGGGTGGCGGACGATCGCGCGTGGCTCTATGGTCTGGGACGCATTCTGCGCGCTGCCCTGACGGGTGAGTTCGACTTCACCAGTCGTCGCTTTCTGGTCACCGAGGATGTCGGCCGGTACTCTGGACTCAGAAGCACATGGTTCAAGCGGCGCTTCGGACTTCTTAACTCCGGGCGTGGACTTCTGGACGAGCCGGGTCCTATTTCTCCGTGGCTGTCGGGGTTGCTCTCAACTCTGTTGCAATGGCCAGGGGTTGAATTTCGTTCCAACGATTCTGCTAAAGCCGGCAATGTCCGCACGGCGGTGGAGCTTCTCGCGCTGATTGAGTCGCGCATTATCGTTCAGCGAGCTTTATTTGGAAGCCGAAGCCAGACGCCTATGTACGTGCTCCCCGTTGATGATCATGCGCCGCTTGAGGACAGGCCGCTGCGCGTGGCCATCGTCCAGCCAATGCGGCCCAGGCGGGATGAGTTCGACGGCAAGGACCCGTTGCACTGGACCCCCGGCGTTCTCGCAGAACATCGGCGTCATCTCGCCGAGGTCTGTAGGCTGACGCATCAGAAGTTGAAGACGTGGGCCTCTGCAGGGGCAACATCGCGCGGGATCGGCGAGGAGTCACGGCCGGTCGTCGACGTCGTGCTCTTCCCGGAATTGGCTGTTCATCCTGAGCATGTCTCGCTCTTGCGACGGCTGTCCGACAAATTGCGGGCCAATATTTTCACCGGCCTCACGTTCCTGCACTCGAGCAAAGCCGGCGGCATCGTGAATCAGGGCCTCTGGATAATTCGCACCGAGTCTCCCGGCCATGGACGCAGCTTCGAATACGTATGGCAGGGCAAACTGCATCCCATGAAGTTGGAAGCCAAGATGGGAGTGAAGGGCTATCGACCACACGTCACCCTCGTCGAACTTCCCATCGGTGCGAAGACAAGAACACGTGTTGCCGCCGCAATCTGCTATGACGCAACTGACCTCGATCTGGTTGCCGACCTGCGCGATCGATCGGACATGTTCCTGGTGGCCGCGTTGAATCAAGATGTAACGACGTTTGATAACATGATTGCGGCGTTGCACTTCCACATGTATCAGCCGGTAGTCCTAGCCAACTCTGGGGAATTCGGGGGTTCCACCGCACAAGTTCCGCTGCCAAAGCACGAGCGTCTCATTGCTCATGTGCACGGCGGCAACCAAGTGGCCGTGAGCGTGTTTGAGGTGGACCCGTCATTGTTCAAATCGACATCGAGTGGGAAGGTGATGAAAGAACCCAAATCGCCACCCGCAGGGTACAAGGGCCGGCCCTTGTGACGCAGATAAGCATTGACAGAAGGTTGACAATCAGATGACGCAGACCCGGATCTCTCGGTTGAAGGCCTTCCCTACCACTGATAACACGGGTACATCGCTGCGCCTGTACTAGGACGCGAAGCTACAAGTACGGCGGCGCAAGCGCAAGAAGGTGCCTGCGGGCGAGCGCCAGCCGCTCCTACGGCTCTTGGTGGCTAACGAGGTGTGGTCCATGGACTTTGTCTTCGACCGCACAGCGGAGGGCCGTGTGATCAAGTGCCTGACGATTGTCGACGACGCCACGCACGAGGCCGTGGCCATCGAGGTCGAGCGCGCCATCTCCGGTCATATGCTGACCCTCGTGCTTGATCGCTTGGCTCTGGGGCGTGGCTTGCCCCGCGTCATCCGCACCGATAATGGCAAGGAATTCTGCGGCAAGATATCCGCGAAATTCCTCATCCATCGCCTGTACAGGATGGGGATTGCCTGCCATATATATCTCCGTAATTGCACGCTAGTGAGCGAGATCAACACGCCACGCCCCGAGGCCCACTTATGCTGGCGACGAGACAGTGCCTGAACCATGGCGGGCCTGGTGACGATCGAGCGTCTCAACGAAAAATCTGAATCTTTTAAGCGTCTTCTGCAGGAGGATGGGTGAGCGTGTTGGGCGCAAGGATGACGTTCGGGTGCGTAACTGCGACCCTTCCTTAACTCGCCATGTCGTCCATCATCTGGCTGATCTCCTCGCTATTGGCCGTGTAGGGGAGCGCCAGAGTATCGGCAAATGCATGCAATCTCTGGCGTGCGATCCGACAGCGGTGAGCCCATCCTCGATCAACCACGACATAGTCACAATAGACCATGCCCAGGGTGGCATGCATGACATCGATCGTGTGATTCGGTGGAATTTTGGACGCTGGATCGATCATGAGATCGCGAAGAAGCTCGCTAAAGACGGCGAACAAGCGATGTGAGTCTGCCGTGTACTTTTGGGCGGTGAGTTTGTCGATGACGGCGGCATCCGATCGACGTTCCAGCAACTGGTTCGCGGCCGCCATCGTCGTGCCTTTCAGTTCCGGGACTACTCGCTCGCGTTGGCTCCAAATATGGCGAAAAAGGCCGCTTTGCGTGTCACTGGCGCCCGAGTTTGCTTGACCGCCTGACCAATAGCGAATGGCCACATCCTCAGCCGTCTCTTGGTCCGCCGGCGGCGTGGGTTTCGGGTCCCCCACCTTCGATGTGTTCTGGAGGGCCTTGGCCACATCAACGAAAAACAGATGCGTAAAAATTTTTGAAAGAAATCGATCGACCGCAATGGCGTGTTTATCAAAGTCGCCCTGGGACATTTCCGCCGGGTTCATGCCGCTCAGACAGACCGTGCCGTCGACATCAAACAGGGTATTGACCATCTTTCCGCTGAGATCTTCGCTCTCCGCGATGCGCTGCAGTGCGCAGTTATCCAAAAGGACGGCTGGCCTACGAAATGAGCTCGCCACTTTGAGTTGGCTTCCCAAGCCCTTGAATACGGTAATTCCCATGCGAAACCTCAACTGTTTTCGTGCTTAGGAGACTGCCATGCACAGGTAACATAACGACCGTCAACCATAACCTAAGAGTCAGCATTCTTCGATCGGTTCCGCGATTTTGTGTTGGCCGATGAGGATGATTGGCACGGCCCGCTTGGGGCGGGCCACGGGCGCGCTCCGCAATTGGGTGGTTGTCGCTTCCGAGGCGGCATCCTGTCATACGTGAGAGGGGACGGAATCTCTGTTACTGCTGGGCCGACTTGTCACCCCTCCCTTCCCCCCGATAACCAGCCCTAATCGAACTGCAGCAATCAGTATTTAGTGACGAGAGTTTGGTGCTGGCCTAAGGGTTCCATCGCTCAGGATTCAATTGTCCCAAGTTTTTACAGGTTACCCGCGTCACTTAAGCCACGCCATGCCGTCGCGTTCGAGCTCTTTGCGCAGGCGTCCAAGCCGATGGACGGCGACCAAGTGCCACCTCGCTGCAGCGTCCCTGGATCAGTCTCCTGCATCACCCACGAAATGCCGCTCGGGGCCAGTTACTCCGGAAAATCAGGCAAGGTCAGAGGGGCGGTGATCCACACCGCTCTCTGACGCCACGATGGAGTACCGTCTTGGCGCGCCGCTTCCCATGGGCTGACTCGCCACGGCGGAGTGTCTTCGCGGCGTACCCGATTCAGCGACGCAGTCCCCGGACCTAGCCAGAGGAATTGCCCGACTACCATACTCATTCCGATCTCGAGGTGGCTCAGCAGTGCAAAACAACGCGTGCGCTTCGTAGTCACCGCGCCGTCGCCGGTACGGCCACGGTAGGCATCCGAATAGATGCCATTCCATGGTTACGGAGGGCTCATGCCGCCTCCATCAGGACAATGCTCGCATCGCCAAGGGATCGGATCGCCCCGGCCTGCTCAGTTAAAAGTGCCCCGGAACTCGTCGGCGGCATCCGAGCGGGTGTTGAATTTGATCATCACCCCGCCCGGCGCGCGCAGGAAGAAGCGCGATCCGCGATCATTGTTGAAGATCTCGGTTTCGGCATCGAAGCCATTAGCGGCCAGCTGGTCGCGTATCGTCGATGCCGCGGGGGAACGCGGCGAAACCGACGAAGTGCGTCTGCCATTAGTGCGATCAAAAACGAAGTCGCTCATCTTCAGCAAGGCTCGACCCTACTCCACGTTGTCACCGGCACACGCCGCACTTAATCTCCCGCCACGACCCCTACATCACGTGTGGAAAGCGATGAATCGTGGCTCCAGGACGTCCCTTGCTCTCTGCATCGCGCTCACCAGCGCCGCTCACGCCCAGTCGCTTCCACCGGATCCCCAGATTGTCAGGACACTGCGTCACAACGACGAGCTGCTTCTCGAAGCCGTCCACCGTGGCGATCGGGAGACATGGCGTCGGTTGACGACGTCCGACTTCATGTACGTCGAAGAGGGTCATGTCTCGCGTCGCGCCGAGTTCCTGAGCGAGCTCGCCGAAGATGGCTACAAGGCGCTGATCATCGTGGATTACGAAGCCCAGCAGATCGGCGATACGGTGCAGGTCTTCCATCGCGACGATGTTCCACAAAGGCCGGGCAAGCAGTCGACGAAGGACTCGCATCTGTTGATGACCGAGACCTGGCAACGCGTCGACGGAGAATGGCGGCTGCGCCTCGTGCATACCGATCGGATACGCCGGAATCCTCCGGCAATCGCGCTTAACCCGCAGGACATCGATCCATGGGTCGGGACGTATCGGAACGGCGACGCGACATACCGGATCGAACGGCATGGCCTGAAAATCTCAGGGCAACGCTCCGGCAAGCAACCCGAGATCCTCGAAGCCGAAGCCCGCGATGTGCTGTTCCAGCCGGACAACCTCTACGTCCGAAAGGTCTTGCAACGTGATGCCGGAGGTAAGGTCACCGGCTTCGTGGACCGTGACGAGAATTCCGATCGGCTCTGGACGCGCGTCGACCGGTAATCTTCGTGAGGCCTCCGGCGCGCTAGACACCTTCGGACAGCATCCCGCGCAGTTCGGCCCGTCGCCGCTCCAGTTCCGCGATCTGGCGCTCGATGGAAGCGAGCCGCCGGCGTTGCACGTCACTGGTTTCCGGACAGGCCGCGGCACCTTCGATCATGCGCATGCAGTCGGGAAATCCGCGAATCTCGGCCAGACTGAATCCCGCGGCGATCAGGCGCTGGATCTGCCGGACCTGCGTCACGGCAGCTCGGGAAAACAGGCGGTAGCCATTCGGCGCACGAGCGGAGGTCAGGAGCCCGTTGTCATCGTAATGTCGGATCGAACGCAAGCTTGCGCCGCTTTCCTTCGCGAGCGCGCCGATGGTCATTTCTGCCGGTGGCTTAGACATGGAAGGCGACACCGTTTTTCGCTTGACAGTCACATCAGTGTGAGGGTTCAGACTGGGCTTGTCCAACCGACCCAGGAGTCATCATTTATGTGTCTGTCGAGGTTCTATCACGCGTTCGGTGCGCTGCTGATCGTCTTTGCGTTGCTGGCGGGATCGCCGGCGGCGCATGCAGAAAACAAGGCGTACACCGTCACCGCCTCCGATGGCGTCGTCCTCGCCGTGCAGGAAACCGGCGATCCCGCCGGTCCTCCGGTCATCCTGATCCATGGCCTCCTCGGAAGCCGGCTCAACTGGGAAAAGCAGTTGCAGGATCCTCGCCTGCGCCATTACCGGCTGATCACGTATGACCTGCGCGGCCACGGCCTGTCCGGCAAGCCCACGGATCCCGACGCCTACCGCGATGGACGGCGCTGGGCCGATGACCTGGCTGCGGTCATCGAAACGACAGGAGCACATAAGCCCGTGCTCGTGGGATGGTCGTTAGGCGGTGCGGTCATCTCGAATTATCTGGCGACCCATGGCGATGGCGACGTCGCCGGCGCGGTCTATGTCGACGGCGTGATCGAGTTGAAGCCCGACCAGATCACGGCCCACCCGGAGGTTTATCGCGACATGACCTCCACCGCCCTGAAGAACCACCTGGACGGGGAACGCGCCTTCCTCAGGCTGTGCTTCCATGACGAACCTGACGCGACCACGTTCTCGCGCCTGTTGGCGAATGCGGCGCTCGCTTCCTGGGAGATGCAGCGGGCCGTGCCATCGATGACGGTCGATGCGGCCGAAGGACTGAGCAAGGCAAAGATCCCGCTGCTGCTGATCTATGGCGAACACGATGCCCTGGTCATGCCGGGGCCGAGCATCGCGAGGGCGAAAGCCGTCAACCCACGGATCCAGAGCAAGCTCTACGCCGCATCCGGCCACGCCCCGTTCCTGGAGGAACCTGAGCGCTTCAATCGCGACCTGTCAGCCTTTGTTCGTGCGGTCACATTGCCTCGCGCACAGACCCAGGGGGACAACTGATGCCGGGCCGCGGCTCTTGCATCACCAGCCCGGCAGATCAGAAGAACGAACGCCGTTACAACGACCACCCTGCCCGATAATCCCGCCGCAGGTACTGATTCGCATCCGCTATATTGGTGACCCGCATATTCTGCGCATCGTATTCGATGCGCCCACCCGCTCGCAGCGACACGACGCCCAGCAACATCACCTCCGTCAGCCGCGCGGCGTATTCAAAGGGCGACGTCGTCTGCCCCTTGCCCTTGCAGGCGTCCACCCAGTTCATTTCGTGCGAGGTTTCGATGCGGGCGAATTTCCGCGGCGGGGTACCCACCGATTCCTGCAGCGAGTGCGGTAGCAGGCGCGGGTTGTCGCCATAGGTTTCGTGCACCAGCTTGCCCTTGTCACCCACGTACAGCACGCCACCATCGTGCATCTGCCCTGCCCCCAGCGCCTCGAGCCCAGGCGGCAGCAGCGCGCCGTCGTACCACGTGAGCCGGACGGGCGGCTTGTCGCCGCGAGCCGGGAAGTCGTAGTACGTCATCGTCGCGGTGGGGTACGACTCGTGGTTGAAAGGAGTCGAGACCGTTTCCACCGAGGTCGGGAAGCCGAGGTCGAGCGACCAGAACGGCGAATCGATCAGGTGCGCGCCCATGTCGCCGATCGCACCCACGCCCCAGTCCGTCCAGCCGCGCCAGTTGAACGGGTGATAGAGCGGGTGGTACTCGATGACGGGGCCCGGGCCGAGGAACAGGTCCCACTCCAGACCCTTCGGCATGGGATAGTTGCCGGCCATGGCATTGGCGAGGCGGCTGTTCACCGCATCCATGTCCCAGCTTGCGTCGTCGGGCTTCGGTACCGCGCGCGGACGTGGCACGCCCTGAGGCCAGTAGCCGAGCGGCCGGTTCGTCCATGCGTGCACCTCGCGCACCTCGCCGATCGCGCCGGCGTCGATGTATTCGTGGATCAGGCGGGTGTCGTCGGTGGAATGGCCCTGATTGCCCATCTGCGTGACGATCTTCGGGTTTTCCCGTGCTTTGCGTGCCATTTCACGGGCTTCGAAGATGGACCAGGTGAGCGGCTTCTGTACGTAGACGTGTTTGCCCAGGCTCATGGCCGCGCTGGCGATCACCGCGTGCAGGTGATCGGGTGTGGCGATGACCACCGCGTCGATATCCTTCTGCTGCTCGAGCATCTTGCGGTAATCGGTGTAGCGCTTGATGGAATCGAACTTGCCGGACAGCAGCTTCGTCTGCGCGATCCGGTCCTCCAGTTCCTTGCGCTTGGCAGCGGTCGGCGCCCTGGCAAGCCGGGCCTGGAGTTCGCCAACCCCGGCGAACATCTTGCGGAAGGATGTATCCGTATAGCCCCAGTCGACGTCGCACAGGGCGACGATGTTTTCGCTGGCCAGGGCGCGCATGTTGGCGGCGCCCATCCCACCGACGCCGATGCCGGCGATATTAAGCCGGTCGCTGGGTGCGGTATGGCGAGGACCGCCGAGGACATGGCGGGGCAGGATCAGCAGCCCGGTCGCCGCCATGGCCGTGCCGGCGATGAAGCTGCGGCGTGAACTGTTGACGCTGTCCGGATGGCCCGCGCTAGTCTCGGCGGTGCGGGTGGGCTGCGCTTTCTCGATCTTTGGTTCGTCAGTCATGGAGAATGATCGCCTCTTGCAGTGCAACGATTACCGGTCCCGACGAGGACCCGTGGAGCCACGGACAACCAGATCGGCTGACAGCACGCGCTTGCGCGGAGGCACCTGGGGATCGTTGAGGATTTCGATGAGCATGGTCATGGCTTCGCGGCCCAGCGCGTTCTTCGGCTGGGACACGGTGGTCAGCGGGGGTGACGTGTAGCGGGAGAAACGTATGTCGTCGAAACCGACGACCGAGACGTCCTCCGGAATGCGCAGGCCTGCGGCGGTCAGCGCGCGCATCGCGCCGATGGCCATTTCGTCATTCGAGCAGAACACGGCGCTGAAGGACCGGCCCTGCGACAGGAACATCTCGACGGCGCGCTCCCCCGCTTCTATGGAGAAGTCGCCGATGGCGGTCAGCGCAGGATCCGCAACGATCTTCGCCCGCTTAAGAGCGAGGTGGTAGCCCTCTTCGCGGTCGACGCAGATGGGGCTGGAGCCGGGGCCGGCGATGAACGCGATATCGCGATGGCCCAGTGTCACGAGGTACTCGACGGCCGCGGCGGCCGCGCCGACGTTGTCCACGTACACGCTCGAAATAGCGCTGTCCTTGACGTACTCGCAAGCGTTGACGAGCGGCAGACGGCCGTCCATCGGAATGGCGGGCACGCGATGGAACATGGTGATGATGCCGTCCGCCTGGCGCGCCGCGACCATGTCGGCATAGGCCTGTTCCCGCACCAGGCTGCTCTGCGTCTCGCCCAAGAGAACGGAGTAACCCTTTTCGTACGCCACCTGCTCGATGCCTCGGATCACTTCCGAGAAGAACGGGTTGGCGATGTCCGGGAGCAACGCGATGATCAGGCGTGTCCGGGCCGTGCGCAGATTGCGCGCAAGAGCGTTCGGTGTATAGCCGAGCCGCCTGACGACCTCGTGGATGCGCAGCCTCGTCTCTTCGCTGACCAACTCGGGACGCTGCAGCGCGCGAGAGACAGTTGCAACGGAAACTTCCGCGATGGCCGCGATCTCCTTCACCGTACGCACGCGTGCAGGACGCGGCGCAACATCGGCGATGGCCTCCTTGTCCGGAGCGGCCCGTTTCCCTTTCCGCTTTGTTTCGTCGGCACTCACGCGATGATCATCCTTCTGCACAGCCTTTTCGAACTGGCCAGCAAGCGCTGACCGCACTGAAAATATGCTGCGCCGCAATGTAATGGATTACATAAAATCGTTGCAGGTCGCTTCGTACGTCTGATACATATCTTGGCATGTTCAGGGCGCGGTGCCACCACCCGACGCGGTGAATATGGGAAATCCATGCAGGTCGCACTCATTTCGTACCGCATGGCATCGAATGTAATCGAATACATTTCGGCGGCTTAAGACCGTCGGGGGGAAACATGGCAAGCCAGTCGCTATCGACAAGCGCCAGGACGACCGATCGATGAGTCTCGGCATGGGGCTCGTCGGCCCAGGCTTCATCGCAGCCCATCACCTGGACGCCGTGCGTCGGCTGGGGGATGTCGACATCGTCGGCATTGCCGGCTCCCGTCTCGAATCCACGACGAAGCGGGCGCGTGAGTTGAATGCCGGCAAGGCGTACGCGGATTATCGCGAATTGCTTGCCGACCCTGCCGTTCAGGTCGTGCACAACACGACGCCGAACCATCTGCACCGCGAGGTTTCTCTGGCGGCCTTGCGCGCCGGCAAGCACGTCATTTCCGACAAGCCGCTCGCCGCGACGATGCAGGAGGCACGGGAGCTTTACGAAGCCGCGCGTGAGGCGAATCTCGCCCATGTGGTCACCTTCAACTATCGCGGCTATCCCCTCGTGCAGCAGGCGCGCGCCATGGTCTCCGATAAGAAGATCGGCAAGCCAGTCTTCGTGCATGGGTGCTACCTGCAGGACTGGCTCACCGACGAGCGCGCATATAGCTGGCGGCTGGACCCAAGGCTCGGCGGGGCCAGTTCCGCGCTCGGCGATATCGGCTCGCACTGGTGCGACCTGGCCGAACATGTGACCGGCGCGCGGATCACCGCCGTGCTGGCCGACCTGCACACGGTCGTGCCGGTACGTGAGGCGCCGGATGCTTCGGCAAAAGCCTTTTCCGGCTCGGCGACGCGCTCCGGCAAGCGACGCAAGATCACCAGCGAAGACCTCGCCAGTGTGCTGCTGCGCTTCGATAACGGCGCACGCGGCTGCGTCACCGTGGGCCAGGTGCTGCCGGGTCACAAGAACGATCTGCGTCTCGAGGTGAACGGGCGCGAAGGCTCGCTGGCGTGGCGGCAGGAACAGCCCAACGAACTCTGGCTGGGTCATCACGACAAGGCCAACCAGGTGCTCACGCGCGATCCTGCCTTGATGGAGCCCGGCGCCCGTGCGTACGCCCACTTGCCGGCGGGCCATCCGGAAGCCTGGGCGGATGCGTTCCGCAATGTGATCGCGGATGCCTACGCATGGATCCGCGCCGGCGCCACGGCCAAGGCGAAACCCCTTGCGCTGCCGACGTTCGCCGACGGCTACCGCAACAGCCTCGTCGTGGACGCCATGCTCAGAAGCCATGCCGCCGGCGGCGCGTGGCAGCCCGTTGAAGATCCACTCGCCCCCACACGACCCACGAGGAAACGCGGATGAAATGGCGCCTTAGAGTGATGATGCTTTTCGAGTTCGGAATCTGGGGTGCGTGGTACGTCACCGTCGGCACCTGGCTCGGCAAGACGTTGCATTTCACCGGCACGGAAATCGGTGCTGTCGCGGGTACCACCGCCGTCGGCGCGATCATTTCACCGCTGTTCGTCGGTCTGCTCGCCGATCGCCTGTTCGATACGCGGCGGGTGCTGACACTGCTGCATCTGCTCGGTGCCGTCCTGCTGGTCGTTGCCGCGCAGCAGACGACGTTCGCGATGGTCTACGCGCCGCTGCTTGCGTACAGCCTGTGCTACATGCCGACGCTGGCCCTCACGGCGTCGCTCGCCATGCGCCACATCGCGAGTCCGCAGGAGGAATTCGGCGCCATCCGCGTGTTCGGCAGTATCGGCTGGATCGTGGTCGGCCTGGTGGTCGGCGCATGGGGCGTGGAAGCCACGGCATCTCCCCTGCTTTTGGCTGCCGGCCTCTCGGTGGTGATGGCCGGTTACTGCTTCACCCTCCCGCCGACACCGCCGCTGGCTCGCCATACCCGTTTCGAACTGCGCCATGCCCTGCCGCTGGAATCGCTGCACCTGCTGCGCGAGCGTTCCATGTTCGTGTTCGCCCTCGCCTCGTTCCTGATCTGTATCCCGCTGCAGTTCTACTACGCCTTCACCAATCTGTTCCTCAACGAGGTCGGTGTGGTGAACGCCGCCGGCAAGATGACCGGCGGGCAGATGTCCGAGCTGTTCTTCATGCTGCTCATCCCCTGGTTCTTCCGCCGCCTCGGAGTGAAATGGATGCTCGCCGTCGGCATGCTCGCCTGGGTGGTGCGCTACGGCATGTTCGCCTTCGGCGGCAGCGGCGAGCTGATGTGGATGCTCTGGTTGGGCATCGTCCTGCACGGCGTCTGCTTCGATTTCTTCTTCGTCGTCGGCCAGATCTACATCGACCGCGAGGCACCGCCAGCGTTGCGCGCGGCCACGCAGGGCCTGATTACCTTCCTCACGTACGGCCTGGGCATGTTCGTGGGCTCGTGGCTGTCGGGCATCGTGGTCCAGACCTATACCCGCGCCGATGGCAGCCATGACTGGCATGGCATCTGGATCATCGCCGGCGCCTTCGCCGCCGCCGTCTTCGCCCTGTTCGTCCTGCTGTTCAAGGATCGCAAGGCGGCCATCGCCAGTGGCGTCGTCGGCGCCCACTCACCCGGAACTCGTCCCACATGATGAATCGCAGGCAATTCCTCGCGCGCTCCGCCGTGTTCGGAACGGCGCTGAGCTTCGGCCTCGCTGCGCCAGGCAAACTCCTCGCCGCCGCATCGACGGGCAAGGGCCTCGGCATCCAGCTGTACATGGTGCTCGACGCCTATCAGGCCGATCCCGCCGGCACGCTCAGGACGCTCAAGGCGATCGGGTATACGGAGATCGAAGCCATCGTGACCAGCACGGCCGAGACCCTGCGCGACCAGTTGAAGGTCGCCGGTCTGGGCTGTCCGAGCCTGCACTTCGACAGCCTCGGCTTCGAGCCGGGCATAAAGGCCGCGCATACGCTCGGCGCGCAGTACATCGTCAGCAGCTCGCTGCCGTCGATCCTGCAAAAAGAAAGCGGGAAGCCGGGCGAGCCGACCTACACCCTGGATGACGCCAGGCGCATCGCCGCACGTGCGAATACGCTGGGCAAGAAAGCCCACGAAGCCGGCCTGCGCTACGCGTACCACAACCACCACGCGGAGTTTACCGACGTGGGCGACGGGAAGACGTTTTACGACATCCTGCTTGCGGAGACCGACCCCACGTTCGTGCACTTCGAGCTGGACTGTGGCTGGGCGCATGCGGGTGGCAAGGACCCGGCCGCGTATTTCAAGGCCAACCCGGGCCGCATCGCGCTGATGCACGCCAAGGATTTCCTCCCCGGCCATGCAGGTGATTACCCGGGCGCCGAGCTTGGACGCGGCACGCTGGATTACAAACCGATCATGGCGGCGGCCGATGCCAACGGACTGAAGCACTGCTTCGTCGAGCAGGAAGGCCCGTACACCCGCATGAGTTCGCTTGACGCCGCGCGCGTCGATTTCAACTACCTGCATCCGCTGCGCTGAAGGCTTGAGCATGGAAAAAAACACATACGACGCGATCGTTGTCGGCACCGGCGTCAGCGGTGGCTGGGCGGCGAAGGAACTCACCGAGAAAGGGCTGAAGACGCTCGTGCTCGACCGCGGCCCGATGGTGAAACACCTGGATTACCCCACCGCCATGAAGGCGCCGTGGGAATTGCCATACGGTGACGAGCCGACGCAGGAGGACCTCGCCCGCTGGCCCAAACATACGCGCCCGTCGTTTTACGGCATCACCCAGTCGACCAAGCACTGGTTTGCCGACGACATCGACAACCCGTACGAAGAAACCAAGCCGTTCGACTGGTTCCGCGGCTACCACGTCGGCGGACGCTCGCTGATGTGGGGCCGGCAGAGCTACCGTCTCAGCCCGATGGACTTCGAGGCCAACGGCAAGGAAGGCGTGGGCGTGGACTGGCCCATCCGATACGACGATATCGCCCCGTGGTACGACCACGTCGAGCATTTCATCGGCGTCAGTGGCAACAACGATCATCTGGCGCAGTTGCCGGACGGCAATTACCTGCCGCCCATGGACCTCAACTGCGTCGAGAAGGATTTTCAGGCCAAGCTGGACAGCAAGTTCAGGCGCAAGCTGATCATCGGGCGCACCGCGAACCTGTCCGCCCCGCTCAAGCATGACCAGAGCCCGCAGCGTGGCACCTGCCAGTACCGCAACATGTGCATGCGCGGTTGTCCCTTCGGCGGTTACTTCAGCAGCAACTCGTCCACCCTGCCCTCCGCCGAGCGCACGGGCAACATGACGATGGTGACCGACGCCATCGTGTACGAGCTGATCTACGACAACGACAAGGGCAAGGCCACCGGCGTGCGCGTGCTCGACGCCAACACCGGGCACCAGACCGAATACTTCGCCAAAGTGATCTTCATGTGCGCCTCCACGTTCGGCACCGCACACATCCTGATGAACTCCACCTCCACCCGCTTCCCGAACGGCTTCGGCAACGACAGCGGCGAGCTAGGCCACAACATCATGGATCACCTTTTCGGGACCGGTGCGCGCGCCATGGTGGAGGGTCATGAAGACCGCTACTACGCCGGCCGCCGGCCCACGGGCTTCTACATCCCGCGCTATCGCAACATCGGCAGCGACCGGCAGAAGTACCTGCGCGGGTTCGGCTTCCAGGGAGGCGCGGGCCGCCAGGACTGGACCCGCCTCGTCGACCAGGCTGCGCTGGGTGAAGACCTGAAGCGCGCCGCCCAGGAGCCCGGCCCGTGGTACGTCTCGATGATGGGCTTCGGCGAGATGCTGCCGTCGCACAAGAACTTCGTGACGCTGGATCGCAGCCACAAGGACAAGTACGGCATGCCGGTCCTCAACTTCGACGCGGCCCACCAGGAAAACGAGATCGCGATGGGCAAGGCGATCATCGACGACGCGGTGGAGATGCTCACCGGTGCGGGTTACCGCGACGTGAGCCACTTCACGATGAAGGCGAACGTCGGCGCCGGCATCCATGAAATGGGTACCGCACGCATGGGCCGCGATCCGAAGACCTCGGTGCTCAACGGATGGAACCAGATGCACGCCTGCAAGAACGTCTACGTGACCGATGGCTCGGCCATGACCTCATCCGGCTGCCAGAACCCGTCCCTCACTTACATGGCGCTGACCGCACGCGCGGCCAACCACGCCGTGGAAGAACTCAAGCGCGGCAATCTCTGAGGACCGCCCATGAATCGTCGCGAATGGTTGAAAAGCATGTCCGCGCTGGCCATCGGCGCCATCGCGGGACCGTCCCTCCTGGCGGTGTTCGACGCGCACGCCGCGTCGCAAGCACCGGCCGCCAGGCCCGAATTCTTCGACCCGGCGCAGTACAGCCTCGTTGGCGCGGTGTCGGACATCATCATCCCGCGCACCGATACGCCGGGCGCGGTCGACGCGGGCGTCCCTTTGTTCATGGACCAGCTGTTCAAGGCGGTCTATGCAAAAGATGACCAAGCGCGCTACCTCGACGCCGCGGCCGCCTTCGACAAGGCCGGTGGCAAGCCCTTTCTCCAGCTGAGCGACGCGCAGCGCAAAGCGCTGGTAAAGAAGCTTCACGCCGAGGCGCTCGCCGCACCGAAGGGTGGCAAGCTGACCCCAGCCAGCGACTTCGTGCTCATGACCAAGAAACTCACCATGCTGGGCTTCTTTCTCTCCCAGCCCGGTTGCACGCAAGTGCTTCAGTACGACCCGGTACCCGCCCGCTGGCAGCCCGATATCCCGCTATCGCAGGCCGGCAACGGACATGCCTGGGCGGTCGAAGCCTCACTGAAGATCTGATATGAAGACACTCAAGGGTCCCGGCATCTTCCTCGCCCAGTTCGCATCGGACGAGGCGCCCTTCAACTCGCTGCCCGAGATCGCGCGCTGGGCCTCGTCGCTTGGCTTTGTCGGCGTGCAGATCCCTTCCAACGACCGACGCCTGTTCGATCTCGAGCAGGCCGCCGCTAGCACGGCTTATTGCGACGACATCATCGGCACGCTGGCCGGGCACGGCCTTCAGGTCACGGAACTTTCCACTCATCTGCAAGGGCAGCTGGTGGCGTCGCACCCCGCCTACGATCGCCTGTTCGACGGCTTCGCTCCCGCGGAGCTGCGTGGCAAGCCGCAGGAACGCCAGGCATGGGCCGTGCAGCAACTCAAGCTCGCGGCAACCGCCAGCAGGAACCTCGGCCTGACGGCGCACGCCACGTTCTCCGGTGCTCTGGCCTGGCAGCTGTTCTATCCGTGGCCCCAACGCCCTGCCGGGCTCGTCGACGAAGCATTTGCGGAGCTGGCCCGGCGCTGGAAGCCGATCCTGGATGCCTTCGACGAGGCGGGCGTCGATGTCTGTTACGAACTGCACCCGGGTGAAGACCTGCACGACGGCGCCACCTTCGAGCGCTTCCTCTACGCCGTGGACCACCATCCGCGGGCGAACATCCTGTTCGACCCGAGCCACATGGTGTTGCAGCAGATGGACTACCTGCGGTTCATCGACCACTACCACGAGCGTATTCGTGCGTTCCACGTGAAGGACGCAGAGTTCCGGCCCGACGGACGCTCAGGCGTCTACGGTGGCTACCAGAACTGGATCGACCGGCCGGGACGTTTCCGTTCCCTGGGCGATGGGCAGATCGATTTCGGTGCGATCTTCAGCAAGCTCGCGCAATACGACTACCCCGGCTGGGCGGTGCTCGAATGGGAATGCTGCATCAAGGACGCGCAGCAGGGCGCGCAGGAAGGTGCTCCCTTCATCCGCGACCACATCATCAAGGTCACCGAACGCGCCTTCGACGATTTCGCTTCGTCGGGTGGCGAGCGTACGTTCAATCGCCAGATACTGGGGCTCGAATGAGCATGCGTGACGACACCACCGATATCGGGCGCCGTAACGCGCTGGGCCTTATCGCCACGGCCGCGGCGATGGCGGGCGCAGCGCCCCTGCTCGCCTCCGCCGCGACAACCGGCCCCAGGGTGGGAGCCCCGGCTATCGGCGGTGGCCGGCTCAGGCAATCGCTGAGCCGCTGGACCTCCAGGGCCCCGCTTCCCGAGCTGTGCACGCGGCTGAAAGCCCTCGGCTTCGCAGGCGTCGATCTGCTCTACGCCGATGAGTGGTCGGTAGTGACGGATCACGGCCTGGCCGTATCGATGGGTTATCCCGCGAGGCGGGACAACTTCATCGAGATGGGTTTCAACGATCCGGCGAACCATGCCGTTCTGATCCGGGAGATCGAGACCACGATCCCGCTTGCCAAACGCGCGGGCGTCACCAACATCATCACCATGTTCGGCAACCGCAAGGACGGCATCGACGACCAGCGGGCCATCGACAACTGCATCGCCGGACTGGGAAAGATCGCGCCGTACGCCGCGGAAAACGGCATCACGCTGTGCCTCGAGCTGCTGAACAGCAAGGTGGACCATCATGGCTATCAGGGCGACCGCACCGCGTTCGGCGTGGCCGTGACCAAAGGCCTCGGTTCGCCCAACGTGAAGCTGCTTTACGACATCTACCACATGCAGATCATGGAGGGTGACGTGATTCGCACCATCCGCGACAACATCCAGTGGATCGGTCATTTCCATACGGGCGGTGTACCTGGCCGCCACGATATCGACGGCACGCAGGAGCTCAACTACCACGCCGTCGCCCGGGCCATCGCCGATCTGAACTACCAGGGCTTCATCGCTCACGAATTTTCGCCATCGCGCCCGAATCCCTTCGATTCGTTCGCCGAGGCTTACAGGATCTGCACCGTATGACATCTTCCAGAGGAATGCCCATGAAGCGCATCGGCGCCGCCACGTTCACCCTCTTTACCGTCGCGAGCCTGGGCTCGTCCTGCGCCCTGGCACAAGACGATCCGAAGGCGACGGAACGATGGGAGCCGGTACCGAAGGTGGTGACTCCAGGTGCAAAGGAGAACGCGCCGCCGTCCGATGCGGTCGTGCTCTTCGACGGTCGCGACCTCCGTGGTTGGGAGGCATCGAAAGACCAGTCGCCGGCGGCCTGGAAGGTGCACGACGGCATCGTCACCGTCGACAAGACCACGGGCAATATCCAGACCCGGCAGCGCTTCCACAGCTATCAGCTGCACCTGGAATGGCAGATTCCCAGGGACATCACCGGCGAGGGCCAGGGCCGCGGCAACAGCGGCGTGTTCCTTGCCTCCACCGGCCCCGGCGACGAGGGTTACGAAGTCCAGATCATGGATTCGTTCGAAAACGCGACCTACGTCAACGGGCAGGCCGCGAGCATCTACAAGCAGGCGGCCCCGTTGGTCAACGCCGCGCGCCATCCTGGCGACTGGCAAACCTACGACATCGTGTGGACCGCGCCGGTGTTCGCCGCGGACGGCTCCGTGAAGTCACCGGCCTACCTCACGCTGTTCCACAACGGCGTGCTGGTGCAAAACCACACCGAACTGACCGGCGAGACCTTCTACATCGGCAAGCCGAAATACAAGCCGTACACGATGGCGGCGATCAAGCTGCAGGCCCATGGCGACCATTCACAGCCGATCAGCTTCCGCAATATATGGGTGCGTCCGCTGGACTGACGACGGCCCCGCTCCGGACGTCACATCCCTGTAGCCGGTGAGTCACCGGGCAACGGTAAGGTCGAATCAGTCGGAATAGTTGACGACACGCCCCACGCACGCTTCGATCACGTCGCACCAGACACTGTCCGCGCTTCTTCATCGGTATGCGTGAGCGTACCGGTTTCATCGGGCGTTTCTTGCCGGTCAGCGGCTACAGGGTTTTTCTATGAACACCATTCACACCGAATCGGGTTACTCCTCACCAGGCAGCGATGCCTACTCTCCATTGCTCCGGCGCATTTCCTGGGGATCCATCTTCGCCGGCGTCATCATCGCTGTCGTCATCCAGCTCGTGCTGAGCCTCATCGGTGCTGGCGTTGGCCTTAGTGTTGCCGATCCGGTGCATCACGATTCGCCGGATGCGTCTGCCTATGGCTTCGGGGCGGCAGCATGGTGGGGCATCAGCAGCGTGCTTGCTCTCGTGGCCGGCGGCTGGGTGGCAGGGCATCTGGCGGCCGCGCCTGGCCGGACGGATGCGATGCTTCACGGACTCGTGACCTGGGGGCTGGCCAGCCTGATCGGCGCTTACCTGGTGGCCTCGACATTCGCATCCGTCGTAAAGGGCGGAGCCACGGCGGTCGGTGCGACCGCGGCGGCAGCGGGAAGTGGCCTTGCGGCAGCGGCGGGTCCGGCGGCGGACGAAGCGAAGAAACAGCTGGCGGCCAACGGCATCACCATGGATTCGCTGAAGGCTCAGGCTCAGGAGCTGATGGCCCAGACCGGCAAGCCGGCATTGCAGCCGGACGCTCTCAAACAGCAGACCGAGGGTGCGGTCAATCAGCTGAATAACGCAAGCCAGAATGGCACTGGGGAAGATGTGCAGGCGGTAGCGCAGCGCATCATTACGTCGGGAAGCGACACGGTTCAGCAGGCCGACCGTCAGGCCCTGGTGAATGTGGTCATGGCACGGACCGGTGCCAGCCAGCAGGACGCCGAGCAGCGAGTCGACGCGTGGGTTACGCAGTATCAGCAGACCAAGGCCAAGATCGCGCAGGCGACCGCTGAAGCCGAAGCGAAAGCCCGCGAAGCTGCGGATGCCGCCGCGAAGGCCGCCGCCAAAGCCGCTCTGGGCAGCGCCGTCGCCTTGATCCTGGGTGCCATGGCTGCGGCGCTCGGTGGCGCCCTCGCCGGCCGACGCTATGTGGTCGTCCACGACGCGGCCGGTACGGCTGGCGTTTACGGCCGCTAAAGCTACCGTTGCCTGAGTGACGTTTGCTATCGGAACCCTCCCTGGCTTCGGCCCGGGAGGATTCTCGACATCGACGCGGTGAGGTCCTCGCGTCCCCGCTAAAGCCTGAGATTAAGTTCCTAAATAGCGATCCAACGCATCGTCCAGGCTTGGCATCGAAAATCCGCGTTGACTGCCCAGGGCGCTGTATCGCGGCAGGACGGCGGCGATGCCGCTCCGCCGGGCAGCGCGGTCACGCAGTCTCTTGCTGTCGACGCCCGCCCGCGCGGCGGCCCGCACGGCGAGTTGCGACCACGTGACGGCGTCTCCGTTGGTAATGTGCCAGATGCCCGCTTCCCGGTCGATCAACAGATCCAGACACGTGTCGACCAGGTCCGGAACGTAGGTGGGCGAGATCGTGACGTCGTGGGCCGCCTGAAAGGATTGGCCTGCCCGCAAAGCGCGAAGTGCGGATGCGACGAAGCTGTTCTCGTGGGACGGGCCGAACAGTGCGCTGGTTCGTACCACGAGCGCACCGGGATATCGGTCGAGCACGAGAGTCTCTGAGCGCGCTTTGCTTAACCCGTAGACATTCAACGGCGATACCGCGTCGCTTTCCAGATAGGGAGAACGGCGCTCTCCGTCGAAGACGAGGTGGCTCGAGAACGTCAGCAGTTCGATGCCCTCTCTTGCACAGGCGCGCGCCAGGATCTCCGGCCCTAACGCGTTTTCCCGGAAGCATCGCGTCGGATCGCGCTCGGCCTCGTCGACACGCGCATACCCAGCCGCGTTTATGACGGCCCATGGGCGGAAACGGACCAGAGCAGCGCGTACGGAATCCGCATCCGCGATGTCGAGCTCGCTCCGGTTCAACAGGCGATGGTGAAGGTCTCGTTCGGCACAGGCGCGTGCAAACGTCCGCCCCAACATGCCGTTGGCACCGATGATCACGATCGATGGGCGTTCGTTGTCGGCGCGTAAGCGCGGCAAAGAGCTCACACGCAGGGGCGGGAGGCCGATAGCGGGTGACGCCGCTGCTTCGCCGCCGAATCGTTGCGACCTTTGCCACCAGCCCGTGCCGGAAAGTGCGGGATGCGTCGCCGTCTCGCGAGAGGCCAGAGCGCGCATCAGGCCGGTGAGCGCTGTCGCTCGTGGCTGCCCGCTGCGTACATCGAAAGCCCCTGTTTCGTAATACCCCTGGCGCTCGGTAAGCAGACAGTTCCAGTCGTATGAACCCAGCAGACTCCACGCGGTAACCGCCTGTATATCGGCGCCCGCGCGCCTGGCTTCGTCCGCTCCGGTCCATAGCCCCGCGAGCCAGCGCATCTGACCTTCCCGCCGGGCGTCGATATGCGCTTCCGTCACCGCGACAGGTAAGCCATAGCGCCGCCACGCCTCCATCAGAAGCGGTGCGACGTCACCCACCGGCCGGGCGATCACCCGCGCGGCCTCGACATCCGCGTAACGTTCACGACCGTTGCCACCGTGGCAGGAGGCAGGATATTTCTCCAGATTTCCATCGAGAAAGCGATCGCTCGTGACGTAGTGGTTGACGCCGATAACGTCCGGCGGACGCGGATGCTCAGCGAACCAGGCGATGTCCGCCTCACTCGCCTGGCAGGCGTTCCGCAACCACGGCCACAGCGGGTGATCCTGCCCCACCCTTCCGCAAACCAGGTCCCAGCCCAGCCAGCGGAGCCGGTTGTTGAAGTCCGCCTGATACTGCAGCGCAGGCGTGGCATACGTCGTCCCTAAGTCATCGGTTTGTATGAGGCGCGCGGCAGGGTTGACGCGCTCGATCGCACGCATGGCGAGCACGATGCCGCGACACTGATTGAACAAGGCCTTCCGGAACGTCACCACGTCGCGCCCGTGCGGATACCAGAGCCCGTAAAGTCCGCTGAAGCGGGCCGTGGTCAACGGCTCGTTGACCGGCGTGTAGTCTTCGATCCAGGGATAGCGCCGTGCGACCATGCTTGCGTAGCGCGCAAGCTTCTCCGGAAACTGCGGATCGACGAGGCTGGTGTCGCGAGGGCCGCTGCCGTGATGCACCAGCCCGACGATCGGCCGCATCGGCAACTGGCGAAGTGCTGCGAGATGCGCGTCGGACCACGCCCAGTCCGCCCCGCTCCCGCCGTCCGCCATCACACGCTCCCAAAGGACGGGATAGCGCAGCGCACGAATACCCAACTCGGCAAAGCGATGCAGATCCCCTGCTCCAGCGACATAGGGGCGCTGGTCGAGCTGACTGAAATAACGGTCACCGACACGGTTGACGGTACACTCGATGCCGCCCCACAGTTCTAGCCCACCGACCTCTACCCGTGCGTCCATAGCGCCCCCAATCAGGGCCTCAGGATCACGGGAGCGTCAGCTCCCGGGACCGGCTGCGCGCCCGGTGAGTCCGGAGCCACCCGTCGCCCCAGCTTCTGCAGCACGTATTCCGCTGCCTTCAGCGCGGCACCTACGCACTGATCCATGTTGTAGTAGCGGTATTGGGCCAGACGCCCCACGAAAGTCACGTCGCGTTCTTTCAGGGCCAGGGCTTCGTAGCGCTTGAACAGCGCCTCGTTCTCGGGGCGCGGTACGGGATAGTAAGGCTCCCCCTCCGCCTGCGGAAACTCCCGGACGATCGACGTCCCGGAGTGGACCTGTCCGGTGACATGCTTGAATTCGGTAATCCGGGTGTAGTCGAAATCGGTCGGATAGTTGATCGTGCCCACGCTCTGGTACTGCGCGGTATCCTGCAGATGCTCGTGTTCGAAGCGGATCGATCGATAGGGCAAGGCGCCATAGCATTGCGCGTAATACGCGTCGACGGGGCCGGTGAAAACGATGTGCGATGCCTTTATGCGTTGGCGCATTCTGAAAAAATCCACACTCAGCTCAAGACGGATGCCTGGCTGATCCAGAAGCCTGGAAAAGAGCGCCGTGTATCCCTCGAGGGGCATGGCCTGGAAGGTGTCCGTGAAGTATCGATCATCTCGATTGACACGGGTGGGCACGCGCGCGGCGACCGAGGCGGCTAGCTCGGACGGATCCAGGCCCCATTGCTTGCGCGTGTAACCGCGAAAGAATCGCTCGTAGAGGTCGCGACCCACCGCGTTGAGCACCACGTCTTCGCTGGTGCGAATCGGATGGCGAGGCTCGCGTACCCCGTCAAAAAACGCCTGAATCGTCCGCTCGTCCAGATCGAGACCGTAGAGGCGATTGACGGTATCGATGTTGATCGGTATTGGCAGCAGCAACTGCCCCGCCCTGGCCAGCACGCGGTGTTCGTAGGGACGCCATGAGGTGAACTGAGACAGGTAATCGAAGATTCGCTGGCTGTTGGTGTGAAAGATGTGCGGCCCATAAGGATGTATCAGCACGCCATGAGCATCGTGCCGGTCATGTGCATTGCCGCCGATGTGGTCGCGCCGGTCGACCACAAGCACGTTCAGACCCCGACCGGCGAGTTGCTCGGCCACTACCGCGCCGGAAAAGCCCGCACCCACCACGAGCACATCGGTCTTCATGGTGCGTCGGTCACCTCGATCGCGAGGCGCCCCGTCGCGTACGCCGGAACTTGCAGCGCCGATTGAACATCGGCGCGCATCGCCGCGACCGTCGCGGACCATGACGCCTTACCTGCACGGTTCAAGCCCTCGTCCAGCAAGGCGCTGTCCGGAGTCTCCCACGCGCGATGGACAGCTGCCAGGAAGTGCTCGTGCGACCGGGCCACGTCCACCACCGGCGTAAAGTTGCGCACCACATCTGGCACCGCGGTCGACACGATCGGCTTGCCCGCCGCCATATACTCCAGCGTCTTGGTCGGATTGATGTAGCGCGTCGCATCGTTCAGGGCGAACGGCATGAGGCAGACGTCGAAGCCCTTTACCAGGTTCGGTAGTACATCGTACGACTGCTGGCCCAGCCAGTGGATGTTGGGCAGATCGGGCAGCTGCTCGGGGTTGACCTTGACCACGGGGCCCGCCATGACGATCGACGCTTCCGGGTACGCCTTAGCAAGGCGTTCGATCAGTGGATAATCGAGCCGTTCATCGATCACGCCGAAGTAGCCGAGTACCGGATGCGGCAGCGCCGCCACGGAGGCCGGTACCGTCGTGTGATCGAGCCGGGCGCGTCCGAAATGCGCCACATCGACGCCGCAGCCGTAGAAATGCACGTTGTCATGGTGACGACTTTTGGACTCGAACAGTTGATGCCCACCGGTGAAGACCACATCCGCACGCGATAACAGAAAACGTTCGCGCTCGACGATATCGCGTGGCGCGAAACGAAAGTTAGCCAGTTCGTCCATACAATCGTAAACGGCGCCCCGTGCGCCGAACTGCCCGAGCAGGCTGGGCGCGGTCATGGGCGAATAGAACCATTGCACGGGATCCTGAAACTGGTTCCGCAACAATGGATGAGTCCGAAGGGCGGCTTGCATCAAAACCAGCACGGCCGCGCACTGATCGTCGACGCTCACCATGGTGGGAGGGAGCACGGGTACGATCCTCACGATATTTCGCTGCGGTTCGGTAATTTGCAGACGCGGGCCCGCGCTGTCGCCGACGATTGCCACCACAGGCTCTTCGATGTATGCGATCCGATGATGGTCGGCCAGCCGGGAGAAAATCTGCTGCGGTCGCTGCCAGACGAAATCCCAGCGCAGGTGACAATGGACGATGATGGGGAAATGCTCTTCCCAGGCCGACTCGTCTTGCGCCTCCGGGCCTGCGGAGTAAACGTCCTCAAGGGACTCGGCGAGAAAGGCGTTCTTATCCATGTCAGTGATTCCTCTTCGGGTCACTACTATGGCCGTGCTGCCGGGGACGGTGGCGTGAGGGGTTGATCGAAACTATTTCACTTCACACGGTTTCCTTCGTGCCGGGGCCTGCGCACCGTTCGCGTCGCCGCCTTCGTGAGCCGCCCGTCACTTCCACGCCTCACGACATGCACGACGTATGGGCGACAACGAAATCCGATCCACGTCGAGGGAAATACGCTGCGTTATCTCAGCGCGCACTTTGCAAGCCACCAGTCCGCGATGGCTTGGCTGCCATGCAAATGTTCATGGGTCGAGGATCTTCGGATCACGATTTAGCCCGGGACGGAGCGTCATGACGACGTCACTCGGGCCCGCTCGCGCAGGACGCACCAGAGCCCACTAAGCCGGTGGCACGCGGCGAACTGCCGCGTGCGTGCCGCAATGGGCCAACCGAAGAAACCGCGTTCGCTATCAGCGAACGCCTTCATCGCGCTTGGAAGCCTCGTCCATCTTTTCCTCGCCTTCCTTGATCTTCCTGTCGCGCTTGTCTTGCTCCGGTTTGTCCTGATTGGCTACATAATTGAGATTGCGATCGCCGGACTGCGGTTTGTGGTTCTGATCGGCCATGGGTCTCTCCTGCCTCAACCGTGGGTTTCGTCGTCGTGCGTCTGCTGCGGAGATTCTTTGTCTTTCGGTTTCTTCTCGACACGGTCCGCCGCCGATTCGTCGAACTCTCTTGGCGTGGGCGACTTACTGCTTTTGTCACTTTCTGACATGACTAATTCTCCGGGTGATGAGGCACCACAGTGCTCTCAATGCCGTCATGCTCGCAGTAAGGTGGCGTGAAGGGAGCTCAGGAACTATGGTCGCTATTGATCAGCCAGAGACCGCCCACCTTGTGCATCAGCAGCGTCGAGAGCCCAGACGCCTCGGCGCCCGTGTCGGGCTTGAGGTGGTAGCGGACGACCGCAAAGGCATACTGGGACCCGAGTTCCTTGACGTCGATCACGTCCAGCTTCAGCTTGCCCAGACTGGTGCCGGGCTTCTTATAGGTCGATGCGTACATGGCCTCGATCGCGTCGTAACCGACGACAGTGCCACTCGCGCTGACGAAGCGGGTGCCCGGTGAGCGCTCGTAGCACCCCATAAAGGTCTTCAGATCGCCCGCCGACCAGGCGGCTGCGCTGGTGTCGAGCGTCTGCTCGATGGCTTTGGCGGTCGGAACCGCCGGTGTCTCGGCCGATACGCCGGCGACCATCGCCACGGCGCTCGCGGCGCAGAAAAGAACGGACCTGGTTTTCATGGCACCCCCCTTTTGATTCCGCATGATAGGCATGCTGAGACAATTTGTCCCGAATGTATGGAGCTTGTTCGTAGGTAGCATGCGCTGGAGGACGGCATCATCGGCGTTTTGAGGGCGATTTCCTCATGACAGACAGTGGCAAGTCACAGCTCGGAACGAAGAAAGCATGGATTGGGTCCCTATCGCCTTTATCATCTTCAAGGTCGTCGTTTTCGGCACAGGCATGTTCCTGGCCATCAAGTGGCATTACGAGCAAGGGAAAAAGGACCGCCCGATCGAGCGGCGTGCGGTATTACGCGTGGCCGGCAAAGTGGCGTTAGCCGTCGGGGTCTTCGTGATATTGCTCGTGGGACTGCTCTACGCCACCTTCGCCGTGAGCCGGAGACTCGGTCTGGCGATGTGAGCCAGTACCGGGCAGGTAATGACCGCAGCGACATTTTGACCAATACCGCCCTCGCGAAACAGGCATACGCTTACCCTATCTTTCGCTGGAGCTTGACGCGTGTCGATACCTACCGACCAGGCACTCCTTCTCGCGCGATGGCAATTCGCCTTCACCGTCTCTTTCCACATCATCTTTCCCGCCATCAGCATCGGCCTCGCCAGCTACCTGGCGGTGCTCGAAGGTCTGTGGTTGAGGACGAAGAATACGGTCTACCGTGACCTGTTCTTTTTCTGGTCGAAAGTATTCGCCGTCGGCTTTGCGATGGGTGTCGTCTCAGGCGTGGTGATGAGTTACGAATTCGGTACGAACTGGTCCGGGTTCTCCTCCATTGCCGGCTCGGTGACGGGCCCCCTGCTGACCTACGAGGTGCTCACCGCGTTCTTCCTCGAGGCGGGGTTCCTGGGCATCATGCTGTTCGGCTGGCATAAGGTAGGGCCACGAGCTCACTTCTTCGCCACGCTGATGGTGGCCACAGGCACGTTGATCTCGACGTTCTGGATCCTGGCCTCCAACAGCTGGATGCACACCCCACAGGGATACGCCTGGCAGGACGGCCGGATCGTTCCGGTCGACTGGCTCAAGATCGTTTTCAATCCGTCGTTCCCTTACCGCCTGATGCACATGGCGCTCGCGGCATTCATCGTGGCCGCTACCCTGGTCGCCGCCTGCTCGGCCTGGCACCTGCTTCGTGGACGGAAGGATGCCGCCATCCGCAAGGCCTTCTCCATGGCATTGTGGCTCCTGCTGGTCGTGGTTCCCATCCAGATCGTCGTCGGCGATGCGCACGGCATCAACACGCGCGAGTATCAGCCCGCCAAGATCGCCGCCATCGAGGGTCTCTGGGAGACGGAGACGGGCGGCACGTCGTTGAATCTTGTCGGCTGGCCCGACATGGACAAGGAAGAGACGCGCTTCGCGGTGAAAGTCCCGCACCTGGGCAGTGTGATCCTGACTCATTCGTGGGACGGTGAGATTCGGGGGCTGAAGAGCTTCCCCAAAGAGGACCGGCCCAACTCCACCATCGTGTTCTGGTCCTTCCGGGTGATGGTCGGCATGGGGATGCTTCTCCTGCTCATGGCGCTCGCAGGCCTCGTTTTACGCCGCGGTGGACGTCTTTACGAACAGCGGGCGTTTCAGCGCTTCGTCCTGCTCATGGCGCCGTCCGGGCTGATCGCCTTGCTGGCCGGGTGGATCACGACCGAATCTGGACGGCAGCCCTGGGTCGTCTACGGCGTATTGCGCACCCGCGACGCGGTTTCGGCGATCTCCGCTCAGCAGGTCGGCACCTCGCTGATGATCCTGATCCTGGTGTACTTTGCGGTGTTCGGCACGGGTATTTATTACATGCTGAAGCTCATGCGCAATGGTCCGGACCTGCCACGTGACGCCGCGGAAGAAGATGCGTCCGACACCGGCAAGGGGCAGCCGCGTTTCGACCACCGGCCGCTTTCGCGACCGACCGACCCTATCGACGAGTGAGGTTGCCATGTCCTTCGATCTACCGATGGTCTGGGCGGCCATTATCGCCTTCGGTGTTTTCCTGTACGTGCTGCTCGATGGCTTCGACCTCGGCATCGGGCTGCTGTTTCCCTTCTTCGATCGCGAGCACGACCGCCAGGTGATGTTGAACACCGTCGCCCCGGTATGGGACGGCAACGAAACCTGGATGGTCCTTGGCGGTGCCAGCCTGTATGCGGCCTTCCCTGTCGCCTATTCCGTACTGCTACCGGCGACTTACCTGCCGATCATCGGCATGGTCTGTGGATTGATTTTTCGAGGCGTCGCCTTCGAGATACGCGCCAAAGCGAGGCGTTCGCAGCGGCTCTGGGATCTTGCCTTCATGCTTGGCTCGGCCACGGCGATTTTCTGCCAGGGTCTCGTGCTCGGTACGTTGCTTCAGGGCATCCCCGTCATGAACAGACAGTTTGCCGGTGGACCGTTCGACTGGCTCTCACCGTTCGGACTTCTCGCCGGGCTGGGTCTGCTCGTCACCTACGCGACTCTCGCATGCGGCTGGCTGATCATGAAGACCGACGGCGACCTCCAGCGGCGCATCTACGTCGCGATGAAGCCGCTGGTATGGGCCCTGCTCGCGATCATCGCCGTGGTAAGCGCATGGACCATCCTCGGGCAGGATGCCGTGGCCCGGCGCTGGTTCGCGATGCCCGATCTCTTCTTCTTCCTGCCCGTTCCGGTTCTGGTACTGGCTTGCGTCTTCGGCATCCAGCGCGCCATCCGGCAGAAGCGTGACCGACAACCGTTCGTGCTCACGGCGGCGATTCTCTTCCTCGGCTACACCGGGCTGATCATCAGCATCTTCCCGAACATCATCCCGCCTTCGCTGGACATCTGGGCCGCGTCGTCTCCGCCGTCGAGCCAGAAATTCACGCTGGTCGGCGCGGCCATCATCGTGCCGATCATCATCGTCTACTCGGCCATGTCGTACTGGGTTTTCCGCGGCAAGGTGCGCCACGACGACCCCGGATATCACTGATGGACGCGCGCAGGCGCGGGTGGCTGGGACGTGCGAGCTGGTTCGTCGCGCTTTACGTGGGAGGTGTCGTGGCCGTGGGCCTGATCGCCCTCGCGTTCAGGCTGCTGGTGCCGCATTGACGCCGAGCCGCTGGCATGGGATCGGTCGCTTTACTTATCGCTGACCTCGTCAAATCCGGCTACGCTCGGCGATGCGGTCATCGTGACCGGCATGTGGGGCCGGGCTGCGCGGCCTGTGCTCGGCGCAAAGCTGCTCGACCAGTGCGCGATGATCCGGCAAGTCATCCAGCGCCCTCACCGCCGCCTGCTGAATCATCCCGAATTCCCGCCGCGCCGCCTCCACATCCGGATAGGCGCTGCGCATCGGCTCCAGATCGGTTCTGAACTCCATCCCGTACAAGATGTACTGCCAGCTGGAGGTCATGAACATCTCCAGGTCGCTGACGAAATCCAGCCGATGCGGCGGCCTCGTCTTCCACTTCTCCAGCTTCTCCCGCAGCGTCTGCGGGATGCTCGAAGGATCGGCATTCTCAAGCCAGAAGGCCGAGTCGCGCCTCTGGCTCAGGCAGTAATGCATCTTGATGAAGTCGATGATCCGGTCATATCGCGCCACCATCATCTCGTTGTAGTGCCGTGCCGCGCTCTCCATGTCGTCGGTGTCGCCGGGCAACAAATGCGTGAGCAAATACGTCGCCAGCTCGATCAGGGCAATGCCGGTCGACTCCAGCGGCTCAACGAAGCCCCCGGCCAGGCCCACCGCGACGCAGTTCTTCCGCCAGTGCTCAGGCCGATACCCCGTCTCGAACTTGATCTGCATGGCCTTTCCGCCCTTCCCTGCTTCACCCAGGTACTTCCGGAAGACCGCTTCGGCTCGCTCGTCATCGGTATGCCGCGACGAATACACATACCCGACGCCACGCCGCTTCTGTAACCCGATATCCCAGATCCACCCCGCTTCCTGGGCGGTCGAGATGGTGTAGGAAGGAATCGGCGTATCGGGCGCGTCGTAAGGCACCTGCATCGCCACCGCCCGGTCCGCGAACAACACATCCGCCCGACTACGGAACGGCGACTGCATCGCCCCGCCGATCAGCATCCCCCGCAGCCCGGTGCAGTCCACATACAGGTCCGCGGTGAGCTCGCCTTCTTCCTTCGTCACCACGCGTGCGATGGCACCGTGCTCGTCGAGCTCCATACGCTCCACCGTCGCCGTATGCCGAACCACACCAAGCGTCTCCTGACCGTGCTCGGCCAGCACGCGTGCAAAGCACGCCGCATCGAAGTGGAAGGCGTGATTCATCGGTCCTTGATAGTCCGCATCCTTAACGCGCTTGGGGGCACGCGAGTGATCGACCAGCGCGGTTTGCATCGACACCGCATCGGCGAACGGCATCCCCGCCGGCGCGGCGCCGAGCAGCCAGTACGGCAACAACTCGGGACCGCCCGGCCGCTGACTGGGCGCATTGAACGGATGAAAGAAATGATCCGCACCCGGCGCACCCGGCGGCCGTACCCAGTGCCGGTAGTGGATGCCTTGCTTGTACGTCGCGGTGGCGCCGACCAGAAAACGTCGCTCGTCGAGGCCGATGGCGGCCAGCGTTCCGCGTATGGACGGGAACGTGGCCTCCCCTACCCCAAGCAGGCCAATGTCCGGCGATTCCACGAGGTGCACCTGCACACTTCGCGGATCGACCGCGTTGACCGCCCTGGCCAGGTAGCACGCGGTCAGCCAACCCGCGGTGCCACCCCCGACGACCAGCACCCTCTTCAGACGCGCCATGCTGTCTCCCTGCCTTTCAGCCCGTCAGAGCCAGACGCCAAGCTGCAGGCCGTACGTGCGCGGCGCGAGGTACTGCGACACGTACTGCAACGAGCCGTCGGCCATGGTGAAGCGGCCTGCGCTGGTCCGGATACGCCCATCGGACACGTTCTGCACGTATGCGTTGACCCACCACTTGTCACCCGGCTCGCTGTAACGCAGGGACACATCGCCGCGCGTATACGCCTTTTGCTTGTCGCCCGCGCCCAGGTTGAAGTAGCTCAACCACTGTGCGCTCTGGTACTGCGCGCTCAGGCGTGGCGTGAGGCGCCCGCCATTGCCGAGCTGAAAGTCGTGCTCGTAGATGGCGGTGAGCGACACCTTCGGCGCGTGAGGCAGATCGTTACCGGTGACGTCCGCGCAGTTCGCGAGGTTCGACTCGGGCGGGCACGCCGGCAGACCCTGATAGTCGTTGGAACCGGCGTAGATCAGCTTGCCGAGCTCTTTCTTGGTAATGGACGAGAAGATCAGATTGAAGCGATCGCCCTTCTGCTGGTACGCCAGCTCCGACTCGAAGCCGATGACCTTGGTGCTGCCGCCCACGTTTGAGAAGCCCAGGCCGTGGTTGCCGTCCGGATAGACGATGGGCGCGGACAGCTGGAAGTTCTTGAAGTCCTCGTAATAGACCGCCGAATTCCAGGTCATGTGGCCGTCGAGGAAGACGAACTTGGTACCGACTTCGTAGTTGGTCAGCGTCTCGGGTTTGTACAGCGTGCCCGCGTCCTGCGTGCCGCCGGATTTATAGCCGGTGGACACGCTGGCGTAAGCCAGGCCGTTCTCGCTCACGTCGGTATCCAGGCGAACCAGCCACGTCGGCTTGCCCTTGCTGTACTTGGCCGTGTTCCGCTGCGAGACGCTGAAACCGTTCGACGGATCCGGATACACGTCCGGCGAGATCGGCACCTGCGGCACGGTCGGATCGTATGCCCAGCCCCAGTTGACGCCGCCCTTGTTCTCCTTGTCGTCATGCGACCAGCGCGCGCCGCCGGTGAGGCGCCAGTGGTCGCTGAGATGCCAGGTAGCCTGACCGAACAGCGCATACGACTCCACGGTTTCCTTCGGCTGGATGAAGGACCCCTGCCAGCTCACCGTGCCGTAGCGCGTGCCATTCATGATGGGGATGTCGAAGCGGATGTCGTTGTCTTCGTAGCCGTAGTACGCACCGAGAATCCAGTCCACGGTCTGCGGACCGGTGGACTTCAGGTTGATTTCCTGACTCCAGTTTTTGTACCCCGAGCTGTTGGTGCGGTCGTCCTGGTAGACGCCGTTGGTGGTGAAGCTGGTGGGCACGCTGACACCGACGTCCTGATCGAAGTCGCTCTTGCCGGAGTAATGGTTGTAGCCGGCGATGTAGCTGAGCTGCATGCCGTCGCTGATGTTCCAGTCCATGCGGCTGCGCACCGTGTTGGACGTGCGATGCAGATACGGTGCGGTATCGATCAGCGCCGACCAGAAGTCCTGCCCCTGGCGTGGTGTCTGCATCAGGCTCATGCTGGGCGTGCCGCGGTCGACGAAGTACTCGTACGACAGGTTCCACTTGAACGTCTCGCTGGGTTGCCACAGCGCGCTGACGCGTGCCGCGGACTGATCCTGTGCGTTGTACTTGTCGCCGCCCTGCACGTACTGGCCCGGATCGATCGGCTTGAACCCGGCCAGCGTGCCGCCCGAGGCGGATGAAGCCAGATACGCCTGTTGCTGGTCCGCGACGCTGGGCAGCTGACCCGACGGCTTCTGGTAATCGACGTAGCCGTCGTGCTGCTCGTGCACCACGGCTACGCGCATCGCGAAGGTGTCGCTGATCGGCAGATTGAAGGCGGCACGCGAGCCGAACTGATGGAAGTTGCCGCCGCCCACCTGCGCATTGCCGTAGAAACCCGCACCGATCTCCGGTTTGGCCGTCTGGAAGCTGATGGCACCGGCGGTGGAGTTGCGACCCCACAGGGTGCCCTGCGGACCGCGCAGCACTTCCACACCATCCATATCCAGCAGAAGGCCCGAGGCGGCTTCGGCACGCGGCGCGTATACGCCGTCGACGAAGGTGGCGACTTCGGGGTCGGCGTACTCGGTCTTGGCGCTGTCGTTGCCGATACCGCGCAGAGTGAGTGTCACGACACCGTGGTCACCCTGCGAGGTGCCTTGCAGTCCGGGCACGAGCTTGGTCAGGTCCTGGACCGTCATGACCCGCTCGCGATCGAGCGTGTCGACGGCGATCGCGGTCACGGCCACCGGCGTTTTCTGCAACGGCGTATCGCGCTTGGTTGCGGATACCGAGACGGCATCCAGGTTCTGGATCTTCTTGTCCGCGGCCTCGGGATTTCTGGGCGGTGGGTTCTGCGCCGTGGCGTCCTGATCCGCCGCTAGCAGCGTACCCGGCGCAAACGCGAGTGACATGGCGACATACATCAACTTGTGACGCAGGTTCATCTGACTCTCCCTCGATGATTCGGATCTGTGTGGTCCGTCTCGGACGACGGCCATGACACGATTTCCCCACTCCCCTTGCGCGCCGTCATTTAAGATGACAGCGCTGTCATTGCTGGATAGTAGAACTCTCTCGCAATGAATGCTTGCTGCGTGGCAGCAAGCCGACAAGGCACTTAAGAACGTCTTGCAGGGTCACGGCGCGGCGCCATGACCCGGGCACGTCAACGTGCGGTCCGCTACCGTGCCGAGCGACACCTCGGCGATAGCGATCCGCCCCGCGCTGTGGCTGGACCATTCAAAGGGACGGTCCACCTTGCTCATGTTGGCGCCGGCATCGCGGAAGCATTTCAACGGAATGCCGACGCGAAGCCATTCCCCCTTGGGCAGCGCGGCCAGCTGACTCCCGACGGGCACCGAGCCCACGCATCCGGTACCGCAGCCGATGGCGACGCTCGACGTATCGTCCGCTGAGACGGCATCGATCCTGAGCATCGTCACCAGCAGCACGTCGCCATTGGTTTCACGATCCACATCGAGTGGCGTCGGCGCCACCAAAGCGACGCTCGCGTCACCTGAACCCTTACCGGACCAGCTGAGGCTTCGCGCGTCTTCCTGTGCCTTGAAGTCGAGCGCAGCGACATGCAGGCTGCCGTCCGCCGTGGCGGCGGGTGTGGCTTTGACATCGGAGGTCGCGCCGTCCGCGCCGGTCAGACGCACCACGAAATCCTGGGCCGGCTTGCCTCGAGTGAAGTAGACGCCGGCTTGTGCCGAGCTGAGAACCAGCCCCGGGTTCTCGGGCAGCTTGCCGGTCGTGCCACCAGCGGCATACGTCAGCCCGAAGCCGTAAGGGAACTGCGGACGGTCACTCTTTGCGATCGCGCCGGGAATCTGCAGCGCATTACGCGGCCAGGCATAGGCAAGCTTGCCGTGAAAGTCATGGGCGACAGATCCTTCGCGGGTGCGCAGCAGCACATCGGCGATACCCTCGCCTTCGCTGCCCGGTAGCCACGCGACCACGAACGCGTCGGCGGCATTGATTTCGCGGTTCATCCAAAGCGGGCGGCCGGTGAGGAACACGGCGACCACGGGCACACCTTGCCCGCGCAGTTTCCGAAGCAGGTCCAGGTCGCGATCGTTGCCGGGACGGTACGCCAGGTTCGGCAGGTCGCCCTGAAACTCGGCATAGGGGTCCTCGCCGAATACCACGATGGCGACGTCCGGCTTCTGCGTGTAGTTACCGTCGACGGACAGTTCGGCGCTGCCGCCGGCCGCTTCCACCTGTGCGCGAAGGCCGGCCCACACGGATGTGGCGCCCGGGAAATTGGCATTCGTCAGACCCGTTCCCTGCCAGGTGAGTGTCCAGCCACCGTTTTGCCGGGAGATGTTGTCGGCGCCTTCGCCAGCGACCAGGACCCGCTTGCGCGGGTCGATCGGCAGCACGCCATCGTTCTTCAGCAACACCAGCGACTCGCGCACGGCACGGCGTGCCACGGCGCGGTGCGCCGGGCTTCCGACTACCTCGGCCGACTTTACCGCCAGCGCGTTGGTGGACGGCAGCCCAGCCTCGAACATGCCGAGGCGCATCTTCACCCGCAGGATCCGAGTCACCGCATCGTCGATGCGGCTCATTGGAATTGCACCGGCCCTGGCCTCAGCCAGCGTGTTTTTGTAGATACCTTCCCACGAGTCAGGCGCTTCGAGCATATCCAGGCCGGCGTTATACGCGGCGGCGCAATCCTCGTTGGTGCAGCCGGGTACCTGGCCGTGGGCGTTCCAGTCGCCGAGGACGATCCCATCGAAGCCCATGCGCTCCTTCAGCACACCGGTGATCAGTGCCTTGTTGCCGGCCATCTTGATGCCGTTCCAGCTCGAGAACGAAACCATCACCACCTGAACGCCCGCCTTGATCGCAGGCGGATAGCCGGCACCGTGGATGTCACGCAGCGTCGCCTCGCTGATCCGTGCGTCGCCCTGATCTCTGCCATCGTGCGTACCGCCGTCACCGAGGAAGTGCTTGGCGGTGGCGATGACATGCCCGGCATCCAGGAATGACGGCGTACCTGGCTTGCCTTCCAGCCCTTCAACGACCGCCGCGGCGTATGCCGCGACTATCTCGGGGTTCTGCGAATAGCCTTCGTACGAGCGCCCCCAGCGCAGATCCTGCGGCACGGTGAGTGTGGGCGCGAACGTCCAGCCGATGCCGCTGGCACGCAGCTCCTGCGCCGTGACCTCACCGATGTCGTGAATCAGTTGCGGATCGCGGGTGGCGCCGAGCCCGGAATTCTGCGGAAACAGCGTGCTGCCGACGAGATTGTTGTGCCCGTGCACGGCGTCGATGCCGAACAGCACCGGGATGGCCTTGCCTCCCCGCGACGTGTCCATCGACGCACGGTAGAACGCATCGGCCAGCGCCTGCCATTGCGTGGCCACGGGAAACGGCTGCCCCGGTGGCTTGGAATTACCGCCTGCCAGGACCGAGCCCAGTCGATACTCGCGTACATCGTCCGGCGTGACGTACTTGATGTCGGCCTGGATCATCTGGCCGACCTTTTCTTCCACCGTCATTGTCCGCAGCAGCGCATGGATACGGGCTTCGAGCGCGGGATCGGGCGGGAGCGGCGAAGCACCCTTCGGCCACTGTTCGGGATGGACGGCGGCGGCGTCGCCCGCCATGGCGGGAATGGCAGACAACAAGGCCCCGGCAAGGGAAAGCGCTACGGGCAAGCGTCGCGATAACAGACCCAACGACTGCAGCAATGGCACGAGAAGGCTCCATCCACGCGCACCGGCGGTACGCTTCCGAAGCGCATCGTGGCAGGAATGACAGCGCTGTCAATTTGCGATGCAGCATGGCACCGGCGCCGACCGGCGCCACGGGTCCACTCAGGGAGCGAGGGCGGTGGAGCCTCGGATCTGCAGGGAAAACGGCATCTGGACCAGCTTGCCCGTGCCACGGCCACGCAACTCGGCCAGCAACTGCTCGGCCGCGATCCTGCCCATCTCGCGGCTCGGCTGCAGCACGGTGGTGAGGGCCGGCCACAGCTGACGCGACAGCGGCGTATCGTCGAAGCCGCAGACCGAGACGTCGTCAGGCACCTTGAGGCCGAACTCGCCCGCCGCCCACATCACACCGGTCGCCATATCGTCGTTGGCCGCGAACACCGCGGTCGGTCGGTCGGCGAGCGAGAACAGGTGGCGCGCCGCCTCCACGCCCGAGGCGAAGGTAAAGGCACCCTGCACCACCAGCGCCGGATCTTCGGGTAATCCGGCCGCCGCCATGGCATCACGGTAGCCTGCCAGGCGCCATCGACTGGCGCCATGATTCGCGATGCCGATCACATGGGCGATCCGCGTGTGCCCGAGTTCGAGCAGATGGCCGACCATCGCACGCGCGGCGCTCTGCTCGTCCATCATCACGCCGAGGGTCTTGCTTCGCTTCACCGGCGACACCGCGGAAAAAGGAACGTCCGCCTCGCGCAGGCGTTTCAACAGCGGCGCGTATTCGGTAATGGGTGGCGTCAGCACCACGCCATCGGGGTGATGGTCGGAGATGAGTGTATCGAGGCGGCGGATGAAGTCGCTGTCGCGCATGCGCAGCGGTCGCACCATCATGCTGTAGCGATGCGCGTCGCAGGCCTCGAGCACGCCGTCCTGGATCTCGGCCAGGTACGTCGATGCCGGATTGTCGTTGTTGTCGTACAGCATCGCGACCAGGAACGAGCGGTTACCCGCCAGACTGCGCGCCGACGGATGGGGGCGATAATCCATTTCCTCCATGGCGGCACGCACGCGCTCACGCGTGGCGTCAGTCACGTTGGCCTCGTCGTTGAGCACACGCGACACCGTCTTGGGCGATACGCCGGCTTTGCGCGCCACATCTTCGAGGCGTACCCGCATGGATTCTCCGCTGTCGTCACACTGTCCAACGACTATGCCGTCAGATCCCTCCGGTTTACAAGCGCAACATCCCGTGGCGATGCTGCGCCCGCAACATGCGGCCTGGCCCGGTCCATGACATAACGGTGACTGGAGAGAGGGACCCATGACCCGGAACGACCATGCAGACCCGCTACGTGCGCGCTGAGCATATCCCTGACGGATGTGCCGGCTACGTACGGATGACGAAACGCTCCGCGCTTTCGTTCTGGCAGATCTGGAACATGTGCTTCGGCTTCCTCGGTCTCCAGTTCGGCCTCGCATTGCAGAATGCGAATGTCAGCCGGATATTCCAGACGCTGGGCGCGGACGTCAACGACATCCCCGCGCTATGGATCGCCGCGCCGCTGACGGGTCTGATCGTCCAACCCATCGTAGGTCACTACTCCGATCGCACCTGGAACCGGCTGGGCCGTCGTCGGCCATACTTCCTGGCGGGCGCGGTATTCGCTTCGCTGGGCCTGCTCTGGATGCCTAACGCCCCGGCCTTGTGGATAGCCGCCGGGCTGCTATGGATTCTGGATGCGTCGATCAACGTCTCGATGGAGCCGTTCCGTGCCCTGGTCGGGGACCAGCTGCCGACGAGGCAGGGTCCCGCGGGCTTCGCCATGCAGAGCTTCTTCATCGGTGCGGGGGCGGTGGTCGCTTCGCTGTTGCCCTGGGTACTCGCGCGCTTCGGCGTCGCCAACGTGGCGCCGCAGGGAGGCATTCCCGACACGGTGAAGTACGCCTTTTACGTCGGCGGCGCCGTGCTGCTCGGCGCCGTGCTCTGGACGATGCTGACCACGCGCGAGTACTCACCCGCGCAGCTGCGCTCGTTCGCCGATGCCGTGCCTGAGCGGCCGCCGGTCGACGTGTCGGGCGCCGGCAGACCCGGTGCGCTCTTGCTGCTGGCAGGTGGCGTTGTCCTGGTCGCGATCAGACACTTCTCGCTGGAGAAGGAGGTCTACCTCCTGGCGGGCGGACTGATCGTCTTCGGACTTCTGCTCAGCTGGCTCAGCCGCACGGGTAGCCGGGGCATGCTGCGTGAAATCACCGGCGATCTCTACGGCATGCCGGAGTCCATGCGGCGACTGGCGGGTGTGCAGTTGTTTTCGTGGTTCGCGCTGTTCGCGATGTGGATCTACGCCACGGCGGGCGTGACCCAGACGATGTACGGCACGGGCGACACCAGCTCGGCCGCGTACAACGAAGGCGCGAACTGGGTGGGTGTTCTGTTCGCCGCCTATAACGGTTTCGGCGCCCTTGCGGCGGTCATCATCCCGCTGATGGTGCGCCGGTGGGGGCTCCGCATGAGTCACGTGGTGAACCTCTGCCTTGGCGGTGCGGGACTCCTGTCGTTCCTCTATATCCGCGATCCCCGCTGGCTGCTCGCGTCGATGGTCGGTGTCGGCTTCGCATGGGCATCGATTCTGTCGCTGCCTTATGCGCTGCTGTCCGACCATTTGCCGACGGCGAAGATGGGCGTGTACATGGGCATCTTCAATTTCTTTATCGTGATCCCGCAGGTGCTGGCGGCAAGCATCCTGGGGATGTTGCTGCGGCTGTGCTTTCACAACCAGCCGATCTGGGCACTGGGCATCGGCGGGATCAGTCTGGTGATGGCGGCGTTGTGCACGCTCCATGTTCCGGAGCCGGAAGGGCGGGTTCAGTGAAGAGCCGCCTGTAGGAACGATCCCGCCTTCCGGTCCGTATGCTTCGCAACGCGTGGCGGTCAGAACGCCTTGATCAATCGCGCCGATACCATCTGCGCCTGATCCCGCTGCCCTCGCTGATAATCATAGCCAAAGTCCAGCGACGTAAGCTCCGACAACGCCGCCTTCAAGCCGACATTGAACAAGCCGCTGTAGCGCGACAGGCCGATCCCCACCAGTGGCTGGTACTGCTGAAGCCCCACGAAGCTGGCCTCGAACACATCGCCACGCGACGCCACGGTCCGCTGAAACTGCGCACTCATCCGCAAATCCAGTGAGCGTCCACCGCCAAAATCCCAGCGTCGACTGGCGCGCAAGCCGACACCGGCCTGCCACCGGTCCACCGTCTGTGCATTCGCCTGCAGACCGAATCCACCCGCACCCTGCTCCGCGAACCCGTCGCGTCGGATGTTCGCGTACTCGACATTGACGAACGGCAAGACCCGCGTGCCCGCCCAGTCCAGGTTCAGACCGCTTTCGCCGTAGGCGACGTTGTAATCGCCGCCGTACCGTGTCCCGACGCCCTGGGCGCTCGTCCCAAGCAGCAGCTGACGATTCACGTCCTGCTGGAAGTGGCCAAACCCGATACGCCCCTGCGTGTACCAGTTGCCGTTGAACGTTCCTGCGTAAAACATGCCTTCGGTATTCCGGCTGCGATTGCGGTCGGAACTCCGGTCGAGCTGTTGACGCGCCTGGCTCTGCCCGAACGCGAAACCCGCGACCCCCGAGCTTCCGATCTGCTGATCGCTACCGACCATCCAGCCGTTCAACTGGTACCCGACGCCGTCGAAGCCGGACCGCCCCATGTCGCCGCTGGTGCTGAGGTTGTGCGTCCACATCCCATAACCTGCCTTCTTGTCGAGCAGGTCGTCGAAGTGATCGGACATGGCACGGCCCGACGCATCGATCGCCTCGAACGTCATAGCGGCGCTGGCCGCATGCAGCTCGCCTGACAGACTCTCCAGCGAGAACTGTGCCGCCTGCACCGTGGGCGCTTGCTGGAACTGCCCTGCCGCCTCGACGAAGTTCGAGGGAACCGCCGAGACGGTCCCACTGGCGATGCGCGTGTTCAGCTGCGTAAATGCGCTCTGCACGCGCTGGGCGCTGGCCAGCGAGGCGCGGGTCAGCACCGCTCCCCTGCTCTGCATGGCGGCCGTGATGTTGAGGCCCGTCGTGTCGAGCCACACGCTGTTCGGGCCGTAGTTGATCGTGCTGGAGGTGAAGACGACACCGGAATCCTTGACCAGCGCACCGAACGTCCCGGTGACACCGCCCGTTGCGGTAAGCACATCCGTGTGCGTATTGCTGACATACCCGTTGTCGGCACCGGTGACCTCGAGCGTACCGTCGAGCGCGGCCGAACCGGTAACGGCGAGTTTGCTGCCGAGACTCACGGCAAGCCTGCCGCCGGACGCCTGGCCGAAATTGCCGCCGACCGATGTATCGCCGCCATGCAAGGCGACCTTGCCCGCGTTGATGAGGTTGCCATGGACCCCGGGAACGGCGTCGAGCGTGCCTCCCGCATTGACGGTTACGTTACCCGCGATCGCCTGCGAGGCACGCAGCGAACCCGCGTTGATCGATGTGTTCGTCACGCCCTGCAGCTGATTGTTATCGAGCGTCCAGGTACCGGCGCCGTTCTTGATCAGGCTTCCGCCAAATGTCGTACCGCCAGTCACCGCTGTCGAATACAGCTGGCTGCTGCCGGCACCACCATCGAGCGTCAGGGTGGATGCCGTATTGCTGCCGATCTTCAGTGCGCCGTGAATGTAGCCGCCGGCAATCAGCGTGATGTCGTTGACGCGACCCGGGTCCATCTGCACGTCGCCCAGGATGAAACCGGCATTGGACAGGGTGAGTGTGCCCACGGAACCGTAGTTGCCGACGCCACCGTAGACCGGCACGTAGATGGCACAGGCCGGCGTCCCCGAGCAATCGCCCGATGCCGGTGCGGTCGTCTCGATCGTCGAGCCTGCGCCATTGTTCACGACACCGCCGAACTCGAGCCTGATGCCCGTCTGCGTACCCGTGATCCGGGCGCCGTTCGTATTGTTGACGGTGGCGATCGTCAGGTCCTGGTTGTAGGTGGATACACCGGTACTGCCCGAGATGAGGCTGCCGCCGTCATTGAATACCGTGCCGCCATCGTTCAGGGCGACGCCAACGCGCTTGCCAACGATCGAACTGGCGCTCAGGTTGCTGATCGTTGCGTCGTGGCCGTAGGAGAATATGCCGGCGCTGATGGGAGCGGTGGGCAGCCGCGAGTCGTTCCCCGAGGTGATCTGACCGCCATTCGTATTCGTGACCGCGGTCATATGGCCATTGATGCCGTCATCGGTCATACCGGTGATGGTCCCGCCGTCGTTGGTGACCACGCCCGACGATTCCACACCGATGGCTCCGCGAATGATGGCGCCCGAGGCATTGATCAACGTGCTGTTCGCGCCGAGATTGACGGCGCCACCGACGTAACCCACCTGGGGTACCGTCTCGATCACGCCACCGTCGTGGTTGAGCACGGAGGCGGCACGGGTACCACCCACCGCCGTGAACGCATCGTTCGTATGCACGAGGCCGGCGTTGTCCAACGTGGCGCCGTCGGCAAGCGTCGTGTACGCGATGGTCGCGCCGTGGTCCACTTGCAGGACCGCAGGGGCGAGGTTGCCGCCCACGGTGGTCGAGTACTTCAGCGCCGCTCCGCTCGCGATCCTGAGGGTGCCATCGACCACATCGGTGCCGAACCATGGACCGCCACCACCGCTGGACGCGTTGCCGCGGGTGAGCGTGAGCGTGTTACCGCCGAGCTTCACTACCTGGCCATCCCCGCTGATGTTCCCGCTGAAGGTCTGGTCGTCACTGCGGTTGAACGCCAGCGTGCCGCTGACAAAGACATCGCCCGCCAGCGTGCCCGACGTTCCACCATTGCCGATCTGGAGCGTGCCGAGCGCGACGTTCGTTCCGCCCGTGCTTGCCACATCGCCGGTCAGGGTGAGCGTGTTGAAGCCGTCCTTCCGCAGCGCGCCGGTACCCGTGACCCGATTGGCAAAGGTCACATTGTCCGACCGGTCGAACCCCAGGACGCCATTATTGGTAATGGCGCCGGTCACCGACCCGGTGGTGCCGCCCGAACCAAGTCGCAGCGTACCGCCGCTGATCAGCGTGCCGCCGGTGTAGGTGTTGTCGTTGCTGAAGACGAACAGGTCGGATCCCTGCTTGATCAGGTTCCCGCTGCCACTTATCACCGCATCGGTGCCGCCACCGACGCCACTCGGATAACCGAAGTTGAAGATCAGGGTGCCGTTGTTCGCGATGCTTCCGGTGCGCCACGAATTGCCGCCGCCGTTACCGATCTGCAGGGTACCTCTGCTGATGGTGATATCGCTGAAGATGGCGGTGTTGGCCAGGATCAACGTGCCCGTGCCCGCCTGGGTCAGTGAGCCCGTGCCGCTGACGATGCCGCCAACGGTCACCGTGTCGCTCCGGTCGAAGACCAGCGCGCTGTTGTTCGTGATGTCACCGGCGATCGAGCCGGTGGTTCCGCCGTTGCCAATTTGCAGCGTGCCGGCGGTGATCACGGTCGGGCGTGTCGAGGTGGTGGCGCTGTCCTCGGTGATGGAACCCGTGACGATCAACTTGCCGGCACCATCCTTCAACAGCGAACCGGTACCGCTTATGTTTCCGCCGAAGACGACATCGTCGCTTCGGTTGAACCTGACGTACTTGTTATTGACGATGTCACCGACCAGCCAGCCGGTGGCACCCCCGTTGCCGATCTGCAGGATGCCATTGTCGACCGTGGTGCCGCCGGCATAGGTGTTGTTGCCAGTGAGCACGAGCGTGCCGCTGCCGATCTTCCGCAGGGAGCCGGCGCCGCTGACGATGCCGTTGAAGCTGCTGGTGTCGCTACGGTTGAAGGCGAGCACGGCGTTGTCGGTCACGTCGCCCGCAAGGCTGCCGGTGGTGCCACCGTTGCCCAGCTGAAGCACGCCGCCACTGATCGTCGTACCGCCTGTGTAGGTATTGCTGCCGCTGAGCACCAGGGTGCCCGCATCCGTCTTGACCAGGCCCGACGCTCCGGTCAGGACGCTGTCGATCGTTGCCATATAGCCCGATCCAGCTGTGCTGCCGTCGCCCACGCGGATGATCGACTGCCCCGGATCGGTCGCGCTACCGGTCAGATGAATCGCATCACCCCTAACGATATAGCCGTTGCTCGCAAACTGCATACCGGCAACGCTGACGTCGCCCTGGCTGGCGTCGACAGTGACCGTGCCGGGTGTGCTCTGGAACACGGCGAACGATCCATCGGCGAACCCGGTGTTGGTCACGCCGTTGGCGTCCGTCCAGTTCGCTCTGGACGCGGCGTTGCCGCTTTGCCACGTGCCATTGCCGCCATTGACCACGTTGTCACTCGCCGGGCCGGCATCGCCATCCCAGAAGCTGAGACGCGTAGCCTGGGCATTCACCAGATTCACCTGGTGCGCCACGCCGGTCTGCACGAGCCAGCCGGCCGGTGCGTCCAGCCCGTTGTTCACCAGGCTGCCGCCGTAACTCATGAGCCGGTAGACGCCGGGCCCCGTCGCGGAACCGGACGCCGGGCTTCCACCGAGCGTGCCATCCAGCGTCAGGTTGCCTTTGACGTCGACAAAATCGCCCTGACCATAGTCCAGCCGGGAACCCGACGACAGACTGAGGTTGCCGTTGACGGTGAGCGTACCGATCGCGCCGCTGCTGCCCGGCGCCAGGGTGGCGCCATCGGATACCGTGACACTTCCGCCGATGATGCCCTTGCCACCGAGCGTCGCGCCGCTGGCCACGGTCGCTGCGCCTGTGGCGGCCGACTGATCGCCATCGACATAGAGACTGCCCGCCTGCACGAGCGTCGTCCCGGTGTAGCTATTGGTGCCGGTGAGCGTGAGCGTGCCCGCGCCGCCTTTTACCAGATCGGTCGACCCGGTCAGGTTGTCAGCTCGCACGACGACGTCGTTCGCGGCGACGTCGATTTCGCCCGAGGGCGTCGTGCCGCTTCCGCCCGAGGGCGGCGACGTGGGCTGGACGGGCTGGACGGGCTGCGTGGGCTGTGTGGGTCGGACGTTGCCGCCGCCCCCACCGCCGCCGCACGCTGAAAGCCCCAGTGCCAATGCCACAGCCAGCGCCATGGCGCCCAGCTTCATCCCCACGCCGGACGGCAGGTTGCCGTGGGCGCTCACCCCTTGCGATGCTTCCATGTATCCCCCTTGTTGCGCAATATCTTGCAACAAGAATCCACGGGGCGCCATGTGCGCTGCGGCATAGGATCGCCGGACCATCCGGCTCGCCGCGCACGGTCAGAATAAATCGACGGGCTGAATATCGTACGCGTTCGACGCTTCTCGAGAGCGCTTCGCGAGAGCGGCGGCGGGGCTAGCCCAAAAGGCCACTCCTGAGCATGCTCTTGGCAGCATCCACGATAGCCACGCGTGGCGTCTTCGGATTCCATCCAAGCATCCGCCGCGCCTTTTCGTTACTGGTCTGTTTCGCGTAGCCGAGATCGCGCACGAAGGGGCGCAGCTCCTTCCGGAAGCGTGCCACGATGCGGACGACTACGCTCGGCATGGAACGAGTCGGCACACGACGGGCAGCCTCACCCAGTTCCGCCTTGATGATGGCCCCGATGTCCTTCATCGCGATGGCCGGACCGTTCGACAACAGAAAGCGCTCGCCTGCGGCGTCGGGATGCGTCATCGCGAGGATGTGCGCAGCCGCCACGTCGCGCACATCGACGATCGGAATGTACAGGTCCGGGAAGGCCCGCAGCGTCCCCGTCAGCAGTCGTTGCACCACGTGGTTGGCACCGGTGACTTCTCGCCCCATCACAGGCCCCATGACGGCGACCGGCAGCATGGTCGTCAGCTCCGGCGCACCGCCGTGAGAGGACACGAAGTCCCAGGCGGCTCGCTCCGCCAGCGTTTTGCTCTTTCCGTAGGCATCGACGCCCGGTCCGTCTGGCACCGTCCAGTCCTTCTCGGTGAACACGTGGTCCCCATGGGGATGGCCCCAGCTCACAGCATGAAAAGCCGACGTAAGCACGACGCGACGGATACCCGCATCGCGTGCCGCACGCAGCACCCGCAAGGTCCCCTCACGCGCTGGCACGATCACGTCGTTCTCGTTATCGACGTGTCCCGGCATCACGGGTGAGGCCACATGCAGGATGAAATCCATCCCGGCGACGGCGTCCGCCCAGCCGGTATCTTCGAGCAGGTCGGCAGCGGCGAAACTCAGATGCTCGCCGTGGATCATTCCCGCATCTTCGAGCGTCTTGCGCGCTGACGCTTCCTTCGCGAGGGAACGCACGGTCGTTCGCACGGCATAGCCCTGGGCGAGAAGCTGGAGTATGCAGTGCCCGGCAATGAAACCGGATCCACCGGTGACGAGCACACGTTTACCGGTCATGAAGAAACCGCTGCGTCAATCATGGATTGATCCTTGAGGTAGCGCTCGCGCCAGTGGGCGGGCGTGGTTTTTTCCCACGCATGAAATGCGCGGGAAAACGAATTGGGTTCGGCGAAGCCGATCAGCATGGAGATCGCCACCGCATCGAGGTCGGTGTTGGCCAGAAGCCGCGATGCGGTCGTTCGTCTCACCGCGGAAAGCTCGTACTGGAAACGGGTGGCTTGCTCAGCCAGTCGACGCTGCAGCGTACGGCTGGTAAGGCCGAGCCGGCGCGATATCTCGGCGACGCTTACGCGACGGCCCTCACTGAGCTGGCGAGCGATCGCAATGCGCAGCTCTCCGACGAGAGCCGGGGTGTCATCCCTCTGGGCCATCTGCTTTTCGAGTCCATCCACAAGACGAGAAAAGGCTTCGCCATTGGCCGTGGTGAGCGGCACATCCAGCGCGGACCGCCGGAACACCATCGCGTCGCACGGCGCACCGAAGCGGACGTCGCATCCAAAGTGCGCGCGGAGGAGCTCGCGGTCCGCGGGACGTCGCGTCAGCTCGAGTCGGATGGGCGCTACCTGCCCCGCCGTTCCGCGTCGGGCCAGCTCGCGCAGCGATGCCATGGTCATGTCGACCAGCAACCGCGGCACCTCGCCCGTCGCCTGAAGCCACCGGTAGCACACGGCGACCTCGTCGGACCGCACGTCGATCTCCACGAGTTCGGGGCACGTCAGGCGTTTGTACCGCGCGATCGCAGAAAGCGCATGGCGAAAGTCGGGCGCATGAAGTCCCACGACGGCGGCCACGCTGTAACCCCTGGTGACGCCGTCGACGCCGAAGCGCAGCCCGGCGGCGCGATCGTCGATGTCGCGATCCGCCGCCGCCCAGAGTTTGAAGAAGTCAGCCGTGACCCAGTGCGTCGCGGGCGCGACACCTGCGCGCTCGCATAGTCGATCGAGCGAAATGCCAGCGGCCGCAAGTGCACGCGGCGAGACAGGGAATGTGTCGGGAGGAGCCATGGACCGAGCTTAGGCAGGCCAACGGGCACTGACAAATCCGATCGCGCCACGCGGCCGACCGTTATGTACCGTAGGTAGCGGCTCCCCGACCCTCGCCGCTATGGAAACCGGCAGCGCTCGCCTGCCGCGCGCATCGTTCCAGCCAGAGGAACGAGGCGAGCGCGGACGTTGCCGGGTGAGACAGTGTCGCAGCGACATGCCGGACCAGGCGCGCGACAGCGTCCCGGTCGACCAGCCCGAGGTCCGCCAGTGCGCACTCCCGCAGCTGCGCAAGAAGGCGGTCGGCATGCCGCGCGACGAGGGCCGGCAACACATGGGCGAAGGTTTCCTTGAGATAACCCTTCGGAAAGACATCGCCCCCCAGCCGGCTCTCGAGGTAGCGCCGCATGACTTCCCTCCCCTCGCGGCTGCTCCGTGGCAGCCGGTGACACAGATAGGCAAGCTGAGGATCGCTCAGCGGATGAACCGGCCACTGCCCGTGCTTCAACAGATCCGGAGAGCGGCACGCATTGGCCAGCAACGATGTCACGGGTACCGGACTGGCGGGCGCGTCGAAGAGCGGCCGGCTACGTGCGACCGCCTGCGCACGCGTCGTCAGCAGTCCTTCCGCATAGCTGCGGGCGTCGCGCCCCCAGAGGGGGCCCTTCGCCGCTTCGGCGGAGATCTCGTCGAGGTAGGCGGGAAACAGCTCGTCGCCGCCGACACCGGTAAACAGGGTGTGGCGTCCTTTGTCGCGGGCCGAGGACCAGAGCGCCGAACACGCTTCCAGATAGAACTCACGGCAGAAGCCGTAAGTCTCCCGCGGCGTGTCCAGATCGAAACTGGGCGGATAAGCGCTGATGTCGACGGTGTGATCGGCCAGACCGAGGCGATCCGCGATCTGCCGGCGTCGCCTTACCTGCGGAGCACGTACCTCGCCGTCGAGCAGGATGCCCTTGCTGTCGATGTTCCGGTGCAGGCTCGCGAGTGCTGCCGCGACCGTCGCCGAGTCCATTCCGCCACTGAGCTCGAGGGACACGCTCCCTTCGAGCCACGGACGCAGTGAGACGGCTCGCTCCAGGGCGGCGGCGAATGTCGGCAGCGTGTCCTCCCCGTCGTCATCGACGGGCGCCGTATCCTCGACAGCCTCCGGATAGCGATACCGCGCGCCGCCCGGCTCGACAAACAGCGACGCGCGCTCGGTCAGCAGAACCACGCCCGTGTACAGCTGCCGTGCCGCATAGGTCGTACGAAGGACCAGCTGATGAACCGCCACCTCCGTATCGATCACCGCGGGCCCGCGGGCGAAATCCGCCGAGTCCCACGAGACGCTGACACGGTCGTCGGTCACCCTGCAATACACGGGGGCCGTGCCGAGCACGCCCGCACGAATACGCAGACGGTGTCCCGCCTGTGCCGCCTCGATCAGCACGTAGTCGAGCGGCCAGAGCAGACAATCCCGATGCAGGGCGTCATACGTCGCGTCATCCTTTGCGTCGACGACGGTAGCGCGGGCGTCCGAGTCGCCGCTGGATATGGCCATGCGCTCTCTGACAACCAGAAACCATCGACCCGGCATCCGCACCAGGCGTGTCTCCAGCATGGGATGGCTATGAGGAACGAGGTAGCTCGAGCCCAGAGTAAGGCGCGCCTCGTGCATGACAGGGGCGAACGACAGGTCGGCCAGCGCCATCTCAGCCTTGATCACTGGCAAGCTCCTTCACGAAAAAAGCCGCCTCGGTGACGAGACGGCTTCGGTGATATACGGCGGATCGAAATAACGCCCGGACACTCAGCCCCAATCGCCACCGCTGTGCGTGGAGCCGATCCGGCCGATATCGCCGACATCGTCGATCTTCGGTGCCCACTTCTTAGACGTGATGCCGGCAGGCATCGGGGCATCCATCTGGACACCGAAGGGATTGACGTTTTGCGTCGGCTGGTCGCGCTTATCCATGATAACGCTCCGAAGTTGAGGGGGGCCGCCTGATGCGGCCCGAACGAAGCTAGCACAGCCATTCGTAGTCGCCACCGGTCACGACTACGCGGTATCGGCAGGAATCGCGCCTTGATTGACGCGACGCAACATGGCAAGGTTGCGGGTTGAGCCGTCTTTTCGAGTCCGCCAGCCGTGTATTCCCTCGTGTCGCTTACGCCACCCTGACCTGACGCCCACGCTTCAGCGATGTGCCGTGCCGCAGGCATGGCCGGGATGATTCGCGCCGCCTCAGGCGTGTGCCACACAGGAAAACTGCATGACCCGCTCTTTGCCTTCCGTCCGCCAGAACGTTCTGGCCGGACTCACCACCGCGTTCGCGCTCGTGCCCGAAGCCATGGCTTTCGCACTGGTGGCGCACCTCAATCCCCTCATGGGTCTGTACGGCGCGGCGATCATCGCGGCGCTGACGGCGGCCTTCGGTGGCCGTCCCGGCATGATCTCCGGCGCGGCCGGCTCGATGGCGGTCGTGATCATCGCCCTCGTCGTTCAGCACGGCAGTGAGTACTTCCTGCTCACGGTGCTTCTCGGTGGCCTGATCCAGCTTCTGTTCGGCCTGCTCCGCCTGGGCAAGCTGGTACGCATGATCCCGCATCCCGTCATGCTGGGCTTCGTCAACGGACTGGCCATCGTGATCGCCAGCTCGCAGCTGGAGCACCTGCATGCGCCCGGCGGCGGCTGGCTCAGCGGCAACGCGCTCTACCTGATGCTGGGATTGGCGCTGGTCGCCATGCTTGTCGTTTATGTCCTGCCGAAGCTGACGCGGGTCCTGCCCTCGGCGCTGGCATCCATCGTGATCGTCAGCCTGCTCGTGCAGGTGTTCGGTCTGCACACGCGCGACGTGGGTGACATCGCCTCCATCAAGGGTGGGCTGCCTGTCCTTCACTGGCCGCAGGTACCGCTGACGCTGGACACCCTCAGAATCGTCTTTCCCTATGCGCTCGTGATGGCCATGGTCGGCCTGCTCGAAACGCTGCTGACGCTGAATCTGGTCGATGAGATCACGGCGACCGAAGGCCAGCCCAATCGCGAATGCATCGCGCTCGGCGCCGCAAACGTCGTCTCCGGCCTGTTCGGTGGCATGGGCGGCTGCGCCATGATCGGCCAGACCATGATCAACCTGACCTCAGGCGGGCGCACCCGCTTGTCCGGCATCACCGCGGGCGTGCTGGTGATGTGCTTCGTCCTGTTTCTGTCGCCGCTGATCGAGCGCATTCCGCTGGCCGCTCTGCTGGGTGTCATGCTGGTGGTGGCGCAGAAGACCTTCGCCTGGGGCAGCCTGCCTCTGCTGCGCCGGCTGCCGTTGGCCGACGCGCTGACGATCGTCGCGGTGACCGTCATCACGGTGCTGGCAAACCTCGCCACGGCCGTTCTCTGCGGCGTGCTGATCGCCGCGATCGCCTTCGCTTGGAACCATGCGGACCGTCTCAGCGTGACGCGCGAGGCCTTGCCCCATGGAGGTCGTCGTTACCGGCTTCATGGCACGTTGTATTTTGCGGCCACGGCACGATTGCAGACCATGTTCGACGTGGAAAACGATCCGGCATATGTCGAGCTGGATTGCTCCGGGGCGCATCTGGACGATCACTCCGCCGTCGAGGCCATCGAAGCGCTGCGGCGCCGGTATGCGCAGCAGGGCAAGCAACTGCGGGTCACGCGGATGAACGACGCCTGCGAGGCCTTGCTGATGCGTGTGGGCGGTCCGGAAGCTCATGTGAGGGCCGAGAGTCAGGCGTAAGGCGGGTCCGGTTTCAGGTGACGACCAAGCGGCGGTAAGCGCCGCTCCGGGTGTCCACCCGCCCACGGGAATCAATCCGATGCAAGGCGGCAGCAAGCATGCGACCGCATCACTTTTTCCATGATCAGCTATTTCCAGCAATGCCAATCGCGGGCACGATGAACGCATGAAGATCATCGCCCCGCTCAATCAGCAAGGCCCCGTGGAACAGCTACGCGCCGGGAAACTCGTTCGACGCCTCGTGCAGCTGATGGTCGGGCTGTCGCTCTACGGTCTGTCGACGGCCATGATGATTCGCGGCAACCTCGGCCAGGCCCCGTGGGATGCACTCCACATCGGCATTACCCAGCATCTTCCGGTGAGCTTCGGCTGGGTCGTCGTGGGCGTGTCATTCGTCGTGTTGCTGTTCTGGATCCCGCTACGCGAAATATCTGGCCTGGGCACGCTCGCCAATTCGGTGACGATTGGAACGGTGGCGGGCATCGCGCTGGATCTGCTCAGGTCGCCCGATGCGTGGTGGGCGCGCTTCGCCCTCACGGCCGGCGGAATTTTCCTGTGCGGGCTGGGTTCCGCGTTGTACATCGGCGCCCAGCTGGGGCGTGGCCCGCGCGATGGCCTGATGACAGGCCTGCATCGTGTGACCGGGCTGTCGCTTCGACTGGTCCGTACCGGACTCGAGGTCACCGTGCTGTTCGCCGGCCTGCTGCTGGGCGGCGTCGGCCTGTTCGGTATCGGGACCGTGCTGTTCGCGCTGTGCATCGGTCCGCTGACGCCGGCAATGTTGCCGTGGGCACTGGTGCCCTTGCCGGTCAAGGGCACCGTGGAGACGCCGTCGGTGGACGACGCGATCTGATTCGCCGAGTCAGTGGTCGCCGTAATGGAACTTACAGCTGACGACATCGATGCAAAGGTCGTCGAAGGCGTATACGAGACGATCCTTCTTGTTGATTGACCTGGACCAGAAGCCTGCAAGGTCGCCGCTCAACTCATGTGGGTTACCCAGTCCTTCATTGGGCGTTCTCTGCGCATCCTTGATAAGCGAATTAATCTTTTTCAGAGTCTTCTTGTCTTCAGCCCAGTCCTGGTAATCCTTCCAGGCTTCATCCGTGAACTTGACACTTCGCGCCATCAGGCGGTCTCCTGGTGATCCTCTTCAATCAGCTCTCGTTTTTTCGACCTGCCCGCCTTGAACTGGGCGATTGATTTGGCAAGGTGATCGCGGTTTGCTTTGTTACTAAGCAAGTGAATGGTGTCTGCCATCGAGTTGTAGTCAGCGAGAGACATGACTACGGCGTCCTCATGGTCACGACGATGAATGACCGTAATAGAGCAGTCGCTTGCTACGGTGTCCAATACGTCCTTGAGGTTGTTACGGGCGTCCGAAAAACTGACCACGCGCATTGGGTTCTCCTGTCCTTCTAAACCTTTCTACGTGTCCTCGGCCCCAACAAAGACTTGTACAGGACCTTGCACATGTTAAGTCTAGACGATAACCCCAGACGTAGCAAGCTTCTGGAGTCTGAATCGCAGGGTCGAATCGTGCTTGTTATCAATGAATTACGATTCGTTTTTGAGCTGAATTGAACCCGACTGGCCGCAGGTCACCAGTCCGTCGGACGGTAGTCTTTCAGGAACTGCCCCCACACATGCTCGCCCGTGTTGATCCCGCTGATGATCGGATCGACGATCCGCGCGGCACCATCGACGATATCCAGCGGCGGATGGAACCGCTCTTCCAGTACCTTCTTCGCCGCGAGACCCGCCGGATCCTCATCCGTCACCCAGCCGGTATCCACGCTATTCATGTGAATACCGTCGTTGTGGTAATCGGTCGCCGAGGTGCGCGTCATCATGTTGAGCGCGGCCTTCGCCATATTCGTATGCGGATGGCGGGTAGTCTTGAAGTTCCGGTAGAACTGCCCCTCCATCGCCGACACGTTGACGATGTGCTTATCGCGTTCCGGCGTGCGCATCATCAGCGGCTTGAGGCGAGCGTTGATGATGAAGGGCGCGATGGCGTTGACCAGCTGCACCTCCAGCAACTCCACCGACGACACTTCCGCCATCAGCAACCGCCACGAATTGCGCTCACGCAGATCGATCTGCTGGAGGTCCTGGTCGAGTCTGCCTTCCGGGAACAGATGGCTCTGGGCCAGCAGCTCTTCGGGCAGCAGCGGAAGCTGGGATAGCTCGGCGGCGCGGGTCAGCCCGGAGAGGCCGCCGTTCCGATTCGCCAGCGCATTCGCCGCCACACCGGCCTCAGGCAGGATGTGGGTGCCGCGCAGGCCTTCGTAATGACCGACCAGCTTGCGTACGTGCTCGGGCGTGTCGTGCAGGGCGGCGCGCTCGCCGTCCATCATGTGCGCATAGAAGTCCGGCGGGCGACGCACGGTCTGGCACGCGTTATTGATGATGAAGTCGAGCCGTGGGCGCGTCGCGACGAGTTCCTGGCAGAAAGCTTCCACGCTGGGCGTGTGGCGCAGGTCGAGGCCATATACCTGCAGGCGATGACCCCACTCGGCAAAGTCCGGCTCTTCGGCATAGCGAGCCGCCGAATCGCGTGGGAAACGCGTAGTCACGATCAGCTCCGCACCGGCGCGCAGCAGCTTGAGGCCCGCCTGATAGCCGATTTTCACACGGCCACCGGTCAGCAACGCGACGCGACCGCGCAGGTCGACCAGCTCGGTGCGCTTGGTGTAATTGAAGGCGGCGCAATCCGGGCAAAGCTGATCGTAGAAGAAATGGATCGACGAGTACTTCTTCTTGCAGACGTAGCAATGTTTCGGCTCGATCGACTCGCGCGGCTGCGCGGCATCGACATCGGGTGGGATGTCATTGGCCTCGAAGCCCTCGGGCGCGAAGACGTTCGGCGTCGTGAACACCGGCTTCCGGCGCAGCGCGCGGATGCCCGTATTGTTGAGCACCGCATCCTCGGCCTGGATCTTCGACGCGTGCCGGGCTTTCTGGGCCGCCTTCAGCCGGACCCGGCGCTCGGCGGGGTCGGGATGATAGACCTGCGCCACAGCCTGCAACAGGCGCTGACGATCGTCGGCGGGGAGTCCTTCCAGCAGCAGACGGTCGGCGGCAATCGACTCAAGCAGTTGCGCGGCGGCGCGCAAACGCTCCAGCAGCGCGCTGTCGGCCTCACCGGCCGGGGGTGTCATAGTGGTCAAGATCTTGTTCCGTAACGAATAAATCCGCGCAGAGGGGCGTGCCGGAAGATGGCATCGCAGGCGACGGGCCGCCTATTTTGACGGTTTCCAGGCCGGTTGTGGGATTTCTGCCGTGAAGAACCCCTGCTCCGCCCTGCGCGTCATGCCGACTCGCGGTAGCGCGCGTAGCTCCTTTCCAGCTTGCCCTCGAACGCGACCTCTCCCTCATCGACTAGACCGATACGTTGGGCGACCTTGATGGAAGAGACGTTGGACGGCGAAATAATGGCGTGTACTTTGGGCTCACGACGAACGTCGAACGCATAAGCCAGTGCACACGCGGCGGCTTCGCTAGCGAAGCCCTTGCCCCATGCCTCACGGTACGTGTTCCAACCAACCTCCATGACCTTCGATCCGTCGCGGAAGAAGGCGCCGACGTTTCCGACCAGTTCGCCGGTCTCTCGTGACTCGATAGCCCACCAGCCGGCTCCTGCCAGCAGCCACAGGCCTGCATGCGAGCCGAATATCCGCCACGACGACGCACGGTCCCGCACGGTCAGGTGGCTCATGCTTTCGGGGTCGGCAAGGTGGGCCGCGAAGGCGTCGAAATCAGCGGGGCGATATTCCCGGAGCGTCAGGCGGTCGGTTTGCAGGCGCGGAACGGAGACGGTGAATGCGGGCGGCATGTACAGGCTTCCTTTGGACGTGGACGCTCGACACTAGCGGCGTTCCAAAGACCATGCAGTGTAGAGCCTATGGATGGCAGCACTCGACGAGGCGAAGACACATGGGAGCATCAGTCTCTCAACAAGAGCGGCATAGTTTTTCCGCTTTCCGGAACTCGAAAACGCGATATACCGAATCATCTCCCAGGTGACCCGTTCGCCCGCATTCTCCAGGCCACCGATACGACCGCGTTCGAACCACGTACGACGGAGGTAACGCCCGAGACTCCTGACCGTCGACACATCGAGAAGAATCACCCCGGAGGCACGGGCAAAGCGCGACGGCATGCACGAGGAGTAGTTACCCTCGATCACCCAGTGATCCTGCATGATTGCCCCGTCATGCAGCGCATGAAACTCCTCTGTCGGCCTTGGCATCCAGTGTGTGCCCGGCATGTGGTGAAGCTGATCGAGATGCACCACCTGCAGGCCGGCCTTACGCCCGATCGCGTCAGCCAGCGTCGACTTACCGCTGTTCGACGGGCCGAGGATGCAGATGCGGGGGCCGAGATCGGCGAGGCTCAGCGATGTCTCTGCCACCAGCTATCTCCATATCCACGGAAGACGGCCTGCGAGGACGCGGCACGTCGTTCGACCGTCAGGGCACGATCGGATTATCCCTCGTATCGAACCGCAAAAGCAGGTACGGCGACCGGCGAAGGTTTTCACCATGGTTGAACGACGGCAGGCGCTCCCACTGACCGGCAATGACGTAGACCGAATGTTGCGTTGCGAAGATGCCGTCCGCCCAGACCAGCCTCGGGTCCCGGCCAACGGTATCGAAATGGCCATCGGGCCAGCGACGCAGCACGGCGTCGTGCTCGCTGTCCGTAGACAACGCGTTCGCTGTCGGCACGCAACCGGGCATCGCAGCCAAAATTGACCCAGGTCAGGATCGATCGGCAATTGCCGCCCTATCGTTCCGCCATGACCCCGAGAACCCCCTTAGCCCACTGGGCCCGTAGTGCACTAGTCGCGGTGCCGCTCATCCTTCTGAGCGGCTGCAAAATGGTGGTGATGGATCCCACCGGCGACATAGCCATACAGGAACGCAACCTGATCCTTGTCGCCACGGGCATGATGCTTCTGGTGATCCTGCCGGTCATGGCACTCACGGTCATCTTCGCGCTGCGCTACCGCAAAGGTCGCAATCCCAAGGCATACGACCCCCACTTCACGCACTCGACCCGGATCGAACTGGTCGTCTGGACCATCCCTCTCCTCATCATCGCCTGCCTTGGCGTCATCACCTGGACGAGCACGCACCTGCTCGATCCCTTCCGTCCGCTGGACCGGATCTCGGCGACCAAGCCGCTTCCCAAAGACATGAAGCCGCTGGATATCCAGGTCGTGGCCATGGACTGGAAGTGGCTGTTCATCTACCCCGAGCAGGGCATCGCCACGGTGAACGAACTCGAGCTGCCCGTGGATGTGCCGGTGCGCTTCTCGATCACCGCGACCAGCCAGATGAACACGTTCTACGCGCCCACGATGGCCGGCATGATCTACGCCATGCCGGGCATGAAGTCGATGCTGCACGCGGTGCTCAATGAACCGGGCGACACCTGGGGCTACTCCGGCAATTACACCGGCGCAGGCTACTCGGACATGCGTTTCATGCTGCACGGGGTGGATCAGGCGGGCTTCGACGCCTGGGTGAGCAAGGTCAGGTCCTCCGGCGAGTCCTTGTCGACCGAACGTTACCTAACGCTCGACGAGCCCAGCGAAAAGGTGCCGGTGATGCACTTCGCCACCGTCGAGGCCGACATCTTCAACCGGGCGGTCAACCGCTGCGTCAAGCCGGGCACGCCCTGCATCGCCGATGTCATGGCGCTGGACCGCGCCGCCGACCAGGGTCGCCACCAGGCGCCTCGGGCCGCCGCCAGCGAAGCGTCGATGCATGACGACATGCCCCACGACGCCATGCCACACGGCAGCCCCTGAGCGAAACCTCGCGCCGACACCCTCTTCTTCCTCTCCGCCCCGGCCGCCTCGTGTGGGCCGCGGGCCTGAACCCCGGGCCGACCATGCTAGACCAAGGCTTTCTCAAGGCACCACTCGGGCGGTTATCGCTCGATTCCCTTCCACTCCACGAGCCCATCCTGATCGGTACCTTCATCGGCGTCGCGGTGCTGGGTCTCGTCGTCGTCGCCGCGCTCACCTGGCTCGGCCGATGGGGCTGGCTCTGGCGTGAGTGGCTCACGAGCGTCGATCACAAGAAGATCGGCATCATGTACGTCATCCTCGGCATCATCATGCTGTTGCGCGGGTTTTCCGACGCGCTGATGATGCGCGCCCAGCAGGCGGTCGCCTTTGGCGCCAACCAGGGCTACCTGCCCGCCAGTCACTACGACCAGATCTTCACCGCGCACGGCACGATCATGATCTTCTTCGTGGCGATCCCGCTGGTGGTAGGCATCATCAACTTCGTGATGCCTCTGCAGATCGGCGCGCGCGATGTGGCGTTTCCGTATCTCAACAACCTCAGCTTCTGGCTGACCGCTTCCGGCGCGGTGCTGACGATGATCTCGCTCTTCGTGGGCGAGTTCGCACGCACCGGCTGGTTGTCGTATGCCCCGCTGGCCGAGCTGCAGTACAGCCCCGACTCCGGTGTCGACTACTACCTGTGGTCCCTTGAGATAGCGGGTGTCGGTACGACGCTGTCCGCGATCAATATGGTGGCGACCATCATCAAGATGCGTGCCCCCGGCATGACCCTGATGAAGATGCCGGTGTTCACCTGGACCGCGCTGTGCAGCAACATCCTGGCGATCGCGATCTTCCCGGCACTCACCGCGGCGTTCTTCCTGCTGATCCTGGATCGCTATGCCGGCACGCAGTTCTTCACGAACGAGCTGGGCGGCAGCCCGATGATGTACTGGAACATGGTCTGGATCTGGGGTCACCCGGAGGTGTACGTCCTGATCCTGCCCGCTTTCGGCATCTACTCCGAGATCACCTCCACGTTCACCGGCAAGCGGCTGTTCGGCTACTCCTCGATGGTCTACGCCACCGTGGTCATCACGCTGCTTTCGTACCTTGTCTGGCTGCACCACTTCTTTACCATGGGCTCCGGCGCGTCGGTGAACTCGTTCTTCGGTATCGCGACGATGATCATCGCCATCCCGACCGGCGCCAAGGTGTTCAACTGGCTGTTCACCATGTATCGCGGCGAGATCCGCTTCGAGCTGCCGATGATGTGGGTGGTCGCGTTCATGCTGACCTTCGTGGTCGGTGGCATGACCGGCGTACTGCTGGCGGTGCCGCCGGCGGACTTCGTGCTGCACAACTCGCTGTTCCTAGTCGCCCACTTCCACAACACGATCATCGGCGGCGTGGTGTTCGGCCTCTTCGCCGGCATGACGTACTGGTTCCCCAAGGCCTTCGGTTTCCGGATGGACGAGTTCTGGGGCAAGGTCGCCTTCTGGGGCTGGGTGGTCGGTTACTGGGTGGCCTGGACGCCGATCTACATCGTCGGCCTGATGGGTGTGCCGCGTCGCGTGCACCACCTGGACGATGTCTCGCTGCGCCCCTACTTCGTCGTCGCGGCCATCGGTGCGGTCATCATCCTGATCGGCATCCTCGGCTTCGTCATGAGCATCGTCATGGGTATCGTGAAGCGCAAGGCACTGGCCGATGTTACCGGCGATCCATGGAACGCCCGCACGCTCGAGTGGTCGACCTCGTCGCCGCCGCCGGCCTATAACTTCGCCTTCCAGCCGGTCGTGCACGACCTCGACGCCTGGCACGACATGAAGGAAAACGGTTATGTCCGCCCGACCACAGGCTTCAATCCGGTGCATATGCCGCGCAACACGGGTATCGGCATCTATGTGGCCGCATTGAGCCTGACCCTCGGCTTCGGCATGGTCTGGTACATCTGGTGGCTTGCCGCGATCAGCTTCGTCGGCATCGTGCTGGTCTCGATCCTGCACACTTTCAACTATCGCCGCGACTACTTCATTCCCGGGCACGAGATAGCCGTGACGGAAGACGCGCGCACGCGTTCACTGGCCACGGGAGCCTGATATGAGCAGCAACGTAGCCATGCCGAGCCGCCACGACGGTCCCGTAGCCACCCGCACCTGGTTCGTCGCCACGGAAGATCACGCACACGGTGGCGGTGCCACCCTGATCGGATTCTGGATCTATCTGATGAGCGACGCGCTCATCTTCGCCTCGCTGTTCGCGGTGTTCGGCGTGCTCGGCCGCAACTATGCCGGCGGCCCCGGCCCGAAGCAGCTGTTCGACCTGTCGCTGGTCGCCCTCAATACCGGCTTGCTGCTGGCGTCGTCCATCACCTTCGGCATCGCGATGATGGCGATGGAGTCGGATCGCGTGAAGCGGACGATGTTCTGGCTCGTCATCACCGGCCTGCTGGGCCTCGGCTTCCTGTGCGTCGAGATGCACGAGTTCGCCGAACTCGTCGCCCAGGGCGCCACACCCCAGCGCAGTGCCTTCCTCTCGATCTTCTTCACGCTGGTCGGGACCCACGGCGCCCATGTCGCATTCGGTCTGATCTGGCTGGTGACCATGCTGATCCAGATCGGTCAGCGAGGCCTCCACGTCGAGAACCGCCGCCGCATCGTCTGCCTGTCGATGTTCTGGCACTTCCTCGACATCGTCTGGATCGGCGTCTTCACCTTCGTCTACCTGTATGGAGTCATCCGGTGACCACTTCCGCCGCCTCCCATCCCGCCGACCACGGCCACAGCCACGGCAACAAGCAACGTTTCATCACCGGCTCCGCCCTTGCCGTTCTGCTCACCGCGATTCCTTTCTGGCTGGTGATGAGCGGCGGACTGCACAGCGGCAGCGCCACGGCCCTGACGATCTTCGCCTTCGCCATGGTTCAGATCGTCGTCCATGTCGTTTACTTCCTGCATGTGGACACGAAGAGCGAGGGCGGATGGACGCTGATGGCGACCCTCTTCACGGCCATCATCGTCGTTCTGACGATCGTCGGTTCGATCTGGGTGATGTATCACCTGGACGTCAACATGATGCCGATGCCCACAGCGCCGGGCGGCATGGGCGCGATGCACTGAGTGTCCGTCGGGCCGGGGCGGACCGGGAGCGATCGTCGAGATGAACGGAGGGATGTCGTTCGCAAGAAGTTGCTTCGGGGCGTGACTACACTTCGCCGCACGTCGCTGCGATTGATCTTCGAGCGTGGCGTCCGCACATCCGGAACAGAACGCCTCGCACGAACTTTCCGTCGTGCGGCGACTCAAACCGCCATTCCGCGCTTCGGACACTTACATGAAAAAGACGTTGCTTGCCCTTAGCCTGATGTTTGTCGCCGCAGCCGCCAGCGCCGGCGATTCGCCGAAGGACGTCCAGGCGATGATCGCCCGTGGCGACTTCCCCGCCGCCGAGACGGCGTTGCGCGAGGCGGTTTCGGAACACCCCCAGAGCGCCAAGGCACACTACGTGCTGGCGGAAGTGCTTGCGCACGAAGGCAATATCGGTGAGGCCCGGGCGGAAGCCAACAAGGCCGCCACGCTGGATCCGGCGACCCGTTTCACCGATCCCGCCCGGTTCCAGCAGTTCCAGAGCAAACTCAACCAGGCCATGGCGCCGCCGTCGGCCAGTCGCCCGGCTGCCCGCCAGGCGGCTTACGGCGGTGCCCCGGCGGTGGCACCTCCGAAGGAGGCGTCCTTTCCATGGTCTGGACTTCTGATCGGCGCAGGAGTTATCGCGCTCATCGCCTTCCTGTGGTCTCGCCGCCGCCGTGATGTTGCGCCGCCTTTCGCCGGCGCGCCTTATGGTTCGCCCATGAACGGTGGCCCGGGCCCCGGTTATGGCCCGAACTACGGTTACCCGCCGCAGGCTCCCTCGTCGGGCGCCGGTGCCGCGGTGGCCGCGGGTCTGGGTGGTCTGGCCGCAGGCGCCCTGCTCGACGAGGCGTTTCGCAGCCACGGCTCGGGTGAGACCTCGCGCGAGGCAGGCTTCGCCAATCCACCGCCGCAGCAGGACGCCTCTCCGTCCGGTCAGGCGTATGACGACCTGCGCGACGATCCGATCGACATGGGCAACAACGACAGCTCGTGGGATCAGGGCGATTCGGGCGACAGCGGGAGCTTCGACGATAACCAGTGGTAAAACCTATGCTACGTTTCCCGCGCAGGGGGCAGTTTGTCGCGGGAGAACGGGCGCATGGCTGTCATCGTCGGGGCGGGCCGCAAAGGCCTGCGGGTGGGGTTGTTCGGTTGCATGATGGTAAACACGGCGCCCGCTGCATTCGCAGCGACGGCGCCGGGTTTCAATGTCGGTTCCGCTAACGTCGCGGTAGCCGACCCAGCGGTACCGAGGCCGCCGGGCAAGGCGTGCACGGTCGAGCTGTTCGAGGGTTTCAGCTTTACCGACTTCTCCAACCACCCATATACGTATGCGCCACCGGTGGGCTGCGGCAAGTCGTGGTCGAAGGTCGTGCTGGAAGCGGATTTCTCCGTCACCGCGGGACGGCAGTTCGACCGCACCGCGTCCTTATGGCTCGGCGGTGCGAACCTCTATTTCGGTACCACGCAGGAACCTTCAGCCGCCGTCTCGCCGAGCTGGCACATCGAACGCGATGTCAGCGACTTCGCGAGTCTGCTCGGCAATGCGCAGACGGGTCAGGCGATCCTGGGCAACGTCGTCGACGGAACCTATACCGGTGTGATCAGTGGCTCGGCGCGGCTGGTCTTCTATCCCGCGAACGTACTGGCACCGAAGGTCGATGCCCCGGATGCGGTATTTCCACTATCGGACGGCACGGCGGGCGGTCCGGTCACCCTGAACACCGGCGCGGACGTGCTATCACGCACGCTGACCTTGCCGACGAACGTCGAGCGCGCCTACCTGGACGTCTTCGCCCAGGGCCAGGGTGGTGACGAGTTCTGGTACTCCTGTGTGCCCGATGCGCTGGCTGAGGAGGCTCAGAGCTGCGGCGGCGGTTCGTACCGCGAGGTGCAGGTATCGATCGACGGAACCGCGGCAGGCGTCGCGCCGGTGTATCCGTGGATCTTCACCGGTGGCATCGATCCGTACATGTGGCGGCCCACGCCAGGCGTGCAGACACTGAATTTCCTGCCCTATCGCGTGGACCTCACGCCGTTCGCCGCGTTGCTCAATGACGGCAAGGCGCATGCGGTGGCGATCGGAATCACGGGAGCCAATGGCTATTTCGCGGTGACGGGCAACCTTTTTGTCTATCTCGATCGCGGTCGCAAGGTTCTCACCGGCAGCGTCACGGCCAATACGTTGCAGGGTCAGGCAGCCGTCGCCGCGGTCGACAACCGGCTGACCGACAACGCCGGAGTCGTCGCGGGCTCGGTGGCCACCCAGGCGTCGCGTCGCTTCCGCACCGCGGGCTATGTCGATACGTCTCACGGCAGGGTCACCACCGATGTGACGCAGACGGTGGCCTTCCGCAACACCCAGACCTTCGCCATCGACCCATCGCGGTATGACCAGCGCATCGATCAGCTGTCGACGGTCGACAGCACGACGAAGACACGGCAGGGTCCGTTCGGCGTTACCGTCACCAGCGAGGCGCATTTCGATTATCCACTGGTCGCCAGTTTCCGTTACACGTTCGACGCGGCCGGCAACTTCGTGACGGCACCGAGCGCTGTCACGCAGGGCTATTCGAGGCAGTTCACGAAGAAGCTGGGCAGCCTCGTGCTCTTTCGCAGCGACGTGGACAACAGCATCGATACCGCGGACACGCTGGTCTTCACGGACGGTGCGGTGACCAGCCACACCGGCCAGCGCAGCACGCAGGTGTTCCGCTTCAAGGACAACCTTGGCAGTTGCTACGGAAGGGATATCGCGACCGCGACAGGCGCGCTGACCGCGGCGACGGATGGCGGCGATTGCGCGAAGGGGCGTAACCAGGTGCTGTGGTTCACACACCCGGATGGATCGCCGGATACGTCACGGACGGAAGACCCGGGTCTCTTCTGAACCAGGCTGTGGTGGGAGCCCGCCGTCATTGCGGCTCCCTATCACAGGGATGTGTCGATACGGGTGACGTCTTCGGATCTATAATGGGGAATTCATCTGTATCGGTACCCGTCCGGGCATGGCTATCCTGAAAACGAATCAAGTCCTCGTCACCGTCGGCACGGCCTGCACCTTGTCGGCCGTCGGTTCGACGGAAACCTATCAGGCCCTCGTCGCCCGGTCGGAAGAATTCCTTCCGCTGGCCGCGTTCGACGCGGGTCTGGTGGAGATCGATCCGGAATCCGCCAGCGCAGCGGACGGCATGCGCTGGGCCGGGGGCGAACACGCAGGTGAGCCTGTCACGCTGGACGAACTGAAGCGCCTGCACGGCGACAGTCTCCGCGCCAACAGCGGCATCCGCCATGTGCCCAACGTGCGCGAACTGGCGCCGCGCGTGGTAACCGACATCGCCGCACCGTTGCCGCACGATCTGGAGACCGTCGGACTGCGTCGCCTCGCCGGTCTGCGATACGAGGATATCCGCGCGTCGAAGCTCAAGGACATGCACGGTCTTTTCCAGGATGATCCGTTGCTCAGCCCGTCGTTGCAGGCCCAGCTGTTCGCCTATGGCGCGCTCGGCGCGCTGGCCGGTCTGCCGCGCCCGCTGTCCGAACTGGTCCCCAACCCGTTCGGCTTCCGTGTGGCGTCAGCGACGGCATTCGGCGGTAACGAAGCGCTGGGCCAGTGGCTGCGTCCGGATGCGCCGCTGCCCGAAGGCGGTTTTCCGAAGGACACCTTCGCGGTCCGGCTGGCGCACTCCCTGGGTTCGCACGGCCCTGCCCTCGTCTCGACCATGCTGTCGCCGTCATACAGCATCAGCCGTGTTCTGAAGAACCCGGAACTGCGCGAATCGCTGCGCTCCGACGATGTCGGCTTTATGCGCGTTCCGCAGGCGCCGATGACCACCGTGGGCGCCTGCGCGTCGAGTCTGGTCGCGCTGGCGGACATCGCGCCGCAACTGCTGTTCGACTACCCCGGTTTTCAGAAGCCGCAGATGGTGCTCCTCACCGCGGCCGACGCCGCGCTGCAGCCACGCTTCGGCATCCTCGAGGCGTTCGGCGGCGGTGCGCTGATGACCGGCGACAAGCTGGCCGCCAAGAACGCCGCGCACGACGACGGCAACGTTCGCAGCGTGCACGATTCGCTCGCGCCTTTCGACATCGATGCCGACGGCACCGTGGTCGGCCACGGAGGCTCGGGCCTGCTGGTGACGACCCTGGAGTTCGCCCTCGCCAACCAGCTGGATATTACGTCCATCATCGTCGGCTGGGGCCAGAGTGCGGAAGCCGGTGGCAAGGCGCATTTCGCCGGTGTCGGCTTCGGCGGTGAGAACGCGCTGGTACAGGCGCTCGACATGGCCCATGCCGGCCATGGTTACGGCGTGCACGACTTCCAGTACCTCGCGGCGCACGCCACGGGCACGCGTACCAACTCCAAGACCGACCTCGGCACCGCACTGGCCGGTCTACGCGGCGCGGCGCAGCGTCAGGGTGTCGAAGGTGAACTGCCCAGGCTCTTCGTGGGCACGCCGAAGGCCGTCGGCGATGGACACACGATGGGCGAGACCGGCCTGAAGGCGCTGTCTCAGGCATTGCAGTTCGTACTCGGGCGCAAGGCGCCCGGCGTCCCGACACTGCGCCGTCTGGACCCCGATCTGGCCGATGTCGCGGCGCACTTCCATCTCCAGGCCGACCCGTCCGACGGCAACGCTGAGGGCGGCGCCATCTGCGCCACGCAGGGTTTCGGCGGCTACAACGGTGCGGTGGCCCTGCGCTCCGCGACACCGGCGACGATCGCGAAATACGAAGGCGATCCGGCGGTACTCGAAGCGTATCTCGCCGCGTGGCCGACGATCCGCGCCGACCGCGAGAAGCGTGAGCGCGTCGCCCGCCGTAGCCCCAGGCTCGCCCTCAACATGGCCGAGACGCACCGCTGGATCGGCCTGGACTGATCACGGGGCGGATGCGACGAGGGGCAGCTCGATCAGCGCGAGCAGCCCCCCTTCCACGCGATTCGACAGCGTCAGGCGGCCGCCGTGCTCCTGCACGATGTCGCTGACGATCGACAGGCCAAGGCCCAGACTGCCCGGTCGCGCGTTGCGGGACGGGTCGAGCCGGACGAAGGGCTCGATCACTTCGGCCAGCTGATGAGCCGGGATGCCGGGGCCGTCGTCCCCAATCGTCACCGCCGCCAGGTCGCCGGCGGATGTGGCGATCACATCGATGCGCGAGCCGAACGCGATCGCGTTCTCGAGGAGGTTGCCGACCGCCCGCTGGATCGCATTCGGTTTGCACACGACCGTCAGGGCATCCGGCCCGGTGTAGTGGATCTCGACACCGGCATCCGCGTACTCGTCGCAAATCGTCTGCAACAGTGCCGCCAGATCGAGCGGCTCGAAGGCTTCCGACGAACTCCGGTTGCCTAGATAGCCGAGTGCGGAGGTCACCATGTCCTGCATCAGGATGGTCTCGCGCGACAGCTTCTGCACCATCGGTGTCGGTTCCGCCGTGTCCAGCTGGAGACGCATGCGGGTCAACGGCGATCGCATGTCGTGACTTATCGCGGCCAACATGCGGGTGCGGTCCTGGATCGAGCGCGTTACGCGCTCCTGCATCAGGTTGAACGCGTGCGCGGCACGCCGGATCTCGAGCGGACCTTCTTCCGCCAGTGGCACGAACGACATCTGTTCACCGAACGTCGTGACCTGGTCGGACAGCCGCCGCAGCGGACGTATGACCAGCCATACCGCCCATGCGGACATGAGAACGACCGCGACACCCAGAAAGACAAGTGCCCCGACCAACGGGAACGTCAGCCGTCGACGGGTGCCGTTGACGGCATGCGTACGCACCGCAAGCGTCTGCTCGCCCAGGCCGACAAGGATCTGCACACGGGTCTCGAGCGGTGCATCGCTGCATTCGCGCACAGTGACCTTCCCGCTCGTCGCGGCAAGGTCGTCCTGTAGCACCGCTTCGAGCTCACGCGTGTCTTTGGATAGCACGTCGCACACCGATGCCGCCGTCGCCAGTCTGGCCTCGGTAAGCGGCCAGCGCACGCCGGCCAGCAACGCGGCGCGATCGCGCTCCGGGACGCCACGCAAACCGTCCACCAGACTTTCGATACGAAAGGCGACCGACCACGGCCACGGTGGACGCGGTGGCGCGTTCGGGTAAAGCCACGAAAACAGCGCGAGGGAAAACAGAAAGGTGACCGTCGACGAACTGGCCGTAATCATCAGAATCTGGCCGACAGTACTGCGGAAGAAGCGGCCGATCATCCGGCGATCACATCGCGCTGAAATGCATAACCATCCGAACGCATGGTGCGAATGGGATCGTCGAGCGGATCGGTTCCGGCCAGCTTGCGACGCAGCCGACTGATGAGCAGATCCACCGAGCGCGCGGAGATCGGAAAGCCCTGGCCACGGGTCAGGCCGATGAGCTCGTCACGCGAGAGCACCTCGCGCGGATGCTGACACAGCGCGAGCAACAGATCCGTCTCCGTACCTGTCAAGGGAATGCGCACGCCCGCGTCACTGCGCAGAAAGCGTTTTGCCGGGAAAAAGGTAAAGCCCTGGAAGCGCAGCACCAGGCCATCCGCGCCGCTTGCGGCGCCCGTGGGAGCATCGCCCGTCATGGGTCGACGCAGCACGGCACGGATTCGCGCGACCAGTTCACGCAGATCCACCGGCTTTGTCATGTAATCGTCCGCGCCCAGCTCGAGCCCGACCACCTTGTCGGTGGACTCACCCAGCGCGGTAAGCATGATGATCCGCGGTGAACCCCTGGCCTGCATGCGCCGGCAGAACGACAGCCCGTCCTCGCCGGGCAGCATGACGTCGAGCAGCATCACCTCGACATCGCCGCGTGCCAGCAGCGGCTCCGCCGCTTCAGCGCTGTCGGCTTCGGAGACGACGAACCCCTTCCCTCGCAGGAAGTCAGCCAGCGGCTGGCGAATACCGGGGTCGTCCTCGACCAGGAGAATGTGCGGAGTGGCCAACGCGCCCTGCCTTTTTGCGGTTCGTCGATATTCTGCGGCATCGCCGAGGCGGATAACCAGCGAATGCGGTGTTTGTTTAAATACTGACACACTGTGTAAATGTGTTTTGATATCAACAAGATGCATTGTTATAACAAGGGTCCGGTGTCACCGTGTCGACCATCCGAATCTCCCTGATGGCCCGCCATGCACCCGCGTACCGAACCGCAATTCGCCTCCACCCCGTCACGCCGTCGCGTCGGCCTTTGGGTATCCGTCGTCGCGGTCGTACTCCTGATCGCCGCGTTCATCGCGTGGCGGGTGGTGTCGGGTACGGGCGGTAGCGGTCATCAGGGAGGTCCGGGTGCTCAGCAGACGACGACCTCGGTCGGCGTGGCGACAGCCACCAGGGCCGACATCCCGGTCACGCTGGAGTCGATCGCCACGGTCACGTCACTGGCTACCGCCACCGTGAAGGCGCAGACCAGCGGCTACCTCACCTCCATCGCCTTTCGCGAAGGCCAGACGGTGAAGGCGGGCGACGTACTCGCGCAGGTGGACCCGCGTCCTTACCAGATCGCCCTGGCGCAGTATCAGGGCCAGCTGCAGAAGGATCAGGCCACGCTGGAAAACGCGCGCCTCGATCTGCGGCGCTACCAGCAGCTGATGAAACAGGACTCGACATCGAAGCAGACGGTGGACACCGCCATCGCTTCGGTGCACGAGTACGAAGGCACGGTGCGGACGGATCAGGCCCAGGTCGACACGCAGAAGCTCAACCTGACCTATGCGCGCATCACCTCGCCGATCGACGGCAGGACCGGCTTTCGCCAGGTGGACGTCGGCAACTACGTGACCTCGTCGGACACCGATGGCGTCGTGGTGGTGACCCAGATGGATCCGATCTCGGTCGTGTTCACGCTGCCGGAAGATTCGCTGGCCGCCGTGCTGAAGCCGTCGGCCGACGGTAAGCCGCGGCCGGTGTCCGTCTGGGACCGTACGTTCAGCACGAAGCTGGCCGATGGTACCCTGGATACGATCGACAACGCGGTCGATACGAGCACCGGCACGGTGAAGCTGCGCGCCTTGTTCGCCAATCCCGACGGGCGTCTGTTCCCCAACGAATTCGTCAACGCGTCGCTGCTGGTCGACACCCTGCGCGATGCCGTGACGGTGCCGACGACGGCCGTGCAGACCGGTACACCGGGCACCTATGTCTACGTGCTCAAGAGCGACCGCACGGTATCGCTGCGCAAGATCGCGACCGGTCCTTCCGCCGACGGCAACGTCGCCGTGACCTCCGGACTGAACGTGGGCGACGTCGTGGTCGTGGACGGTGCGGATCACCTCAGTGACGGTGCCAGGGTCGTCGTGCCGGACGAGAAGAAGGCGTCGGTCTCCGGTAAGGCAGCCGCCACGGCCGCCCCATGAATCCGTCGCGCATCTTCATCCTGCGGCCGGTGGCGACCACGCTGCTGATGGCCGCCCTGCTCATCGTCGGCCTCGTCGCATGGCGCTCGTTGCCGCTCTCGGCCCTGCCGGCCGTCGAATACGCGACGATCCAGGTACAGACGTTCTATCCCGGTGCCAGTCCGGACGTCATGACCTCGGCGGTCACCGCGCCGCTCGAGCAGCAACTGGGCACGATGTCGGGCCTGAAGCAGATGTCGTCGCGCTCGTCGGCCGGTGCGTCGGTGATCACGCTGCAGTTCGACATGGCCGTGACCCTGGACGTCGCCGAGCAGGAAGTGCAGGCGTCGATCAACGCCTCGGGCACGTTTCTCCCCAAAGACCTGCCCAACCCGCCGATCTATGCCAAGACCAATCCGGCCGACGCGCCGATCCTGACGCTCGGGCTGACGACCACGGCGATGCCGCTGTCGGCCGTCGAAGATCTCGCCGACACGCGGCTGGCGCCGAAGATCTCGCA
>Ga0157370_10000195_pt1 | contig 76072 bp, 55 predicted proteins | sample C35metaG_FD_113463 | JGI IMG/M metagenome (GOLD analysis project Ga0157370, IMG submission 113463) | Corn rhizosphere microbial communities from Kellogg Biological Station, Michigan, USA - C3-5 metaG | ecosystem: Host-associated > Plants > Roots > Rhizosphere > Soil | place: USA: Michigan...
TCTTTCATCTGGTCAGCTGTTGGTGTTGGGTTTTCGCTTGTAATGTCTCTACGGATAACTAATAAAAATTCCTGCATGATAATTTGATTTAAGATTTATAAAAATTTGAATTTATTTTAAGATGTTTTTGGATATTTAATACTCGCTTAATTCAGTGTCTTCAAAAGGCTCTTCGTGCATGTGGATCGGTTCGTCCAGAAATTCGCAGCCATCACTCTGGTCGTGTTTATGCAGGCTACTGGTGTGGAATTCATTGTAACCAGAAGGTTTCAATTGATTTGACAATCGTAACAGATAGAATAGTTTCATGATTTTTAGATTTTAATGATTGATTGAATAGACAGATTGAATTTTTAAACAGGACTTACTATTTTTCGTGTTTGTCCTTCCATAGTTATAAAGCCCATTTTACCACTTTTATAGTCTTCCAGCGCTTTTGATAATGCCTCGGGAGAATCCATAGCCATTGCACCTTGTGCAAAAATTTGCTCCTGTAATGGAATACCTGAAATAAATAAGAACTGGCTATTAGAGATCCCCGTAAAGGTTAGTGGCTCATTGTCATCAGAAAAAGACATTGACTGAACCGCTCCCTCTTCAAGTTCAAGCGTTTCTTCATTTGTAGTAAAGTCAAAATGCCCTTCTACTACATATACAGTACCAGACCATTGTGCAGGCAAAATGTGTGTAAACTCTTTACCTGCTTCTAAAAACACATGTAATATGGTAAGCGGCTCGGGTGTAAGAACTTCATTTTTTATATCTCCGGTTTCACCGCATACTACTCTTACAAGTACGCCATCATCTTTAATTTCTGGCATTTGAGATTTGTCAATAAAAACACTTTTAGGATAAAACTGTTTTTTACTTGCAGCTATATTTAGAAAGAGTTGTAAACCTTCCACACTTGCACCGTCAGGAACGGGAAACTCGGTATGCACAACGCCTTTTCCTGCCCATGTCCATAACAGGCTACCCGGTGTTACAACAATATTATTACCCTGAGAATCTATACTGTGATAAGGAGCAGAATCTTCAAAAACATAACTAAGTGCCGACATGCCTGCATGTGGATGTGGTCCAAAGGAATCAGTTGTCAATTCGAAATGATCAAAGCCTATAATGGGGTCCATAAGTCCGTTAAAATCTTTAGCTCTTGCTTTTCTGGCGAAAAACTGATCATCACCCTGAACTTCGGGAGTAATGACCGTGGATAGTTTTAGCTTATTCATAATGATATTTTTAGAATGATTTGAAAAGAATGTATTTGATAGAAACTTTAAAAAAGACCGTTACTGCCTGTTGAGTTGCCGTGTTGCTGATCGGATTTCGCAAAGATATTGCGCCGACGTAGGGTTATCCTTAATGCACGAACGGGTGGAAAGTGCATCCCCATTACAGCCGCCCCGGCAAACTGCCTACCCGTCATCTTCGTTTCAACAGGCATCGGTACTAATTTTATTATGCTCTTTGCGGGCGGTTAGGAAACCACTCTTCAAAAGTAAGTGTGCTAAGTTCTGCATTATCAGCAGGTACAAGTGTGAGTTCTTTAAGGCGTGCACCAAAGTAAGGTGCGTTTTCATCTGCTATAACTTTAACGGGATCGTTAGTTTTTATAAGATAGTTTTCTACAAGTTCTGCAAGGCCAAAGCGTTCCGGACCTCCTATTTCAACTATTCCGTTTACAGGTTTTTCAAGTGCAAATTTCACAACCATAGTTGCTACATCTTCTGCTGCAATAGGCTGAATTTTTGCTGTAGAAAGTGTAACGCTGCCTCCGTCATGTGCCGAAGCTGCAATTCCGCCTAAAAACTCCATAAATTGTGTAGAATGAATAATGGTATAAGGCACGCCAGATTTTTTTATCAGGTTTTCCTGAACCTGTTTTGCTCTAAAGTAGCCGCTATCCTGTAAACGATCTGTTCCAACTACCGATAATGCAACATGATGCTTTACTCCTGCATTAATAGCAGCAGCTAAAAGATTTAAACTTGATGTTTCAAAAAACTCCATTACATCCTTATCTGCAAAAGAGGGCGAATTTGCCAGATCAATTATTACATCAGTACCGGTTACAGCTTCGGCAAGGCCTTCCCCTGTTATAGTGTTAATACCTGTTGCAGGTGATGCCGATACTACTGTATGACCAAGGTCACGAAGTTTACTTACTGCTTTAGAACCAATTAATCCTGTTCCTCCAATTACTAAAATTTTCATGTGATTGTATTTTTAAATGTGATTATTAAAAGTCGAATTGTTGATACTATTAGAAAGCCAATTCTCGTGCCACTCACTTAAAATACTACATATCAAATACTTAAATAAAATTATATAAAATAAATTTCCTCTTATTAAGTGAACTCATTTTACCATTCACTTTATTTAGTGATTTTCAATATAATTGATTGAAAATACACAGTGGCAGAAATTTAAAATTAATCCATAAATAAAAATCCCATATCGAAGATTCAATATGGGGATATAAATACATGTATCTAATGTTTCTGATTAACTATAGTAATCTGATTTTGTAATACCGAGTTTTTTCATTTTAGAATGTAGAGTATTACCCGGTATATCGAGAACTTCGGCAGCGCCACCTACACCTGAAATTTTTCCGTTACATCTTTTTAATGCACTTATAATAAAACTACGTTCCATCTCTTCGAGCGATTTACTGTAAATATTATCTTCGGCACCCTCAGTGTTCTCAACTCTTTTAGGGAGGTATATTTCACGCAAAACAGTATCAGTAGCCATAAGTACACTACGCTCAATAAGGTGTTCGAGCTCTCTAATATTTCCCGGCCATAAATAACTATGGAGTTGCTGCATGGCTTTTGGCGAAATACGGGATATATTCTTGCCGGTATTTTTATTAAATTTTGCAATAAAGAAATTAGCTAACGACTCTAAATCTTCCATTCTCTCTCTTAACGGAGGTAGATGTATCGGAAATACATTTAGTCTGTAATAAAGGTCAGATCTAAAGCGACCAGCTTTCACTTCTTCTTCAAGATCGCGGTTTGTAGCTGCAACAATTCTAACATTCGCTTTTATAGTATCCTTTCCTCCCACACGTTCAAATTCCCTTTCCTGTATGACACGCAATAATTTTACCTGGGCATCTAATGGCATCTCACCTATTTCATCTAAAAATAAAGTACTATTATTAGCTAGCTCAAATTTACCAATGCGTCGCTCTAAAGCTCCGGTAAAGGCACCTTTTTCATGACCAAAAAGTTCGCTTTCAATTAAGTTTGCGGGCATAGCAGCACAGTTCACTTTTATCATAAGCTTATCCTTTCTTGGTGAAGCATTATGAATTGCTCTGGCAATAAGCTCCTTTCCTGTTCCTGTTTCTCCTAATATCAGTACTGTAGAGTTAGACTCTGCCACCATCGTCATTAGCTGATATACCTTTTGCATTTGCTCGCCACTACCTATAATTTCAGAAAAGCTATATATAGTCTTAATCTGTTCTTTTAGATAAACGTTTTCCTGCTCCAACTGATGTTTATATGACAGTAGCTTTTCATTAGCCTGCATATTTGCAATTGCTACAGAAATTTGTGAGCAAAGTCCTTTTACAATCGCAGGGTTAAGATCGTCTGCCAGTAACCAAAGCGTTCCTATATTAGTACTCCCTACCCGTAGCAAAGAGGCATACATATTTTTAAAACCTACTTTTTTCCATAATTGTGCAAATAGAGAGTTAGTTGTCCTTAGCTCTTCTTCTACATTAAAGACTACAGGCTCGTTACTGCTAACAACTTTAGCTGTATATGGTTCCTCTATGGTTCGCTTTACAGAAATCCTTTCATCATGATTAGGCATGGCATCTTTAAACAAACTGGTGTCAGACATGTAAGGCGTTAATCCAAACCCATCATCGTCAAAAGTATGTATCATTGCGAGCTTAGTATCTAATAAATCGCGTAACACATTTATTATAGCATGTTCAAGATCTGCTTTATTTCGTACTCCTGCTATTTCGTTACTAAACTGCAATAGCACTGATTGTTCTTTGCTACGGTTTTCCAGTGCTTCATTAGCCATAATGTTAGCCATTGCCGTAGAAATCTGCGCGCAGATTCCCTGTAACAATGAAATATTTATTTCGTCGATACCCAGCCACAAAATACCCAGGTTTATATCCCCATTGCGCAATGCAATACCAACCATTCTTTTATAACCTATCCTTTTCCAAAAATGCAGGTAGGCAGATGTTACCCCTCTTTCAATTTCGATATCAACACTAAAAAGCAATGGAATGTAGCTATCAAAAACCCTGTTTTGCAAGCCATCATTAATGGGGAACTTTTCGTTACCAACATCTATAAGTATAGGATCATCAGGAGGAATTATACTTTTATCATGTATATAGGTACTCATTGTAGTACCATCACTATTTATTTTTCGAACAACATAACCGCGCAAAGGGTTTATTTTTTTTAATGCCTTGCGAACAGCTAATTCAAGGTCATCTTTAGTCCTTACTTCTACTATATCATAGCTAAAATCAAGCAAAAACGATTTTTCAGCTTCTTTTTTTAATAGCTCTTCATTTGTAATAATATTTGAAACCGCAACAGATAGCTGTGGAGTAATACCATTAATGATGCTGCGAAATTCTTTTGTAAAGCTATTGACTCTATCAGTATAGATATGAATAAACCCGATAGGTTTATCTGCATTCCACAAAGTAGTCATAAGTATTTCTTTTATTCCGCATTCATAATTGATACGTAAAAAAACAGGACTCTTTGGTCTGTCTATAATATCTTCCAGCATGAAAGATATGCAACCTTCTGCAGCAAGAACAGCTTTTATAAAGGGTTCATTTAAACTAAAATGAGATACGGTCAGCTCTCCGTAAGTCTCGTGTCCTTTTATTTGCGATGATTCATGATCTAAAAGAAATGGGGTGTATGTCTCATCTTTATGATCAATAAGCGTAACTATAGTGTGCGTAAAATAAAATAAGCTTTTTATCCTTTTTGAAAAAAGAACTATCAAATCGTTCTTCTCCCTTACTTTGGTAATGTCCTTTCCTAATTCAAGTAAAATTTGCCTTTCCCTTTTTAAAAAGTCATTGCTTTCCTTTTCACCGTTATAAGATGCTGGTTTGATTAAATCAGGTGAATCAGTGTTTTTAGCTTTTTTCATTTAGGGAATATTGAGAAACATCGATGCATTTCGTGTAGATGTCATACAATGTAAAGTTAAATAATTTTTAACAAATATTTATAAGTGATGAGCTATTCAGGATTACACAGAACATGAAAGAATTTTTGTATAATTTATAACATTTAGATCAATGTCTTTTTCCTAAATTGGTGGTATGATAAAAACTACCGATGTTGTAATTGTTGGCGGAGGGCTAGCCGGATTGGCCAGTGGCATTCACTTGTCAAAAAAAGGTATATCGGTAATGATCATAGAAAAGGAAAAATATCCGAGACATAAAGTATGCGGAGAGTATATATCATCTGAAATACTTCCCTACTTAAAATGGCTCGATGCCGATTTATCACAATTCAGCAATATCAAAATCGATAAATTTGGCTTTACTACGGTTTCAGGAAAATCTCATGTTTCCAAACTCCCGTTGGGTGGTATAGGGATAAGTAGATATACTCTGGATAATTTGCTATTTACTATTGCTACTGCATCAGGCTGTACATTTGTATTTGATACTGTAAAAAATGTAACTTTTAGTAATGATACTTTCACTATAGATACTACATCCGACAATTATACTGCTAAAACAGTTTTGGGAGCTTATGGCAAACGTTCAGGTTTAGATCAGGCATTATCAAGGGAATTCATCACTAAAAAATCGGCATGGCTGGCTGTAAAAGCACATTATAAAGGAAATTTTCCCGATAACATGGTTAGCTTATATAATTTTCCCGGTGGCTATTGTGGCGTTTCTAAAGTTGAGGGTAACAGCATAAACATTTGCTATCTGGCAGATTACAAAACTTTTAAACGCTATAAAAACATAGAAGATTACCAGCAGAACATACTTGGACAGAATCCTGAATTAAAAGCTCTACTCAACAATAGCGAGATAATTTTTAAAAAACCGCTTACCATTAGCCAGATAAGTTTTAAAGCTAAAAAGACAGTAGAGAACCATATCCTAATGATAGGTGACACAGCAGGACTAATTCATCCGCTATGCGGCAATGGGATGGCGATGGCTATACACAGTGCCAAAATTGCATCAGAATTTTTGATAGATTTTTTTAATGAAAATATTTCGAGACAGGAGCTTGAAAAAAAATATGCTGCCTCATGGAAATCAAATTTTAATGGCAGAATAAAAATGGGACGTATTCTATCCCGAATATTACAAAGCAGCCTACTTACAAAATGTATATTTTCATTAATAACATTATTCCCTGCTTTGTTGCCTTATATTATTAATAAAACACATGGTAAACCTATTCCCGTAACTGCATGATAAATATAGACACAAAACAACGCAGCAAACAGGAAGAAATAATGGACGATTTTTCACTTGAAGGTGAAGAATTACGCCATGCTCTCGATAAAATCGCTGATATAAACCGGCTTTTAGGCGGCAATAAAGTAACTTTAAATGGTGTAAAACGACTATTACACAAGAACTTTAAAAATGAAAGTATTACCATTGCAGACGTTGGCTGTGGGAATGGAGATATGCTTCGAATGCTGGCGGATTATGGACTGAAAAACGGAATCTCATTTAACCTGATTGGTATCGATGCAAATCTTTTCACTATAAATTACGCTATAGAATTATCTGCAAATTTTCCTAACATTTCTTATTTATGCATGAATATTTTTGAGGATGAATTTAAAAGCTTAAAATATGACATCGTTATAAGTACGCTCACGTTACATCATTTTAAAGACGAAGAAATTATTAAAATGATGGAACTTTTTTACGACAATAGCGCAATTGGGGTCGTGATCAATGATCTTCACAGGAGCAAAATTTCGTACCGCCTTTTTAGCCTGATTTGCTCTGTTTTTAACCTCAATAGAATGTCCCGCGAAGATGGCCTAATTTCTATATTAAGAGGATTTAAAAAGAATGAGCTTGTGTCTTTTTCAAAAAGGCTGGGATTTAAAAAATACAATATTGCCTGGCAATGGGCTTTTAGATATGAATGGATAATTACAAAAGCATGAGTGTAAAGATTATAACAGCCGTTAAACAGCTGCCTCAATATTCAAGATCTACAGAGGAAATAATGCCTCTGCTTGATACATGGTTAGATGGACAGGAAGATCGTTTTACCCGAAAGGTAAAAAAGATCTTTGAAGGTGCTATGGTAGACAGGCGCTACTCTATAATGGATCCTTCAGAAGTTTTTACAGCGACTTCTTTTGAAGAGAAAAATGACATTTACACCCGTGAAGCAATTATACTGGGTGAAAAAGTATTGACAAAAGCGTTATCAAAAGCAGCTTGGGACCCAAAATCGCTGGATTATATTATAACTGTTAGCTGTACCGGTATTATGATTCCGTCACTAGATGCTTATCTTATAAATCGCTTACAATTAAAACAGGATATCATCAGGCTACCCGTTACAGAGATGGGATGTGCAGCAGGGATTTCGGGAATTATATATGCGCTTAACTTTCTTAAAGCTAATCCTAATAAAAGAGCTGCCGTTATTGCGGTAGAATCGCCCACAGCAACATTCCAGCTAAATGATTACTCTATGCCTAATATAGTTAGTGCTGCTATCTTTGGAGACGGCGCTGCTTGTTGCCTTTTATCATCTTATGAAGAAGATAAAGGCCCGGCAGTACTGGACGACCAGATGTATCATTTTTATGATGCTGAACACATGATGGGATTTAAACTTACAAACAATGGCCTGCAAATGGTTTTGGATATTGCAGTGCCCGATACGATAGCATCTCACTTTGACAGGATAATATATCCTTTCCTCAAAAAAAACAACCTTGAAATCAAAGATATAGATCATCTTGTGTTTCATCCGGGAGGCAAGAAAATCGTGAATACTATAGAAGAACTTTTTGGCGGATTAGGTAAGAATATAGACACAACTAAAGAGGTGCTTCAATTATACGGAAACATGTCAAGCGCAACCGTATTGTATGTTCTTGAAACTATAATGGATAAGAAACCAAAACAGGGCGAAAAAGGAGTTATGCTTAGTTTTGGTCCGGGATTCTCTGCACAAACAGTATTATTACAATGGTAAAGGACATAAAAGATATACTTGCCCTGCTACCCTACAAAAAACCTTTTCTTTTTGTGGATGAATTATTGTCTATTGATGAGAACCACGTAAAGGCAAGCTTTACATACAATCCTGATCTTGATTTTTATAAAGGCCACTTTGAAAATAATCCGGTTACACCGGGAGTTATATTAACCGAAACTATGGCACAGGCAGGTTTGGTTTGTTTGGGCATATATCTGTTAAAAGACATACTAACCCAAACTCCTGATATAGCATTAACATCTACCGAAATAGATTTCTTAAAACCTGTATATCCAAATGAAAAAGTAATCGTGGAATCTGAAAAAATCTATTTTAGATTCGGAAAGCTCAAATGTAAAGTTAGCATGAAAAATAGTTTAGGGGAAACCGTTTGCAAAGGCACAATTGCGGGAATGATAATCTCAAAGAAATGAACAAACGTGTAGTAATAACAGGCTTAGGCATTGCCGCCCCTAATGGAGTGGGCATTCCCGAATTTACCCATGCGATAAAGAATGGAATTTCAGGGATAAAATATGATCAGCAACTGGCCGAGTTACAGTTTTCCTGCCAAATTTCCGGTACACCCGATATTACTGATGAGATAAAAGCCAAATATTTTACCGAACTTGAATTACGGGGCTTTAATAGTAGTGGTATATTGTATGGTGTCGTTGCTGGTATGGAAGCCTGGGAGAACGCAGGTTTAAGCAATTCAAAAAACGACGATCCTGACTGGGATAGCGGAACTATTTTTGGCTCCGGTACATCGGGCATAGAAAAATTTCGCGAAAGCATTTACAAAATAGATGATTTACAAACCCGAAGACTGGGAAGTAGTGTTGTTGTTCAGACCATGAACAGCGGTATTAGCGCTTACTTAGGAGGTAAATTAGGTTTAGGCAATCAGGTTACCACTAATTCATCGGCATGTGTTACAGGAACCGAAAGTATTTTAATGGCGTATGAACGTATAAAAAGCGGCCAGGCAAAACGTATGCTTGCAGGCAGTACCAGTGATAGTGGCCCTTATATATGGGCTGGCTTTGATGCCATGAGGGTATGTACATTTAAATATAACAATGATCCGGAAAAAGGATCGCGACCTATGAGTGCCACAGCATCAGGATTTGTACCCGGAAGTGGTGCAGGTGCAATTGTATTAGAAGACCTTGAGAATGCTTTAGAACGTAAAGCCACAATATATGCCGAAGTATTAGGCGGCAATATAAATTCGGGTGGGCAGCGCGGAAATGGTACTATGACAGCTCCAAATAGTATAGCTGTACAACGCTGCATAAGGCAGGCTATCGAGAATTCAGATATAAGTTCTAAGGATATTGATGTTATAAACGGACATTTAACAGCGACAGCAAAAGACAGTCTTGAAATAGAAAACTGGGCAGAAGCGTTAGAGAGAAGAGGTAACGATTTCCCGTATATCAATTCCCTTAAATCCATGGTTGGGCATTGCCTGAGCGGTGCCGGCAGTGTAGAAACTGTTGCTGCGATACTTCAACTACATGAAGGCTTTATTTTTCCTTCTATAAATTGCGAAGACCTTCATCCTGATATTAAGGCAATAATTAATCCTGAAAGAATTCCTAACCACGTTATAAATAAGTCATTTGACATTATTGCCAAAGCAAGTTTTGGTTTTGGTGATGTAAATGCCTGTATAATTTTAAAAAAATTTAAGCCATGAACAGAGAAGACATCATTGAGAAAATAAAAGTTATTGTAAAGCCGTATACTGAAAACATCGAAGCGTATGAGCACCTCAATGAAAATACCGATTTCATTAAAGACCTTAAAATCAATTCTGCAAACCTGGTAGACATTATACTGGATATTGAAGAAACTTTTGACGTTGTAATAGATAACGAAGAAATGGAGCGCATGCTAAACGTTAAGGCTGCTATTGAGATAATAGAATCTAAATTTGCTGTTGAATGATAGGTAACGATGTTATAGATCTTAAATTAGCTGCAAGGCAAAGCAACTGGAAGCGTAAAGGTTTTTTAGATAAAATCTTTACTACTGTGGAGCAAAACACTATAAACTCAAATACAAAACCTGAGCTTATGGTATGGCTACTGTGGAGCATGAAAGAGGCCGCTTACAAAATATATAACCGTGAAACCGGGCACAGAGGATATTTTCCGCATTTGCTTTCATGTACACTAACCTCTTATAATGATAATAGCTATAAGGGTTTTGTAAATTATAAGGATAAGAGTTACTACACTTCTACAGAAATTAGTGATGATATGTTACATACTGTTGCCGTTGAAAATGTAGTGAATTTAAACAATATAAACTCCATTGAACGTGGCACTGTAACCAAGGATAAATCGGGTATACCCTACCTCATAACAGAAAAGGGCTTAATACCAATATCAATAAGCCACCATGGAAGATTTAGTAAAACAGTAAAAGTAAAACGTCCGGTTAATTAGCCGGACGTTTAAATTGTATCATAATATTAATTTACTTTAGTAGTATATAACATTCATTTGCTATCTCAAGTTCTTCATTCGTCGGCACTATAAGTACTTTTACTTTAGAGTCAGAAGTATTAATTTCACTTAGTCCTTGTTTGTGTGTGCTATTTAATCCGGTATCAATAGAAATACCTAAATAGTTCATATTTTCACAAACCAACTGGCGTACAATAGCATCATTCTCTCCTACTCCTGCTGTAAAAATAATGGCATCGATACCGTTCATTGCAGCAGCGTAGCTGCCTATATATTTTTTGATACGATAAGCATACATATCATACGCCAGCTTAGCGGCCTGATCGCCTTCATTCATGGCTTTTATTATATCCCGCATGTCGCTGTAACCGGTAAGCCCAAGCATACCACTTTGCTTGTTGAATAGATTACTTACCTGTTCAATTGTGTAGCCTAAGGTATTTACAAGATAAAATGATATTGTAGGATCAATGTCACCTGTTCGTGTACCCATTATTAATCCGCTAAGCGGACCAAAGCCCATACTTGTATCTATAGACTCACCATTTTTAATTGCCGTTATGCTGCAGCCGTTACCAAGATGGATTGATATTATCTTACTTTCAGTTTTACCTAAATAAGCGTTAGCCTGAGCCGATACATACTTATGGCTTGTACCATGAAAGCCGTAGCTTCTTATATTAAAATCTGTGTAATAAGATTCAGGAATGGCAAAACGATAAGCATGTGATGGCATAGTTTGATGAAAAGCTGTATCGAAAACTGCAACCTGTGCCGCATTTTTAAAGATCTTTTCTGCAACCTCTATCCCTCTATAACCAGAAGGATTATGCAAAGGTGCCAACTGAAAAGTTTCTTTTATTTTTTCCTTTACTTCGGCAGAAACTATTGTAGTTGTGGAGAAAAAATCACCGCCATGGACGATTCTATGTCCTACGGCTGTAATATCTTCGGTATTTTTAATCACACCAAATTTATCATTTATCAAAAGTGCACTAACCTCGTTCAGGCCGGCTTCATGATCCGGAATACCTAAAGTAAATTTATATATTTTCTCCTGCCCTTCTATGTAAGTCTTGTGGGTTATAACACCTTCGTTAATTCCTATGCGCTCAACTAATCCAACACAAACAGGATCTACAGAAGGCATTTTGAACAATTGGTATTTTATCGAACTACTGCCTGAGTTTATAACAAAAATATTCACGTAATAAATAGGGTTATAAGTTATTAATTATCCTGGCACTGTATGGCCGTAATTATTACAGTATTGAAAATATCATCTACGGTACAGCCACGGCTAAGGTCGTTAACAGGTTTGTTTAAGCCCTGTAACATTGGGCCAATTGCCAAAGCTCCGGTTTCACGCTGAACAGCTTTATACGTATTATTTCCTGTATTAAGGTCAGGAAAAATTAAAACACTGGCCTGGCCTGCCACAAGTGAACCCGGTAATTTACTGCTGCCAACAACAGGATCTACTGCAGCGTCATACTGTATAGGCCCTTCAACTTTAAGCTCAGGCCTTTTTGCTTTTACAATTTCAGTAGCCTGGCGCACTTTATCTACATCTGCACCTTCGCCGGATGTTCCTGAAGAATATGAAAGCATGGCAACCCTTGGCTCTATGCCAAAACGCAATGCACTCTCCGCCGATGATATCGCAATCTCAGCTAACTGTTCAGCTGTTGGATTTGGATTAACCGCACAATCTCCAAAAATGCAAACCCTGTCCGGCAGGCACATAAAGAAGATAGATGATACAACCGAAATTCCCGGCTTGGTTTTAATAAATTGCAGTGCGGGCCTAATAGTATGCTGTGTAGTATGCACCGCACCCGATACCATTCCGTCGGCGTGGCCTTTGTATACCATCATGGTTCCGAAATAAGAAACATCGGTCATTAAGTCCCTTGCCATTTCCAATGTTACGTTTTTACTTTTACGAAGCTCATATAACGTATTTACATAATCTTCGTAATTTGAATCATCAGCAGGATTTACGATTTTCAAGACATTTAAATCCAGATTGATATCCAGACGGTTTATAATCGCTGTAATTTCTGCAACATCTCCTAAAATAGTAAGGTCAACTATACCCTGTGTAAGCAGTCGTGCAGCTGCTTTTAAAATTCGTTCATCACTGCCTTCAGGCAATACAATGTGTTTTTTTGAACTCTTAGCCCATTCGGTTAACTGATACTGAAACATTCTTGGTGTAATTCCTGATGGTATAGACGTAACAATACGTTTATCCAACTCTGAAGAATCTATGCTACGGTTAAAAGTATCTATTGCAAGCTGTATCTTTCTTGTATTATCTGATGTGATTTTAGAACGTATAGCCCCAACCTCATTGCTTGTTTGAAATGTACCTGTTTCTACAGCTATGATAGGAACAATAGTCTGCAAACCATCAATCAGTCTTCTGATAGGTTCTTCAGGCTCATACCCCGCAGTTAGAATGATTCCCGCTACTTTAGGGTAACTGGTTGATAAATTAGCCTGTAGCGCGCTTACTATAATATCACCACGGTCACCTGGCGTTATAATTACTACATTTTCCCTCAGATAATTTAAAAAGTTAGGTACCTGCATGGCTCCTGTAACAAAATTGTCTGCCTGATTACTTAAATGCTCTTCACCAAATAAAAGTTTTCCACCCAGCTTTTGGTAAATCTCTTTCATGGTAGGGCTTTGCAATCCTTTATCTTCCGGAATAACAGCAAGCAGTATTTCCGATGACAATTGACGTTTTAGTAAATCTTCAATGTCCTTAGCATTTTCAGATTTTACCTTATTAGCTACAAGTGCGAGTACTTTTATTTCTCTTGCTTCAAAATTATGGATCGCTGTCAATGCACCATTTACAACCTGAGCTGTGGATTTTCCTTCACCCGATATTACAATAATAGCAGGAGCACGCAAATTTTTAGCGATCTGAACGTTTACTTCAAACTCAAACGCTGAGCCCTCACCCAAATAATCGCTGCCTTCTACAACTGTAAAATCATACTTGTTCTCAAGGTATTTAAATTTGCGGATAATGGTATCGATCATTTCTCCCTGACTTTCTGTTTCCATTTGCTGCATAGCCTGTTGCCAGGTAAAAGCATAGGTGTCCTCAAAGGTCATTGGTAAATCAAAATAATTTAGGATAGTACGAATGTGATTATCTTTTTCTTCAAGCTGATTCTGACTTATAATAGGTTTATAATAACCTATTTTCTGGGCCTTGCCTAAAAGCATATTAACTAAACCAATTGATATGATCGATTTACCACTATGCGATTCGGTACTTGCAATAAAAACTGTTTTAATCATCAGGTATGTTTTAATTGGTAAATCATTACCAAATTATAGATGGATTAGGTATTATTTTTTCCAGTCATATTCAGCGGCAGTTACATCAAAACTCTTAGAAATATTGCTTTTGATGATTGGAACAGATAATTTTATCTCAAAGATAGCAACATATTATCGTGTTTAAAGGGGTAGTAAAGAAAATATAAGTTGCCATCACTACATTTAAAAGTACATTAAAAAAAGAGCTTTAATTGTACAGCATCTTTAGATAATTTTCATTTTTTATAATGATCATATAAATTTAAGGCACAATTTTAAATAAGATAAACAGCCTCTATTATGAAGCTGTTTATCTTATTTAAAATATTATTTTTTTTTCAACTAAAATCTCTACGGATTCGGCTTAAGGTCTCTCTGGAAATACCCAAATAAGAAGCTACCATGTGAAGCGGAACACTATTAAATATTCCGGGATATGTTTTTTGAAAATCGTGGTACTTCTCTGCTGCACTGTAACTAATTAATGAAAAAATTCTTTTTTGGCTGGTCTCATAACCTCTTGCTAAAATCTCTTCATTGCATTTTCTCAAAGCCGGAGAAGCGGCAAGCAAAGCATCCCATTTTTCTTTTGTCCATACAAGTACTATAGTTGCCGCCAACGCTTCTATGTTGTATTCGGATGGCGTTCCTTTATTGTAACTTTCCTGATCGCTCGCCCACCAATTTTGTATTCCAAATCTAATGGTATGATCAACTCCATTCTTATCAAAGCGGTAAACCCTCATACATCCGGATGTTATAAAACATGAAATTGAAAATATTTCTCCCTCATGCAAAATAGATTGCCCTTTACGCAGCTTCCGTACATTACTTGCTTCCCGGATCATTTGAATTTCTTCATCAGAAATGGCAACCTTTTCGCGAACGTATTTCTCAAAAACCTCAAACATGAATTAGCGATTTAGATATTAGCTTCCATTTATAAATGCAAAAGGTACAAATAATTATAGCTATTTAGTTCTAATAGATTTATCAATTATTTTACCCCTTCAAGGAATAAATTTAATTGTTTGACAAATAATTCGGGATATTGATACTGTGCTCCATGGTTAGCATTAGGATAAACTATTAACTGGGCGTCCGGAAGATTATCTTTCAAAATTGAAGAGTTTACAGATGGAAAAATGATATCATTATCTCCGGTTAAAATAAACACAGGAACTTTTATATCTTTCAGATAATCAAACTCTCCCGGATTTGTTCTTGCCCAATCTGTAATCGCAGCGCTTTGTGCAGGAGCAACAAATTCAGAAATTTCAGTATCGCGGTCTACTACCCTCTCCTGTATACGATTTAGAAAAGCATGCCCCGCCATTTGGCTCTCACCAGATGCTGTAAATAAAGTTTCGAGTAAAAGTCCGTATGGCAATTCATATTCTTTTGCAAACATTGCCCAGACTTCCGGGCTAAAGTCTTCAATATCATGACCTCCCCTTGGCGCTGTACCGATAAGTATTAACTTATTAATTAAATCAGGTCGATAAAGCGTAACCTGTTGTGCAACCATCCCTCCCATTGAATAGCCAAGGAGATCAATTTTCGTTAATTCCAAAGCATCAATAAATGCAATGGTATCTTTAGCAATTTCAAAAATTGTATCAGGTGTTTTACCGTTTGTACCAGCCACACCTTTATTGTCAAAAATAATAACTTCTCTATCTTTAGCTAAATTGTCTAAAACTTTTGGATCCCAATTTTCCATAGTACCGGTAAAATGTTGAAGATGTACTAAAGGAAAACCTATTTTATTCCCAAAGCGACGGTAAGCGAAGTTTATACCGTTTACATTTACAAATTGTGTTGGAGCTGTTATCGCTGCAAAATTTTCTGCTGTTTTCATTTTCTTTAATTTAAAACTTTAAAATTTACTCAACTTATTCGTTGAATTCTTTACAAAGTTGAGACAGAAAGCCCTGTGAGAACGAAGTTAAATGACACAAAATGAATGTGACAAATGTCAAACAAACAAATGTAAACACATGATTATCAATTGTATTCTAAAACAGAAAGGATGAATATAATATTCATCCTTTCTTATAAGTTATATAAAACCAAATTTTAATGTTCATGACCACCGCCACCTTCGCTTTTCAGTAAATGGCTCTGAATATAATACGCCCCTTTTAATACAATTTTTGCATCCTTATCTATTTCCTGCAATAATGTTATCTGTACATAGCCCAACTGAACTGTTCCTGTTTTAACTTCTATACGCTGAAAATGGAATGTTTTTCCTGCATGGACAGTTTCTTTATGCTCATGCCCCTCTGATTCATTATCTGATTCTTCGGCGTGCTCACCACTATGACCTTCTTCTAAAACAAAGATGAATTCCCTCCCATCGGCTTTTACAATTGCGTCAACTGGTAGTGCCTCCACTTCTCTTGTACCCACATCTATAAGAGCATTTACATACATTCCCGGTATAAGAGCTTGGCTGCCGTTTGAAATATCAGCATGCACAGCCACCGATTTTGTATCATTTTCAAATGACTGGCTTACATTGAATACTCTTCCTTTAATCTCAGTATTATCCTGATTTGTCAGCGTAAAACGGATACTCTGTCCAGCTTTAACTTTGTTCAGGTCTTTTTCATATACTAAAAGATCCACGTGCAGCTTAGAATTATCCACAATATTGAACAGAGGTTTACCTACTTCAGCGTTACTGCCAATTTTCACGTTTACCTCCGTTACATATCCTGATATGGATGCAATGACCGGCATAGAAGAAGCTGCATTTTTACCACTACCCAGATTTAATATACTCAACTGCTTTTGCAATGAGCTAAAACGTGCCTTTTCAATTTCAAAATCTGATTTTGTTCTTTGAAACACCTTTTTAGAGTTTACATTTTCTTCGCTTAATGTTTTTTGCCTGTCATATTCCAGCGTAAGAAACTCAAGATTACTTTTTGAAGTAAGGTATGCTTCCTGTAGCCTTGCATATTCGGGACTTTCAAGAGTAGCCAATAACTGCCCTTTTTTTACATACTGCCCCTCTATAACATTAATCGATTTCACAACCCCGGATAAGTGAACAGATATATCTGCCTGATTTTGTGGTGGTGATTTAGTATATCCATTCGCATTAACAACATCACTCAGGTTTTTCATTGTGAACGTACCTAATGTAATATCCGAAGCATTGTATTGTGCTTCGTTGAGTTCAACCTCTTTTATAGCCGATTCTGTTATGGTGTGTTCATGTGTCTCTTCTTCAGCATGATTTTCCTTCTCTACAGTTTTGCTGCCCTTTGGCAGGTAATAGCCTATTGTAACAGCTGCAGCCAACCCAAGTATGATATAAAGTATGTTTGTCTTTTTCATCTTTAATATTATTGATTTAACAGGAACTGAAGATTAATAACAGTCTCGTTGAATTTGTTTATTGCATTAATATGGTTTAACCTTATGTTTAAAGCTGTTTCAAGCCCCTGTACATATTCAACATAAGCTATATCACCATTTAAATAAGCTTTCGTTGAATTTTTAGTTATGATGTCAGCATTAGGCAGTGCCGTAGTTTTATAATAATCCAGTAAAGACTGATAAGTATTTAATTGCTCTATTTGCTGCTGGTACTGGCTTTTTAATTGTTGTTGTAGATAATCGGCATTTTTTTGCTGTATCGCTACATTCGTTTTAGATGCTTTAATTCGCGATATGTTACTTCCTGCGAAAATAGGAAGTGAAACACCCACCGAAAAACCCTGAAAACGTAATGAATTATTGTAATACTGTTCCTGTCCGTCAACATTTTGATTGCCGGTAAGTGACTGGATAAAATATCCTGCCGAAAGATCAGGCCATAGTATAGACTTTTCTACTTTGCTGTTTGCTTCAGCAACTTTTACCTCCTGTAGTGCCAATTGAACATTAGCATTTTGTTTAATACGGGCTGTATCTAAAACTGTTATTGATGGCAAAGCTACGAACGAAGTATCGGCCGCTGAAAAATCTGTATTGTTATTTAAAAATACATTCATTCTTGATTTTTCAACCTTTATAATCGCTTCATTTTGTTTAATAAGCTGTTGTAGTTCCTGCTGTCTCGCTGTCGCAGTCACCTTTTCAAGAGAGCCGGTTTCACCTGTTTCAAATTTTAAGGTAGCTGCCCGTACAAAACGATCCATCACGGTATTTTGCTTTTGCAGTGCAGCATTCAGTTTAGAATAATAAAGAATGGTATTCCACGACTGGCGGATATTAAAAATTATTTCCTGTTTGGTTACGCCTAACCTCAACTGGCTGGCATTACTATTGGCTCTTAATAGCTTTCTTTTGGCTCCAAACTGAAACGGACTAAAAGTTTGCGATACGCTAAGATTTTTATCCTGTGCCTTGCTATTTATCTGTCCGAACATTCCGTTTACTTCTGTCTTAGGTAAGGCATAAGCTGTCCCAATTAATTGTTCCTGCATCTTAGCATCCAGTTCTGACGCCTGCACCGACTGGTTATTTTTTAAACCTTTTTCAATGGCCTGATCGAGTGTAAGCTTGTCCTGAGCGTTTGAATTGAATGAAACAAACATTAATAAGATAACAGGCAATACTGTATTCTTTTTATTGAATTTAAATCCGCGCTCAAAATAGTAATAGAGTATTGGCAATACAACAAGGGTAAGTAAAGTTGCCGTTATAAGTCCGCCAATTACAACGGTTGCCAACGGTTTTTGGACTTCTGCCCCTGCACTGCTGCTGATAGCCATTGGAAGAAATCCTAAAGATGCTACCGAAGCTGTTAGGATAACAGGTCGCAATCTGGCTTTTGTACCTTCTTTTATACGTTCATAGATACTGTCCATACCTTCTTTTTTTAACTGATTAAAATAAGCAATCAACACAATCCCATTTAATACCGATACTCCGAAAAGGGCTATAAATCCTACTCCAGCCGAAATACTGAACGGCATGCTTCTTAGCCAAAGGGCAAAAATACCTCCTATTGCCGACAGCGGAATTGCTGTAAAAATGAGTAATGATTGTTTGATCGATTTAAATGTAAAATACAAGAGAATGAATATTAATCCTAAAGCGATAGGTACAGCTACCATTAAGCGTTTATTGGCATCGATAAGGTTTTCAAACTGCCCGCCATAGGTTACATAATAACCATCAGGTAGTTTAAGTTTTTCTTCGAGTTTATCCTGTATTTTTTTTACTACACCCTGAATATCTTTACCTCTCACATTAAAGCCTACTACTATCCTGCGTTTACCATCCTCGCGGCTAATTTGCATTGGCCCATTTTCGTATTTTATATCTGCCACCTGTTCTAATGGTATCTGACTACCTGAAGGAAGTGTCACAAACAGTGATTTAAGACTTGAAATATCCTGGCGGCTATCTTCAGCAAGGCGCACTACAAGATCAAAACGTTTTTCGCCTTCATACACCAAGCCTGCCGACTCTCCTGCAAATCCCATCCTGATAACCCTGTTCAGGTCGCCTATATTTAAACCGTATAAGGCTAGCCTGTCTTTGTTATAGCGTACAGTTATTTGGGGTAATCCCGAAACTCTTTCAGCTTTAGCATCAGATACTCCTTCAATACCTTTAATTAGTTCAAGAACTTCATCGCCTTTACTAACCAGCATATCTATATCTTCACCAAATATCTTAATGGCCACATCGCTACGCACTCCCGTCATTAGCTCATTAAAACGCATTTGGATAGGCTGCGAAAACTCAGTAGTAGCCCCCGGAATTTCATTAAGGGCTTCTTCCATTTTTTCCATAAGTTCTTCCTTGGTATCTGCTGATGTCCATTCACTTTTATCTTTAAGCAGAATAATCATGTCTCCCGCCTCAATTGGCATAGGATCTGTAGGGATTTCAGCACTTCCTATTTTTGTAACTACCATCTTCACCTCCGGAAATTTTGACTTCAAAATTTTCTCAGCTTTGGTTGTAGCTTCAATTTCCTGCGAAAGGGAACTGCCCGAAGCAATAATTAAGTGAGTTGCAATATCACCTTCATCTAATGTTGGAATAAATTCTCCACCTAACGAATTAAAGATGAATAATGAAACAATGAATAATGTAACTGAAGCACCTACGATAATGCTTTTTATTTCTAAAGCCTTATTAAGCAATGGGCGGTAAAAATTATAAATAGAATTTATTATCCTGTCACTGATATTTGGTTTATGCCCAGCTTCTTTTTTAAGTACTAATGAACTCATCATAGGCACGTATGTCAGCGACAGTATAAACGCCCCTAAAATTGCAAAAGATACTGTTTGTGCCATTGGTCCAAACATTTTCCCTTCTATCCCTACAAGTGCTAAAATGGGCAGGTAAACAATTAAAATTATAATTTCTCCAAAAGCTGCACTACTTCTTATTTTAGATGACGCTTCATAAACTTCATCATTCATTTCCTGTGTGGTTAGCTGCTTGGCCTTCTTCATCTGAAGCCTGTGTATAATGGCTTCAACAATAATAACCGCTCCGTCTACTATAATACCAAAATCTATTGCACCCAGGCTCATAAGGTTACCGCTTACACCAAAGAGCTTCATCATGCATATAGCAAACAATAAGGCTAATGGTATAACCGAAGCCACAACCAAACCTGCACGCCAGTTACCAAGCAGTAATACAAGTATAAAAATTACTATCAGGGCACCTTCTATTAAATTTTTCTGTACAGTACTAATGGCGTTATCTACCAGTTTTGTCCTGTCCATAAATGGTTCAATAGAAACGCCTTTGGGTAAAGATTTCTTTATTTGCTCCATTTTTTCTTTTACACGCTCTACAACCTGGCCACTGTTTTCTCCTTTTAGCATCATTACCATACCGCTAACTTCTTCACCTTTCCCATCTTTGGTAACTGCCCCGTAGCGAATACTGCTTCCTATCTGCACCTTTGCTACATCACGTATAAGGATTGGGATTCCGTTTTGGTTTTTGATAACAATTTTATTAATATCTTCTATACCACTTACCATACCTATACCTCTTATAAAATAAGCATAAGGTTTCTTGTCAATATAAGCGCCTCCTGTATTTTCATTGTTAGACTCCAATGCCTGAAATATTTCTGCAATCGTAGTGTTCATGCTTTTTAGCCTGTCCGGCTGAACGGTAATTTCGTATTGCTTAAGATTACCACCAAGTGTATTCACTTCGGCTACACCTTTAGTACCTATTAACTGGGGTTTTATGATCCAGTCCTGGATCGTTCTTAAGTCGGTAGCGTTGAATTTATCTTCATACCCTTTTTGAGGAAAAACAACATACTGATATATTTCGCCAAGTCCAGTACTTATAGGAGCCATTTCAGGCTTACCAAGATCTTTAGAAATTACATCCTCAGCTTCCCTTATACGTTCAGATATCTGTGCTCTAGCCCAGTAGATATCAACATCCTCTTCAAACACAACAGTAACAACACTTAGTCCGAAGCGGCTGATAGAACGAAGTTCTATAACTTTAGGGATAGGCTTTACTGCCTGTTCAATAGAATAGGTTATAAACTGTTCCACTTCCTGGGTAGCAAGGGTGGGTGAAGTTGTAATAATTTGTACCTGATTATTAGTAATATCTGGCAGGGCATCAATAGGCAGATTGTACAATGAATAGGTACCTGCAATTATTAATGCCAAAGTAAACAGCCCAACAATAAATTTATTATTGATACTGAAATGAATAATCTTATCTAACATAGATTATGAATTAATATAATGATTGAAACTTTCAGGAAAACCTGAATGTGATAGTATGATAAGGATACAAACTATCGGCCGACTTTCATCGGCAAATCATTATACTAATTGGGGTGGCTGCCAAATAGAGCCATAAAAGGAAGAAACTACAGATTCATATAAACTCGATATATTTCTGTAGTGTGGTTCAAAATGAAGAACTTCAAATGTTATTACAGGCTGAAGCACAACTGCTGCCGTACAGCTTGAGCAAACACAAAAAGGGGAACATATTTCAATACCATGATGATCATCTTCATGTTGCGAAATTTGTGTTTGTTCTTTTGCATTCATTTTGGAATGCGCATCAGTACAAGGCATAACTATCAGTATCAGCAGATATACTGATAAGATGGTAGTTATTATTTGCCTTGCCTGTTTCATTGGTGTAAAAATAGATAAAATATTACTATTCGTCTACTTTTTTTAATGAAACGGCATTCATGCAATAACGTAAACCTGAAGGTTTAGGTCCATCAGGAAAAACATGTCCTAAATGTGCATCGCAAATATTACATACAGCCTCAATTCTCACCATACCATAGCTTACATCTTTATTGTATGCAACTACATCTTCTTTAATCGGCTGACCGAAAGAAGGCCATCCTGTGCCACTTTCAAATTTTTCTGCACTATCAAATAATACAGTATCACAACAAATACAGGCATATTTGCCAGGTTCAAAATAAGAACACATTTCTGAACTGAAAGCTCTTTCAGTTCCTTTTAACCTAGTTACATGAAACTGTTCATCGGTTAATTGCGCTTTCCATTGCTCTTCTGTTTTTTCAACACGATGATCAGGAGCAGGATTGCCATTATCGGCAATGGTAATTATATCATTCCACTTTAGCATAGTACTTTCTATTTAGAGTAATATCTCAAAATTACACATATTAGTACGTTAAACCAAAGGAAATGATTCTCTCAAACATTATTTATTTAAATGAAAAATTACAGTAATCAATTTCAACAAGTTGGTAATTATTAGATGATTCTATTATTTCGGGAGAACATGCATAAGAAACCTGTTCCTTTATTTTATCTGCCAGGGTTGTATCTTCATTAAAAGAATGCATTTCAAACAAAACATACATTGCAAAATCTTCATCATCAGGTATAGGTGTATTTTTTCTGTCATATTTTCCTGAAAATATAACTTGGTAAGTATCATCCTCCAAAGCCTTATCTAAAGCTGACATAAAAGCCAGGTTATGATCAGGGAGGGAAATATTTCTATTTCCGGGGATTTTAATTATACAATTTTCAAAGGCTGTCATAGTAGTTTAGGTTATATTGTTGTTTTATCATTTTAGTTATATTTAAAGCACTATAAAGATAAACCTACTGTGTATAAACATTTTATATAGCTGTGTTAATAAGTTATAAGGATACGTTAAACTATCGCTATTAATACAAAGACATAATAATAAGAATTAGTGCCATGCAATGAGCTTAGATCATTTAATAGCTATCTTGTAAAAAACACACTAAAACTTTAATTATGAATAAAATAGGCCCAATTATAGTCATTGAAGATGATGAAGACGATCAGGAAATTTTCTCGGAAGTATTCCATAATCTTGGATATAAAAATGAAATTATATTTTTTAGTGACGGCGAAAAAGCATTAGTATATCTTACTGAAACCAAAGTAGAGCCATTTATTATTTTTTCAGATATAAACATGCCAAAATTAAGTGGTATGGAATTACGAAGCAAAATTCACGAAAATGAAGATTTGCGTTTAAAATCTATTCCATACTTATTTTTTTCTACTGTTGCAGAGCAGGAAAATGTTATTGATGCTTATTCTAAATCGGTTCAGGGATTTTTTATAAAGCCATCCGATTTTGATGAAATTAAAGATACTATTAAAACCATTGTTGAATATTGGCAAAAATGTGTTTCTCCAAATTATATTAGATAATATTCCATTTTTTGGATAAACCACATCTAACCACAATAATAAACATACATTTATCATATATACTCATTTTATTAAAGTATCTTTACCCAAATTAAATAAGTAAAATGCAAGAAGGTACAGTAAAATTCTTCAATGAAGAAAAAGGTTTCGGATTTATCACACCGAACAATGGTGGTAGCGAAATTTTTGTTCACATTTCAGGTATAACGGAAAACATTCGCGAGAATGATGCAGTTCGTTACGATGTGGAAGAAGGCCGTAGAGGTCCAAACGCAGTAAACGTAGTCATAGCTTAATATACTATACGGTTAATTTAAAAGCCCTTGCTAATAGCAGGGGCTTTTTCTTTTGCAATATTTTTATAAATTAATATTGCTGTTTTATGATATAAGTCCGAATTTATAAATAATAGAATGCGTATACACTTGTTCCGGTCTTACTATAGTATTAGGAAAATGGTCGTGGTTTGGACTGTCAGGATAAAATTGGCACTCTAAACACAACCCGTCAAATGGCTTATAAGGATCGCCGTGCAGAGAATTAGCGCCCCCACCCAAATAATCTCCAGTATAAAGCTGCACACCCGGATATGTAGTATATGTTTCCATTTTCCTGCCTGAGTGACCATCCCAAAGTGTACATAATACTTCATCTTGTTTTACATATTTATCAAAAATGTAATAGTTGTTAATACCGCCATCTTTCATAACATCTCCCATTTTTTGTCCATTAAAATGATAAATTCCGGCAGGAATAATTCTTCCTGTAGGAATATATTCAGGAGTACTCTCAAGCATAGTTGAAGCCTTAATATTAAGGTGATGCGAATGAATTGTTTCATCGCAACCCGACAGGTTAAAATAAGAATGATTAGTTATGTTAACTGGAGTAGCCTTATCGGTTGTAACATGGTATTTAATGATCAGCTCATTATCATCAGTCCATTTATAGGTGACTTTTAATTCGGTATTACCCGGAAAGCCTCCTTTATCCTGACCTGTTAATGTAAATGTTACCTCGTTGCCAATACTGGTAAAATCAAAAACTTTATTATGAAAGCCTACATTACCACTATGATTATTATTTACGCCATCATTTTTATCTAAAAAATAAGTCTTTCCGTCAATTTTAAATTGAGCATTTGCAATCCTGTTTGCAAATGGCCCCACAGTCACACCTATATACGATTTATCATCTACATAGCCTTGAGGTGTTGGATATCCTAAAACTACATTTGCTTTTTTACCCGATCTGTCCGGCACAACTATGGATTTTACTATGGCACCATAATTAAGTAACTCGACATAATTACCATGTATATTGGTAAAACGGAATTCGAACAGATCTTTGCCATCATACTGGCCAATACATTTATATTTTGTCATAAGTAATGCAGTGAATAAGCACTGATACAGTAAGTTTTTACAAAACTATTTTTAATTTAAACATTAACAAAATTTAATTACCTCTAAAATATGCAATTTTATAAGCACTTACATCAAACGTTTTAGTAAATCAAAAATACTTCTGATTATTTCGGCTAAAATGGACATTATTTCTAAAAATATGGATTAAATTACGCTTCGGTAATTGTAAACCGTTTAAATTAATATTAAGATGGACACTTCGATAAAACAAGGCTTTATTGGGCAGCAGATGATAGTGTTGCCTAAAAATATTGTTTCCGGTATTAAAAAAAATCCGCTTATTGCCTCTTTATATTTTACCGATATAGGCTTTTTTCCTAATGCAAGCCATCATGAAGTACGGCGCAAAAATGGTAGCAAGCAATACATACTTATATATTGCTATAAAGGTGAAGGTGTAATTTCGGTAGAAAACAGGGAAGTAATTCTTAAAGCAAACACCTATTATATAATACCACCCGGAGTACCTCATTCTTACTACGCTAAAGAAACTAATCCCTGGAGTATTTACTGGATACATTTTACAGGACAACAGGCTGCTCACTTCTATGAAAAATTTGCCACACAGTTTCCTGATGGTGTGCCATTGCTTTCTCTTGAAGAGCGTCGCATAAGTCTCTTTGAAAGCCTTATAAATGTTATGGAAAGCGGTTATAGCGAATCCAACCTTGAGTATGCAAACCTTTCGTTATGGCAGCTTCTTAATGCCTTTTTATATGATCGTTTCTTTACTGACGAAAGAAAGAAAAATTCAGAGAATAATACAGTTGATGCGTCCATAGAATATATGAAAGAAAATCTTGGAACAGCGCTAAAAATTGACGCTGTAGCGGCACATTTCAGCTACTCGCCATCACATTTTTTTACCCTTTTCAAGAAGCGTACCGGTTACTCCCCTATACACTATTTCAATTATCTTAAGATACAAAAAGCCTGTCAGTACCTGAGTTTCACGAGTATGAGTGTTAAAGAAATAAGTTTTGAACTTGGGTTTAATGATCCGTTATATTTCTCCCGACTATTTAAGAAGATTATGAGCACTCCCCCACTTCAATACCGTAAAGAATACCGCCACTAACGCAACCGTTTTCGGAACGACAGAAGGCAATAAGAAAAAATCAGATTATTGTCCATTTTTTTAAAAATAATATCCATAGCTAAAAGGTTGTAGCCTCTTAAATTTACCACTGCACTAAAAACCTTTTATGAAAAACTATAACTATACCTTTTTACTGTCCATTAGCCTTGTCGCTGCCCTTGGAGGTCTACTCTTTGGTTACGACTGGGTAGTTATTGGCGGTGCCAAACCTTTTTATGAAGTATACTTCGGTATAAACAATTCACCTGCATTGCAAGGATGGGCTATGAGCAGTGCCCTTGTAGGATGTATGGGAGGAGCAGCTGTGGCAGGATCTCTTGCCGATAAATATGGCCGTCGTCCATTATTGATTGTAGCAGCTATATTGTTTAGTATTTCTATGTATGGTACGGGAGCTTCAGAAACTTTTAATGCTTTTATAACATGGCGAATTATTAGTGGTATAGGTATAGGAATTGCTTCAACTATTTCACCATTATATATAGCTGAAATTGCTCCGTCAGAAACCAGGGGATTATTTGTTTCAATCAATCAGCTTACTGTAGTTATAGGCATACTTGGAGCACAAATTACCAATATGCTTATTACAGAAGACATTCCCGAAGGTTTTACACCTACAGATATATTAGCCTCATGGAACGGGCAAACAGGCTGGCGCTGGATGTTTTGGGCAGGTATGTTTCCATCCATACTATTCTTTTTACTAATGTTCCTGATACCTGAAAGTCCGCGTTATCATGCAAAAAAAGGCTTGTTTGATAAAGCAGCTGCAACGCTTACTAAAATTGGCAATGCTAATTATGCGGCAGATGCCATAAGCCACATCAAAGAAACTTTTGTTGTGGAAAACCATAAAGCAAATCTTAAGCTGCTTTTAGATAAAAGAACACTTTCCATACTTACTATAGGTATTGTACTTGCAGCATTCCAGCAATGGTGTGGCATAAATATCATCTTTAACTATGCCGAAGAAATATTTGTTTCGGCTGGGTACAGCATTAACGACCTGTTTATGAACATCGTTATTACAGGTAGCATCAATCTTATCTTTACTATAGTTGCAATGGGTACAGTAGACAGATTTGGACGTAAAAAACTAATGCTTTTAGGGTCCGGCGGTCTTGCAGTGATATATGCTATAATGGGTTATTTCTATTATGCACATATAACAGGCTTACCATTACTTATACTTGTATTATTGGCTATTGCTATATACGCCATGTCATTAGCACCAATAGTTTGGGTTATACTTTCTGAGATTTTCCCTAACCGTATTCGTGGTATTGCCATGTCTATATCCACATTTGCTTTATGGATAGCCTCTGCTCTATTGGTACAAACCTTTCCTTTACTTAACGATGCACTTGGAACATCGGGAACCTTCTGGATTTACGGTATAATATGCGCATTAGGATTCCTGTTTGTTTTACGCAGGCTTCCTGAAACAAGGAACAAAACCCTTGAAGAAATTGAAGAGGAACTTCTCTCTGACAAAAAGGCTTCTCATAAAAAATAAATCTATTTCCATTATTATGAAAAAAGTAAATATTTGGAAGGAAAAAATAATCCTGCCTACATATGAAGCGGGCAAACCTGAAAAAAACCCGGTATTTATTGAAAAAAGAGTTTATCAGGGCAGCAGCGGATCGGTTTATCCTTATCCTGTTATAGAGAAGATTGCCGACGAAAAAATTGACAAAGAATACCTAGCCGTTTTTCTTGAAAACGACTTTGTAAAGATTATGATATTGCCAGAACTCGGCGGTCGCGTTCACATGGCCTATGACAAAACAAAACAACGCCATTTTGTATATTATAATCAGGTAGTTAAACCTGCATTAGTGGGGCTTACAGGACCTTGGATATCAGGCGGAATAGAGTTTAACTGGCCGCAACACCACAGGCCAAGCACTTTTGATGCAGTAGATTTTACCATTGAAGAATATCCTGATGGTAGCGCTACTGTTTGGTGTAGCGAACTGGAGCGTATGTTCCGTACAAAAGGAATGGCAGGTTTTACGTTACATCCTGATAAATCCTATCTAGAAATACGTGCCAAGCTATATAATCGTACCCCATTCCCTCAAACATTCCTTTGGTGGGCAAACCCAGCTGTTAAGGTAAACGACGATTACCAGTCTGTATTCCCACCCGATGTAAATGCGGTTTTTGATCATGGAAAACGTGATGTATCTTCCTTTCCTATTGCAAAGGGTACCTATTATAAAGTAGACTATTCTCCGGGGACAGATATTTCCCGATATAAGAATATACCTGTACCTACATCGTATATGGCTATCACTTCAAAATACAACTTTGTAGGTGGTTATGAAAATGATTCTAAAGGCGGATTATTGCATGTAGCCAGTCATCATGTGTCGCCGGGTAAAAAACAATGGACTTGGGGACATGGCGATTTTGGCCAGGCATGGGATAGAAACCTTACCGATGAAGATGGACCGTATATCGAGCTAATGTGTGGTGTATACACGGATAATCAACCCGATTTCTCATGGCTTATGCCAGGTGAACAAAAAGATTTTGTGCAATATTTTATGCCATACCGCGACTTAGGTATCGTTAAAAATGCTACCCAAAATGCAATGGTTAACCTTGAAACTGAAGGTGACAATTTAATTGTAAAAGCATATACAACAGGTATATATCCAAATACGACAGTTACTGTAAAGAATAATGATATAATTATTCTTCAGGAAAAATATAATGCTTCTCCTGAAACATCTTTTGAGAAGACTATTTCATTTAAAGCAAATTCTCTTGAAGGATTATCAATTTCAGTAACCGACGAAAACGATACTATTTTAGTTGACTGGAAATGGGAAGGTGAAAACACCGCAGAAATCCCGGAACCTGCAAAACCGGCGTTAGCTCCTGCCGATATTGAGCATAATGAGCAATTGTTCCTTACAGCCCAGCATTTAGAGCAATACAGGCATGCTACCTATAGTCCGATTCCTTATTATGAAGAAGCACTAAGGAGAGATTCGGGTGACGTTCGTAGCAATAATGCAATGGGATTATGGCTAATGCGCCGCGCAAAGTTTGAAGAAGCGGAAAACTATTTCCAAACGGCAGTAAAAACTATGACACAGCGTAACCCAAACCCGTATGATGGCGAGCCTTTGTACAATCTTGGTCTATGCCTGAAATTTCAGGGTAAGAACAACGCGGCATATGATGCGTTTTATAAATCGGCATGGAATGCAGCATGGCAAAACCAGGCGTACTTTAACATAGCCCAACTGGATGCTATAAAAGTCGATTATGCTAATGCTCTAATGCATGCAAGCAAAGCTATTGCAAAAAACACACAGGATCATAAAGCACTTCACCTGCAGGTTACATTACTACGTAAATTAGGTAATAACAAAAAGGCAATACAACTGGCTGATATTTACCTTGAAGAGGATCATTTTAACTATGGTATCTTAAACGAAAAGTATCTTTTAACTAATGATAAACAAGTACTAAAGCAACTACAGGAGTTGCTTAGAAACAATATTCATAACTATATTGAATATGCATTAGATTATGCTGCTGCCGGATTTTATGATGAAGCTATAAATCTTCTCGAACCTGGCATTAGCGTAAGCAACGAATATCCTATGGCTTACTATTACCTTGCCTCTTTTTATCATAAAAAGGGAGAATCTGATAAGGCAATAACAGCATGGAAACAAGCAGCTATTGCTAATCCTGAATATTGTTTCCCTAATCAGATAGAAGCAGTACAGGCTTTAAAACTGGCTATAGAAAATAATTCAAACGACGCAAAAGCGCATTATTATTTAGGCAACTTCTGGTATGCAACAAGGCAGTATAACGATGCTATCAGCGCATGGGAAAAATCGGTGGCACTTGATGACTCTTTCCCAACGGCACACCGTAATCTGTCATTAGCCTATTACAATAAGCTGAACGACCCTCAAAGAGCTGTCAGCACTCTTGAAAAAGCTTTTAGACTTGATACAAATGATGCACGTATACTAATGGAGCTTGATCAACTGTACAAGCGCTTAAACAAAGACCTTGTTTACCGTCTTGCATTTATGGAAAATCATTTGGAACTGGTTATTCAGCGTGATGATGTTTACCTTGAAAGAATTACGTTATACAATCTCCTTGGTAAGCATGAAAAAGCTTTAACCTTATTGCAAAACCGCCAGTTCCATCCATGGGAAGGAGGGGAAGGCAAGGTTTCAGGTCAATACATTCTCAGCCTTACTGAAATCGCTAAAAAAGCTATTGCAAATGGTGAATATGAAACCGCAATTAATTACCTGCAACAGGCTCAGGTATATCCTGATAATTTGGGAGAAGGAAAGCTTCCGGGAGCACAGGAAAATGATATATATTACTGGATTGGTGTTGCTTTAGAAAAACAGGGTAACATTAAAGAAGCTAACAATTGGTGGACGAGAGCAAGTGAAGGCCTTAGTGAGCCTGCTGCTGCGATTTTCTATAACGATCAGCAACCGGATAAGATTCTTTATCAAGGTCTTGCCTTGCTAAAATTGAACCGCTCTAATGAAGCAAACAGTCGCTTTAAAAAGCTGGTTGCTTATGGTGAGCAACATAAAAACGATCATGTAACTATTGATTATTTTGCCGTTTCGCTTCCTGATCTTATGATTTGGGAAGATGATTTAGACAAGCGTAACAAAATTCACTGCCTGTATATGCAGGGACTGGGCCACTTTGGATTAAGTGAAAACAAAGAAGCTGAAAATAATTTTACAGAAGTAATAAGTGAAGAAAAAAGCCATTCAGGCGTAACAATACATGCAAATATGCAACAAAAAGAAATATCCGGTTTGGTGTAAATATCCGGTGTTTGGATCTAGGTGTTAGTTAAATCCCCTCTTAATAAGAGGGGATTTTTATTTATGTCTCGTCAAATATTAAAGCCTACTCGACGTAATTTCCTGCAAATCACCATTTATTTTAACTTTAACGGTTTCCTGTTTTTGAGAAGCTATTTTGTAATCTGTCACTTTTCCGTTTTTCCAGCTAAAGTTTACGGTATATCCGCCCTGTGCTTTAAGACCATTCACACTTCCTTCGCCCTTCCACGCATCCGGTATTGCCGGTAGTAATTCTATAAAACCTGCGTGGCTTTGTATGAGCATTTCCCCAATACCCGCCGTAGCACCAAAGTTACCGTCTATCTGGAATGGTGGACCTGCCGAAAGAAGATTAGGATATACTCCCCCACCCGCACCATAGTTGATATTAGTAGCAAGTGTAGGCCTCAATATTGTTTTTAATAATTTATAGGCGCGGTTACCGTCTTTTAACCTTGCCCAAAAAAGTTGTTTATATGCTATAGACCAGCTTGGCCCATCATCTCCCCTTACATCAAGTGTTTTCTTTGCTGCTTCGGCTAATTCCGGTGTCTTTTCAGGAGTTATTAAAGAAGCCGGATATAAACCATAAAGGTGCGATATATGCCTGTGTTGAAGATCAGGTTCTTTATAAGGCTTTAGCCATTCCATCACTCTTCCGTCCGGACCCACAACTCCTGCCGGTGGTAATTGTTTTAGCTTTTGTTCAAGCTCGTTTTTCAAAGCTGAATCAATATTAAGTTCCTGGGAAGCAGCTATAACATTATTGAATAGTTCGCGAACGATCTGGTTATCAATTGTTGGTCCCATACATACATGAGCTTCTTCGCCATTTGAGAGGTAAAAAGAATTCTCAGGTGATACCGATGGTGATGTTACCAGCCATCCTGTCTCAGCATCTTTAGTAAGCATGCTATTATAAAACAATGCTGATCCCCTTATTATTGGATAGATTTCCTTTAAATACTCTTTATCTTTTGTATATAAATAATGATCCCAAAGATTATTACACATCCAGCCGCTTCCTGCTTTAGCAATACCCCATGAAGCGCTCTCGCCCGGTTCTGTAAAGCCCCAAACATTAGTTATAACATGTGCCACCCATCCTTCAGCATTATAGTATGCCTTTGCTGTTTTCTCTCCATAAGGAACCATATTTTTCATAAGGTCTTTAAGAGGCAGGTTGAGTTCACCTAAATTAGCAGTTTCCATCGGCCATAAATTCATCTGGATATTTACATCAAGGTGATAATCACCGTTCCATGGTGTTTGTATCTGATGCGCCCATAAGCCCTGAAGATTTGGCGGAAGTAATCCCGCACGCGTACTGCTGATGCCAAGGTAACGACCATACTGATAAAACAACACCGGTAATCCATTGTCTGCATCAGGATGTTGTACATAGGCATCAAGTCGTGCATCAGTCGGAATCGATTTTTTAGTATCACTTCCTAAACTAAGGCTTACACGATTAAAAAACTTTTGATAATTTTTAATATGTTCAGCTTTTTGCTTCTCATATTTTTTCTTCATGGCAGATGCCAAAAGCTTATCTACTGTTTTGTCATAATCCTTATCCTTAAAATCAGTTCCGGCAGAAACAAATAATACAACTTCTGTTGCATCTTTAATTTGCAATTTTCTGTTGGCGCCTATTACTGTACCGTCCATTAATTGTGTCCTGACACGAACTTTATATTTCATTCCTTTTCCGTCAGTACCATTGTTCAGCTGCCCTTTCATAGCGAGCGAATTATCTTCGTTGTAAGTTTCAAAACGCTCCGGCCTGTCAAGATTTACTATAAAATTAAGTGCACCTTTTCTACTCGCCGAAAGCTTTATAACAGCTACATCATCGCCAAAACTTGTAAAATATTCGCGGGTATATGTTACGCCGTTCAACTCAAAAGTTGTTTTGGCTATCGCCGAATGTATATCCAGATGACGGTTATAATTATTGGCTGTAGCATTAGTTTTATAATCAAAATCAAGGGATAAATTACCCAGTACCTGATAACAACCAAATTGCACATTTGCCCCATCTCCCGAACCTGACCCCGGACCTTTACAAACAAAATTCTTATTGATAAGTTCTTCTGCTTCTTTGTTTTTCCCCTGTAGTAAAAGTTGCTTTATTTCAGGCAGGTATTTATTTGCTTCATAGTTATTGGCATCCTGCGGCGAACCACTCCATAACGTAATATCGTTTAGAACTATTTTTTCTGTACTAATACCGCTGTCGGGAGTCATGCCTAATCGCCCATTACCTAATGGTAATGTTTGTTCCCATTGTTCCGCAGGTTTATTATACCAAAGTGATAATGAGTTATCCTGCGCATGTACTGCAATAGATAATAGTGATATAAATTTTAGAATAGTGAATTTTAGATCTTTCATGTAACAAAGTTATTTAAGCGGTTTGTCATTTTTGCCTGCACCCATTTTTTATTGGGTTTATTTCCCATAACAAATTCGAGTCTTTCCCAAAAGAATATCATTTTGGGTAGTATATTGTTTAGTATATGTTTAGTTTTATGTTTAAATACAAAACCTGCAGAGCAAATGCAGCCCTACAGGTTAATCACAAAATTTATTATAGCAACGTAACACACATATTAGTTTTGCTTATTTATTATAAGCTTCAGCCTTTATAGATAGTGTCTCACCTTTTTTCAATAAAGATTCATCAAATTCTATTTGCACTTCACGGCTTTCGCCTTTAAACAATGTAAAGTAATTGTCACTCATTATAGCAGGCAGGATTTGTTCACCCGTAACGCTATTGACGGCCTGTACTCTTATTCCAAAAGCTAAAGCCGAAGGGCTGGATACTTTTGCATAATATTTACCGTTACGCTTTGTTATTTTTCCAGACGTTTTAACTTTCGCCTTAGGCAGGTCGTTCAATGCTGTAAAGTCTTTCATGTTTATACCTCTCCAGTAAAAGTTTTCACTAAGTTGTTTACCTGATGAATCTTTAACCTTGAGTTTTATAAAATGAACCTTACTAAGTTCACACACATCTGAATCTGCACTGTAAACTTTAATGTCAAATAGAGAATATCCCCAGCCTGTGCCTCGTTTTACACCCTGCATTCTTACATATCTTCCGGGAATTTCATCAAATGCAAGTGCTTCCGGACCGGGTTTACCTTGTTTTACAGTGATAGCGTCTTTCCAATTTACAGCATCTGTACTTACCTCAATTTTATATTCTTTAGCATATGCATTTTCCCAGTTAAGTATCACGCGATTTATCATGTGCTGCTCCTGTAAATCTACATATATCCACTCTTCATCGTTGTTATCTGCAGACCATCGGCTGCTATCGTTACCGTCATTTACATCAGCAGGCTTACCACCCCCTGCAGATGATGCAATTACGGGCTTTTGATAGGCAAGATCTTTCTGGTTACTAAAAAATGGTAGTACAAAACTTTCGGTAGCTGTATCAGAATATGAATTTATGATTGCAGATTTACCAAACTTATTGACTTGTTTTCCATCCATATTATAAACAGCAGCTTCAACCTGAAGGTCTTTATAATCGGTCGCTGTAGTATTAACTACTTTCACTGAATTATTTGTAGGATCCCATAGTATATGTATTGGCTCACAAGCCGATTTCACACCCCAGTAAGCGCCTGTCAGATCATAGTAATAATCATAAGTCTGCCATACCATACTTGGGTAAGCACTCTGGCTCATCCATATCATTACACCCGAAGCATCTTCCCACATATTTGCCAGCCAGCCCTCATACATGGCCTTGTTGGTCTCAATATTTAGCAACTGTGCTTTTTTTGTATAATCTTCAATACCTGTCGGTGTTCCGTAGCGCTCAGTAATGCTTCTGTCATAATCATCGGGTGCGGCATTAGCTGCATTGGTTCCAAAATAATGTTTGTTCCACATTTCGTTACGTGGCCACAAATCTTTTTCAGGTATAAATTTTCTAAGGCTTTCAACATTCGGAAATACAGCAGTGCCTATTTCAGAACGCAAACCCCACGACGGACCGTCTCCCGTACCAAGATATGCTGCAGGATATTTTGTAAAGTACCATCTGGGATCTTTATTTCCCCAAAGGCCACTACCTGAAAGATTACCGGTATTGGAACAAGGCTGATAAAGTCGGTCATTATTGTCAAACGTCTTAATATCTTCAGCAATCCAACCATTCAGCGGTGGTTGTGGCACACCTTCATTATTTCCGCACCATAAGGCAATACATGCATAATTACGGTATCGTTTAATTTTTTCTACAACATTTTCATTAAAGGTATAAATATCAGCAGGCAGCGTTGGATTAGCATTAAGCCAAAAGTCATCCCAAACCATAATACCATATTTATCGCAGGTCTGGTAAAATTCTTCATCTGTAGTGCTTCCAAGCCAGTTTCGGATAACGTTATAATTCATTTCTTTGTGTAGACGTACTTTAAGATCGTACTCCTCACCACGGGCACGAAGCATATATTCGCTCATACCCCAATTACCACCTTTAAGAAAAACCCTCTTGCCATTTATAGCTAAATGTAGCACACCACCTTCAGTATCATAACTGTATTTACGAATACCAAAGCTCACTTTTTGTACATCGGTAACTTCGTTTCCCAATTTTAATTTAAACTCACAAGTATACAGATTTGGATCTCCGTATCCATTAGGCCACCATAACTTCGGATTGACAATGCTTAATTGTTCATATTGTTCTTTCGAAAGGCTAACCGTAGTCATTCTTCCCGCTTCAACATCAAATTTCTTAGTAAAGGTTACATTACCCGGCATAATTGTACCTGTAAGTTCACCTTGCTGATTTTGAGTCGAAACATTTTTGATATCTACTTTAATTTCAAGATCTGCCCTTGCATTTGAAGGAAGATTGGAACGTATCCATGGATCTTCCATAACAATCTTACCCGTATTGCTAAGGTAAACATCATCAACAATGCCTGAGTTAAGCCCAGGTACATACGGAATCCAGTCCCAACTTGCACTTGCCAGATAGGTGGGGCTTCCATAATTATTTAAAGGAAGTTGTGGTATGCCAACTAAAATTGCCAATACATTAGCACCAGTACGATTTACAATCTTAGTAATATCAAATTTACCGCGTTGCATCATTCCGCTAAGGGTAGCCAATTTTTTCCCGTTTAAGTAAATATCTCCCATACGGTTAATTCCTTCGAAATTTAGCCAGATTACGTCTTGTTGAAAGTTCGACGGAATTTTAAATTCTGATCGGTACCAATAACTACGGTCATATTTTAAACGATCTACGCTATGAATATTATCTCCATAATTTGGATCTTTTTCCAAACCTGCAACTACGTAAGAATTGAATACAGTTCCCGGTACTACAGCACTTACCCATTTAGAAACATTATAATCGTTTTTTAATATAGCAATGCTATCAGCCCCCACTTCTGCCTGCGGTATAAGTTTCCAGTTGGCTGAAGTTGAATTGAGTGACATCCTGCCTGATTGTGAAAAAGCGCCCCAAGGAAGGACGCTCATTATCACAATATGAAGTAGTAAAATTATATTTTTTTTCATGATTTTTATTTTGTTAGAATCGATAAATTGTAGTCAAACTTAAATGGAAGGCGATTATAAGGTCTCACACTCCTTATAAAAGCCCCCATTTAATTTGAAAGTAACCCAAACAACTCTAAACACACTTAAGGAATTTCCCCCTCCTTAAGTTTACTATAAATAAAAACTAACTCAAATTATTAATATCCTGGATTTTGATCCTCCGGTCCGATCTCATCATTAAGTTTGATCTCGCCCAGAGGAATAGGATAAAGATTATGGAATTCGGCAATGGTACCATTCTGTTTCGCCCATTTGTTCCTTGCCTTAACATATTCTACAAGATGCCCTGTTCTGATAAGGTCCATTCTTCTCCACCCTTCAAAAGCAAGTTCACGCATACGCTCATCCATTATTCTTGTTCTGAACTCATTTTGAGAAAGCCCGCTCCACGCCATACCTGCCGGAAGGCTTCCGCCAAACCCGCGTGTTCTTACCTGATTTACATATCCTTCTGCCTGACCTGTATCACCCAATTCGTTAAGCACTTCTGCATAACAAAGTAATACATCTGCATAGCGTATAAAAGCTTTGTTTTTACCTGAATTCCAGAACGACTGTGAACCCTGCACACGGATATCTTCATATTTTTTAATATGCGGATCAAGTTCATCTCCACCAAGGCCTGCCGGTAGTGTTGGTACAGTACCATTATATGTAAAATCGTAACGGATACTTACATCTTTACGTTTATCTCCGCCTTCCCATAGTCCACCATCTGTCTGGTCTTTATAACAGTATTGGGTTGGCAAAATAAGATCGTAACCACCAAAATAGCAGTATTGGTCTATATTAGCAAGAACCCTCGAACCTGTTTGCCATTGTATCTGGTTATTATCCGGGTAGTTATTTGTGTATTGCCATTCGTAAATAGATTCTGAAGAATTGGCAAATGCAGGATCAAACACATCAGCATAATTAGCCAGCAGACTGTATTTACCTGAATTTATTACTGCCCCAAACCACTGCTTCGCTTTATTATAATCACGATAACCTGACGCTACCGGAGCATATAGATAAACTTTACCTAAAAGTGCCTGAGCTACCCCTTTAGCAGGAAAAGCAGGATTACTTTGCGTTTCGGGTAATTTCTCTATCGCTCTTTCCAGGTCGGCAACTATATAGGAATAAACTAAGTCTAAAGGCTGACGCTTTAAACCAAATTCCTCTATTCTAGCCTTATCATTAATAGGTATTTCCCCCCAATACTGTGTAAGTTCAAACATTAATGTTGCTCTTAAAAAGCTGGATTCACCCAATAAAAGATCACGTTTTGCACTATCTTCCTCAGTATTAACCCCTAAGGCCCTTATAGACTGCGCCGCTACTTCAATTACCGGCCACCTGTCATTCCACAACTGGCCTATTGGCTGGTTTTCCTGACTAAGAAAACCATTATACAGGTCAAGCCCTGCCTGATTGGCATCACCAATAACCTGATAAGTCCCCTGTTGTGCTTCATCCGTACCAAGTGAAGTGTAAAGACCGGCACGATCCTTTTGCATATTTCTCCATGTAGTAATAGCTCCTAAAAGAACCGGTTCTATTTTCTTTAAACTGCCATACGCTTGGACAGCAGTTAATGAACTTTGTGGTTCTTCCTCCAAAAAATCTGAACATGAAACGGATAATATTGCTAAAGCCATAAAGGCTATAATTTTTGCTTTCATAAATAATTTTTAAAAATTAACTTTATTAAAGAGTTACATTTAATCCCATAACGATCATCCTTGAATTAGGATAAGAGTCGCCACCTTCAGGATCATATCCTTTATATTTTGTTATAAGGAATAAATTAGACCCTGTTACATAAACCCTAACATTCTTAAGATATGCATTTTCAATTACATCGCTTGGCAGTGTGTACGATAATGTAAGTGCATTTAATCGCAGGAATGAAGCATCCTGAATGGCTTTATCAGTTTCTCCTAAGGTATATCTTCCACTACCATAATAAGCCCTTGGTACATCAGTATTGGTGTTTTCAGGAGTCCATCGGTTCAAAAGGTCAGTGTGTGCTGCGCTCATACCTCCTGAGTTCATATAATTTTCATAGGTTGAACTTGGCCTCTTACCACCTATTGAGTAGGCAAATACTGCATTAATCGCAAAACCTTTATAATTAAAATCGGTAGAGAATCCACCGTAATAATCGGGATTCAAATCGCCAACCACATACCTGTCTTTATCATTTATCACACCGTCACCATTACGATCCTTTATTTTTATATCGCCTGGACCTACTTGTCTTCCGTAATTTATACCACTAAGATCTTCACCCTGCTGTGCAATTCCGTCATATTGAAATACATATACAGTATTTACCGATTCTCCTAAGAAAAAGTTACCCGTGCGCTGAATTTCATTATTACTAAAACCTCCTAAATTGTATACTTCTGTAACATCGCCATAAAGTTTTGTAACTTTATTTTTTGCAGATGAAATGTTTGCCGAAATATTCCATTTAACATCCTTATTCCTTATAATATCAGCACTAATTTGTAATTCTACTCCTTTATTGGTAGTAGCTCCAATATTATCCAGCCTTAATTTATATCCTGATGTAACAGGCATGCTGCGTATCATTAATAAATCGTCGTTATTTATATGAAAATAATTAGCACTTACCGTAAGCCTGTTATTAAAAGCAGCTGCATCCAACCCAACGTTAAACTGTTTTTGTCTTTCCCATCTTAAATTAAAATTATCAGCATATGTATCAGACACATAAGTACCTGAATTATTACTTACCTGTGCATTGTATAATGCAAAATATCTGTAAGCTGGTATATTTTGATTACCCACCATACCATAACCTACACGAAATTTAAGCTGGTTCAGTTTTTCTGATCCCAAGAGGAAATTTTCTTTTGCAATATCCCAACTTGCTGCTACTGATGGAAAAGTACCCCATTTATTATTAGGCCCAAATTTTGAAGAGCCATCTCTTCTTACAGTACCTGTTATGTTATACTTACCGTTATAGGTGTAGTTTGCTCTTGCAAAATAAGATTGGGTTGTATAATCTGTAAAACCGGAACCTAACTGAATATTATTTTTTAGATAGGCCCCTGATAGTGCTTTATACGTCATATCATCACTTACAAATCCCCATGCCCTTACATCAGTGCTGTTTTCAGAATTTTTCATAACAGTAAAACCTCCTAACAAACTTACATCATGCTTTTCTGCAAAAACCTTACTGTAACTTACTGTATTGTCCCACTGATAGTTTAGTTGCGCATATCTCCAGTGGTGCGCTTCTCCATCCATAGAGTTTCTAAGCGACTGCCCTGTATAACTTGGCGTGTAATCAAAATTTGCCTGATCTGTTATATCTGCAGAGAAAGTAGTCCTGATATCCAGGCCCGCTATTGGTTTCGCACTTAAAAAGTTACTACTTGTAAGCCTGTTTCTCTTACTAGTATTTATGATATCAAGACTTATGATAGGATTATAAAGATTTTGATCCGGTGATTCGCCATATCTAAGATAAGTAACCTTAGAATCTATAGGTAGTAGTGGGTTTGCCCCTAATGCTACACCAAAAGCACTGCCCTCCTGATAAGTACTTTCACTTCTTGAAAAAGTAGTATTAGTACCAAACTGTAACCATGATTTTAAATCCTGCGTAAGGTTAATTTTCGCGTTGTATCTTTTAAAGTCAGAGTTTTTAAGAAGACCATCCTGACCACTATAATTAAAGCTTACAAAGTAAGTCCCTTTTTCTCCCCCACCGCTAAAACTAAGGTTATGGTTGGTTTGAAAACCTGAACGTGTTACCTGATCCAGCCAGTTGTAACTTTTACCGCTTCTGTAAGTATTTAATTCATAAGGCGCAAATACATTAGAACCATCTGAAGTGATCTGATTGATATAAGCCTGACGGTTAGCGCCCGGATTTTCATCCATGTAACGGTTAGTAAAAGCGTCAACCCTAAGATTAAATAACTGCTGTGCATTCATTAACGGAATAGTTTTCGCAAAATCAGATATACCTGTCCATGTATCATACTGTATTTTTGCTTCTCCTGATCTTGAACCCTTTTTTGTAGTAATAACCACTACTCCATTAGCAGCTCTTGAACCATATAATGCAGTGGCAGAAGCATCTTTAAGCACTTCCATACTTGCAATATCATTAGGGTTTATATTTTCAAAATTACCATCGGTAATTAAACCGTCAATAACAAATATTGGATTACCACCAAAGTTAAGAGAGTTATTCCCCCTTATCCTTATTGTACCTGACTGGCCAGGCGCAGGACTTTGCTGTACATAAACACCCGCAATACGTCCCTGCATTCCTTGTACAACATTTGGTGTAGGGGTTTCTCTTAGCTTGTCGCCTGAAAGACTACTTACTGCTCCTGTAAGATCTCCCTTTTTTATAGAAGCACCTACTACTATAATCTCATCAAGTTCTTTATTATCTTCTTTAAGAGTAACATTTAAAGTCGTTGTGTCAGAATTTATCGCAATCGTTTGCGGAATAAAACCTAAATAACTAAATTCAAGTTGGCTTCCGGGACCTGCTTTTATAGTGTAATTTCCATCTATATCGGTAGCTACAGATATCTGTGTTCCCTTTACAACGACAGAAGCTCCCGGTAAAGGCATGTTCTGACCGTCCGTAATTTTCCCACTAACAACCTGGGACCAAGCGGAACCTGTGCAGAGAATAAAAAGCAAAAAACATAAATAGCGTATTATATTTTTCATAAGTTAGAATTGGTTAATAAAGTTAAACGTGTGATTTTTGGTTCTTTAAATTAGATTATTTGTTTCGTTGTACTATACTATTCTATTTACACAAACATACAAATATTTCCCTAACATCCAAATGGATGATTAAGAAAATATTAAATTTTTTACTTAATTATTTTTGATAATGTTATTTATGTTTAGATAAAAACATAAATTATTAAATATATAAAAGAGATTAAGCAATACCTGCTTTACTAAACAGTAAAAAAACAGCTACTAAACCTAACAATAAAAGGAAATATGCAAAAAATCTATTTTTCCACGGAGATAGTGGCACATTATTAAATTTTATTTCTGTGTAAGTGTAATCCGGAAAAAATTTAGTTACAATCAGCATGCAAAAAGATGTCAGAACAAATAGGATAGCCAGCATGTGTAAATAATGTAATTGAATATTTAATACATAATTAAACATTACATAAGATGCTATAAAAAACAAGATTCCTGCTTTTGCTGCCTGTGGTGGAACCTTCTTCGTAAAAAAACCTATAATTACTATAGTAAATACCGGTACGCTAAACATACCTGAAAGTTGCTGAAGATAGGTATAGAACCCTGTACTCGAAAAAAATATAAATGGTGCGCCAAGCATAGCCATGAGAGATATGGCTATTTCAAACCGCTTCCCTACCCTAACCAATTCTTTTTCACCTGTTATGTGTCCTCTTTTTTCTTTCCAATCCTTATAAAGGTTTAAAGTAAAGAGCGTACTACTACTATTTAAACCTGCATTAAATGTAGTTATGGCAGCACCCAATACCACTGCCGCAGTTAACCCTGTCATAAACTTTGGCAGCACATTTTTTACAACTAAGGGAAACACCTCTGCGGTATTGGGTAAGTGCTCAAATAAATGCACTCCTATTAGACCGGGAATATTTATCAGGAAGGGACATAATAATTTACCTACTGCTGCAAGCGCCATTCCTTTTTGGCTATGGGATAAACTTTTAGCAGACAATGCCTGTTGAACGATGTATTGCTCCATACCCCAATAATAGAGGTTGATAATAAACATGCCTGTAAAAATGGTATCAAAAGGTACCGCATCTTTTGCTCCTCCAACAGCGTTAAGATGTTCCTTTTTATGAGTCAGCACCTGTTCCATTCCTAACATGAGATCGCCATGCCCAAGATATTTAAATCCGAAATAGGGTATCGCAATTCCTATAAAGACTAATCCGAAACTTAGTACACTGTCAGATATAGTTATAGCACGAAGACCTCCAAGCACAGAATAAACTGTTCCTATGAGCCCTATCACCCAAACCATTATCCAGATATTTTGCCAATAAGTTAAATGAAAAGGCTCCAGAAAATTAAACATTCCTGTAAAGGCAACTGCTCCACCGTATAATACAGACGGTAATAGATTTATAAGATAACTCGCCAAAAAAACAATGCTTACCAGTTTTCGGGTAGAATCATCATATCGCTTACCTAAAAAATCAGGTATTGTCATAGCACCAGTGCGCATGTAAATCGGCAAGAAAAGTTCTGCCGTTATAATCATGGCAAGCACAGAAGTAACGCCCCATGCTATAACACTCATATTATTGATGTAAATGGATTCATTCTCACCAATAAACTGATTAGCACTTATATTACTTAGCAATAGTGCTCCACCAACGATCCAGAAGTTATTTTTTCTGTCAGCAAAAAAGAGCGCCGTAGTAGTTTGCTGTGATTTTTTCCGTGTTTTAAGCCACGATATTACCGCAACAAGACAAGTAAAAAACAAAAAGCTGGCGATCGTGGTAAAACTCATTACAAAGAATTACGGTTAATAAGCACTGTAGGAATAACTTCCTGCGTTTTTTTACGGTTAAGAACAAAGTCTGCAGCTTTTTTGCCCATTGCGGCAAAATCGGTACTAAATGTAGTTACACCATCAAAAATGATCTCTTTTACAATATCATCATTATGAGATATAAAGCCTATATCTGTTCCTAATTTAAATCCTTTTAACTTGGTATCCTTAAGCATTTCCCAAAGCTCAAGATTATGTATGGTAAAATATACCTTTCCTTTTTCAAGTGACCCTGATTCATAGCCCTCTCTAATAACACCATTAATATCATAATCTTTCATGAAGCGTTTGAATGATTCTAATATTTCATTTGGCTCGGCTGATGAAGGCTTAAAGAAAAATACAATTTCATCATATTTTTTAATCTTATCTTTTAGCTGAACAAATGCTTTATACGATGAATCGCCAAATTCTTGTACGACATAATTGTAATCTTCGTCTGTTTCAAGATAACGGTCTACTAAAAGTACCCTGTTTGTTGGCAATAACTTTAAAAGACCCGATGTTTTAGCATTAGGTATCGGAGCAATTACATACATACCATATTTCCCTTTAACACTTTGCACAACATGCTCAAATGTGTCAAAATTATTATGGTGGAAAAAGATATCAAGTTGTACATTTTTACCCAACCCTTTACGGAAATTTTCATAAAAAGTTTCCTGAAAAATATCAAATGCAAAAATAATTAGCGCTACTTTAAGTTCCTGATGCACATCATCAGTAGCTACAAAATAACCAAGACGGTTTTTTGATTCGATTATACCTCTGTGAATTAATTCTTTGTAAGCTTTTGCGATAGTTTCCCTTGCAAAACCCAGTTCATTAATTATAGTATTTACAGATGGCATAAGGTCACCTTTAACAACCATCTTTTCATCGATGGCGTTAATAATACCCTGTACCAACTGCTCGTGTTTTGATAGCGAGCTTACAGATTCTAAATTTTTAATCTGCTGAATGATTTGCTTCATAAATCGTTGCTGAATTCTGATGATTTTATACGTATTTTACGAATAAAATACAAATATATTTTAATTTTACTATTTACGGGTGATTTTTAATATAACACTCATATTTGATGTGTTTACATTTGGATTAACACCGATGTTCATTAGAAAATCCCCTGAATATTCATTTGTTACAAATGAAGGATTTTTACCCGGATAAACATTTATTTCCTCTACAGTATATTTACTTCCTGCTTCAAGCCCTTTTAATTTTATTGGTGAAAGAGAACCTGTGTTGTAACGGTTATTAACCATATAAGTAAATACTACCGACTGGCTTCCATCCTGACTTACATAACTTACAGAAGCGGCATCGTTATCCCAAGGGCTTTGTAAACGATATTGCGTTCCCTGCCAAATCGTTTTATTCAAACTGCCATAGTTTTTTAAAGCCTGCTGACAAAATTTTAAATCTTTTTCACTTAAATGGCTTACTACAATGTCAAAACCAAGTTTACCCATCATAGCTACATCTGTACGATATTTTATTGATTGCTTACCCCAGTCGGTAACATGATTACCCGATGCTAAAGCAGGGAAAAAATAAGAGTACTCCCACTGTATAAATATTCTTTCTAACGGATCTGTATTATCACTAGGCCAATATTCTGTAAAATATTGTAAGGCACCATAATCTACCCTGCCTCCCCCACCTGAACACAACATCATCGGTACAGTTGGGTATTTTTTTCTTATACGTTCTAATACACTATAAAGCCCTTTTACATAATCAGTATATAAATTAGATTGGTTTGCACCAAGATAAGAAGAGTAAGCATTGTAAATTACAGCATTACAATCCCACTTTATATATGCCAGATCCGGATTTTTTGTAAATAGATTATCAACTACCCCAAAAACAAAGTTCTGCACTTTAGGATTGGATAAATCCAGCACTAACTGATTTCTAAAATAATATTCGGGTCTTTCTACCTGTTTTATAACCCAGTCAGGATGTTTCTCATACAAATCACTGGCCGGGCTTACCATTTCGGGTTCAATCCATATTCCAAATTTAACCTGATTGTCTTTTCCGGTTTGAACCAACGAAGCTATACCGTTTGGTAATTTCTTTTTATTTTCATCCCAATCTCCAAGGGCTGCATTATCGCCATTACGCGGATGTTTGTTACCAAACCAACCATCATCAAGTAAAAACAGGTCTACACCAAGTTTTTTACTATCAGTAATAAGTGTTTTAAGTTTAGCTTCATCAAAATCAAAGTAAGTAGCTTCCCAATTGTTTAGTAATGTTAAACGCTCGCCTTTTCCATCAAGTAATTTATATTCGCGGGCCCAGTTGTGCAGGTTATGGCTTGCTAAAGTTTTTCCTTCATGCGATAATGTAAACCAAAATTTAGGTGTGGTAAATACTTCATCTTTCTTAAGTTTATAAGCGCCCCCTGCATTATTAATACCTGATATAACACGAAGGTTATTGAGAGGATCCACCTCAAAATCATTTCTAAAGTTACCAGACCATTCCAGGCCTCCCATCAATACATCTCCATTATCTTCTGTTGAAGGTTTTCTAAGAGATATCATAAAACTTGAGGGCTGAAACATATTTGTTCTTGATCCTAGTTTAGAATCAATAGTCTTTATACCATGTGATAAGCGGGTTTCTTCGGGTTTCATTTCTGCAGCCCAATCACCATAATGCTGATTTAACCAAAAATCATTATTACCTCTTAGGTATAAATTTGCCGAAGCATATTTATTAAGTATAATACTTCCCTTTTCTTTGTGCGAAATAGTAGTCCATTGCTCAATAATATCAAGAGCGGCGTAGGCTTTAATAAACATATGGACCTCAAAAGGATATACAGGATCTTTCATGACAATTTCAGTCTGAGAGATACCATTTGCAGGAGATGTTGTTTTATGGCTTACATAATGAAGGTCTAATGATGTGTTACCATCAGCATGCGTTACAGCTATAGCAGGCTCTAATAGGTTTTTTGACCCTGAAGGTGTATATGCGGCATTATAGATACCTGTATAGTCAGTTCCCTGATGGTATTGGGCAGAGATAAGGGCATACTCACTTTCGTTCTCTAACTTTTTGCCCAGATAAATAGTATTAAGTTCTTTTTCAGCATTTACCTTTAGTACAAGTGCATTCGTTTTCGTTGTAACAGAAATAATTTGCTGCGCAACAGCAGGAGTAATACCACCTGCCATTAAAAAAAGGATTGACGCAAGAGTTTGCCTTATGTCTTTCATATTATGTATGCTTTATTGTAAATATTCTAAATTTAAATCTCTTATAATTATTGTAAAAATTATTTTACAATTTTATATAAATATCCGTTTTTACCACTAATTGTAAGAGTGATTTCTTTTTTAGTTGTCTTTTTAGTTTCTCCCGACAGAACATCTACAAGGTTATATGTTCCCTCTTTTATTCCAAGCCTTTCAAACGGAAGAGTATAGTTTTTGGTTTCAGCTTCATAATTAAATACTGCCAGATACCAGTCGTTTCCAATATACCTGATAAATGTTTCAGAAGTTTTCTTCCCTGTATTTCCTTCTACAGGAACAAAAGCTTTTCCGTTCTCAACTATTTTAAGTAACTCTTTATTTTGAAGCCATCCTTTTGCCCTATTACTCCAGTTACCGTGTTTAGAATAATCGTCTCCTGCTATAAGCGTACCGGTAATAACTGCGGAAATTAACCTAGCACGATTTTCTCCTTCACTCTGGTCGGCAAAAACAACGTGGTCTGCATCAATATAATTATAGGTATAGGTTTGCCACCAACCGTAATTTACACTATTCAACGTGTATTGTGTATGCTCAATAGTTTTCCATGCATCGCAGGCAATACGTCGCATATGTGCATAGCGCGATGTTGCAAGGCTTGGCGAAATAGCAGCATAAATAAGCATTTGCCCGTCAAGTGCCTTTACAAGATGTTCCATCCCAACCTTATAGGCCTGCATTCCTGTTGTAACATTTTTGTCGTAAAATGCAGTTGATTCGGCAGCTGCATGACCTAAGAAGTCAATTTTAATCATTTTAAAACCACAGGCTTTAAGTTTGCTTATCATATTATCGATACGCTGCAATGTTCCGGGATGCGTCGGATCAATTGCCAGCGCCCCATCAAATTCAAAGTAACCATTTCCTATTTTAGTCCAAATATCACCATAATTGTAATTTGTGCCTTCTACTTTACGGTTAGGTCCGCTTTTCCAGCCCCAATCGGTAAATGGTGCCCAATATACTCCCGGCTCAAGACCTTTACTTTTACAATACAGTGCAAATTCCTTGAGTCTGGTCATGTCTTTATTATCCTGGTCAAAATTATCCCAAAACGAATCAAGATCAATATAAGCCGTATTGCCTACTCTAAATTGCGGAATGGAATCTGCAAAAAATCCGGTTACAGCTTTAGTATTTTCAGGCGTTATTTTATCCATAAGCACGCCCCAGCTATTCCAGCCGACAGGTGTAGGTTTATCCCAATTCTTAACAAATGGTGGCTCTATTAATCGGTTAGCTTTCGCATAAAATTCCATTCCCTGCCTCCAATCGGCAAAATATCCAACAAACATTTTAGGAGATGCTACACGATCACCTTTAACTAATCCATGTGTAATGCTGTCACGTGTTACCGCCTTTTCAGCATACCCAGCCCATACATTAAGACTTACTTTGTTGTTTTTGTTTTGTGTTTGTACAGCACTTTTCCAAACGGTATGTTCGAGCGACCCTATAACTAACCCTTTACGGGTAGCATTATTAAATAGTATACCAACTTCAGAACTATTGTTCTCACTGATAGCACTCACCGCTTTTGAATCGTAGTTTACAAATGCATCATTATCAAATGGCACATAAACTGTGTGAAGAGCTGTCGGAGCATCAAATTCCGCCTGAGCATTTGTTAGCGGTGCAAGATAATTGGTCGATATGTTTTTACCTTTAACCTCAACCTTGGTTAAAAAATAGGGTTTGTCAGTATAGGTATAAAATGTTTGAGATACTTCAGGAAGGTTACTTTGTTTATAAGTCAAAGTATACTTTGTACCGCTACCCAATGCATCGGTAAAACCTTCTTTACTAAAGTCGGTTTTCTTATAGTCTGAAGTTTTTATTTTTTTTCCGTTTACACTAAAGACAGCCTGTGCATTACTAAAAATTGTTTTGCCCCCATCAACAACTGTATAAGATGACGATATATTACTATAAGTAATAATACCAGTGGTGCCATAAGTCATTTTATATTCTTTTTGGGCAAAAGCACTATTTACTGACAGGCAAATAAATAGTAAATAAAATATTTTTCCGATAACAGAAACATAAGATTGTTTCATAGGTTTAAATTTGTATCGATTGGTTTTGTTGTTCTATTCTATTCTACAATATTACAATATTTTATTAAAGAAAAAACGTTTTCTTAAAAAGTTTGCCAAATTTTTTATCAAGTAAAACGTATACTTTTCTCTTAAAATTAAACCCATATTTTAAAATTGTTACATTTTATAAAACCCCTACATTATCAATTATCTTTCTTTTTATCTATTTATTTATAAATGCGTTAAAAATTTAGGGCTAAATTTTTATTATAAATATTTTTTGTAATATTGACATAGTATAGCATAGAACAGAATTGATTTTGTTTTCATTATTCAACCAACTAAAATTTATATATCTATGAGAAAAATTACATTAATTAAAAAAACTCATGCTGCCATTACGTTAACGCTCCTTGCATTTTCAATAGCAAGTCATGCCCAAACCTATGAATTTGAGACAGGAACACTTGCCGGTAATGCTAATGTGCAAAGCTGTGATTCCTGTTCCGGAAGTATCGTTGGGAATCTTGGCGGCGGTGGCTCCGTTTCGGTAAATGTAACTGTAGCAACAGCCGGATGGTATAATATGCAATTATACTATTGTACTAATGATCCCCGTACTATCAGGTTAACGGCAGGCGCAGCTTCAACAATAGCAATACCTTGCGAACCCAGCGGAGGATGGAGTACCGCCGCCAGCAAAACGTTTCAGGTATATCTAAACGCAGGTGCAACAACCTTGTTGTGGGATAATTCTGTTACCTATGCGCCTAATCTGGATAAGCTTGTACTTACTCCCGCGGCAGCTGCACAATTACAAAACATTAATTTCGGAACAAACAACCAAGTGGTTTACGACCTTGCCAATAAAACATATGACATCTTTTTTGACGGTATAAAAGTAGTTTCGGGTGCTACAGCCAATGCTTATGGTAACCAAACTAATATAAGTACAAGTTATACTTCGGCTACTTACACTAGTGAGTCTTTTACAGATAACATAGGAAGCGGTACTAAACATATCATAACACTAACAGGCGGTTTTACTAACGATATGAAACAGATATTCTACACCTATACTAACAAAGAATATCTGGCACTACAGGTAGCGCTGACAGGTTCAGGAGCTAACTGTTATAAAATGATACCCCTCACAAGCTATCAGGTTACTCCTGCTTTAGGTATGGGTGATACACGAGCTGTTTTTGTACCTTATGATAATGATGCATGGGTACGCTACAATGCATTTCCTTTAAATGATGCCAGTTTTACTGCCAGTGAGGTTACAAACATTTATAATAATGATAACCGCAGCGGATTAGTTATTGGATCCATAGATCATAACCATTGGAAAACGGGTGTAAGTGTAACTGGCGGAGGAACACAATCTGCCTATATACAAGTAATTGCCGGGTGGATCAACTTTGGTATTACACGCGATCAAAGAGGGCATGGCTGGGTAAGTGTAGGACAGGATCTTTGCGAATCACCTAAAATTATGATTAATGCAAACAGCGACTGGAGAACAGGATTTGAAGAATACGGACAGGCAAATGCAGCTATTAACCCAAAATATGTATCAGACTGGACCGCTCCTAAACCTATAGGCTGGAACAGTTGGGGTGCTATGCAAACGAGCATTAATCTTCAGAAAACAAAAGATGTTGTCGATTTTTATGCAGATGATTGCCAAACATATCGTACAGAAGATGGTACACTTTACATAGATCTTGATTCTTACTGGGATAACATGACAGATGCACAGTTAGCCGAATTTACTGCCTACTGCCACAGCCATGGATTTAAAGCCGGTATTTACTGGGCTCCTTTTGTTGACTGGGGTAAATGGGACCGTACTGTTGAAGGTGGTGCTTATCAATACAGCCAATGCTGGACTAAAGTAAATAATAATCCGTTTGAACTTGATGGCTCATATGCAATGGATCCTACTCACCCTGCGACAAAATTGCGTATCGATTATTTTACAGACAGGTTTCATACAGCCGGGTTTGATATGTTAAAAGTAGATTTTATTACTCATGCCAGTATAGAAGCAGATTCTTATTATAACTATCAGGTGCATACCGGTATGGAAGCCTACAAAGAAGGCATGGAATACCTGATTGATGCTATTGGCGACGATATGTTGGTATATATAGCCATATCGCCAAACATGGCAACCGGCCCTTATGCCCATATGCGCCGTATAGCTTGTGATGCTTATAGTTCAATAAACGATACAGACTACACATTAAACAGTACTGCTTACGGGTGGTGGCAAAATGAAATGTATGACTATATGGATGCCGATAACGTGGTTTTTGGAAACGTATCGGATGGTCAGAATAAAGCAAGGCCTTTAAGCTCTATAGTTACAGGAACAATAATAAATGGTGATGATTATTCTGTTAGCGGACCATGGCAGGCTAAGGCACAAAACTATTTACAAAACGATCTGGTGATGGATGTAGCCCGTAAAGAATTAAAATGGAGACCGGTAGACGGAAACACGGGAAGTGGCGCCGGAAAACTTTTTTATGCTGTCGATGCCACTACAACCTACCTTGCTGCATTTAATTATTCGGGAACAGAATCTACCCTTACCATACCGGTTACACGAATTGGATTGACTGCAGGATCGTATAATGCAAAAGAACTTTACAGTAATGCAGCTGAAAATTTTAATGATGCGTTGTCTGTTATGCTTCCGGGAAGTGATGCAAAGCTATATGTTATTAATAGCGGTGTTATGGATACAGATTCACAAGTTAGGACAAGTATTTTAAATTTCGCTTATCCAAATCCTGCTAATGATTATATCATGGTTCATTTTGAAAAATCATTAGACGAAACGGCTTATTTCGAAATCAATGACATTACCGGAAAAAGACTATGGGGTGAATCGTTAGAGATTCAGGGAACTGAAAGTTCAGGAATTGATGTAAAATCTCTTCCAAAAGGATTTTATGTGTTATCTGTTACTCAATCAGGCAAGGTCAAAAAAAATTATAAATTCATTAAAGGTTAGCATATTAAACCTGAAAAGCTCCAATCGACCGATTGGAGCTTTTTTATATAATCATTCATACAGATAGTAGTCTATAGCATCTCCTTTTCCATTTTGATCAATGGTATAGAAAGCAATGCGATAAACGCCATAAAAGCAGCGGTTACAAAAAATATATTTCCGTGAAGTATATTGTAAATAAATGCTCCGCTTAACAATCCTACTATACTCGCAAGGCTTCCGGCACTGCTGGCAGTACCCTGTATTGATCCCTGTGTATTTTCATCGCCTGTATTAGAAAGCAGGGCTACAAAAGATGGCCACATAATTCCGTTGCCCAAAGCAAAAAATAAAGCTCCTGTATACATTATCACTATGCTATTAAAAGTAAGGCACACAAAGCAAATAGCCAGTAAAAAACCTCCGGTAATTACTAAACTGGCTCCTGAAAACTTTTTACCTAAGTACGATAATACAGGTCCCTGTACAATAACGAGTGCACCACTAAGGAATGAAAAGAATACTCCCAATTGCAATACGCTCCACTTTAACTGACCGGCTGCATATACCGGAAAAGCCACATAAAAGAAATTAAAAGCCAGGAAAATAAGAAAATAAAGTAATAAAAAGTAGGGAACCATAGGTATTGTAAAAACCTTGAACACAGGTAATTTTAAACCCCTTTTTTGCTTCTTTAAATCAGGTTCAGCTTGAGTCATTGTGTTTGCCTCAACCTTTATAATACGGCTTTCATGTACATAAAAGTAAATTACAAATATTGCTATGAATGAAATTAGTGCTGTAGCTATTACAGGTAAAAGATTACCCAGCTTTGTAGCGCCAAGCAATCCTGCCAAGAGCGGCCCGAAAATTATCCCCAGATTAGATGCTGCTGATATTTTTCCAAAATTCTTTTTCCTGTCAACTTTCTTAGAAATGTCTGCTACATAGGCATTAGCTACAGATATACTTCCACCTGTCAGTCCGTCTAACGCTCTGGCTATAAATATTAAAACAAGAGGTATACTGAATATAATTGGACCGTTTATATGTAGTGTAGTAGTAAGCTTAGGCGGAACTAATAATCCTACTATAAAAATGAGCCACCCTGTAAACGTACCTACACTACTAAGCAGTAAAATTTTCTTTCTCCCTATCTTATCAGACCAGTTACCAAGTATCGGCGCTCCTATTAACTGAAATATAGAATACATTGCTCCTAACAGGCCATACATATATTCATTACCGCCCATGTTTAAAACAATGATAACCAGAAAAGGTAATACAACACTCATTCCAAGCATATTAATAAAAGTTACCAATAAAACGGGAAATAACCCGGGCTTAATTGCAGTTTCTTCTGTCATTTGTTATCAGTTTAGCGGTTATATTTAGTTAACCTAGTTAGTCAAGATATTTTTTTAGATCACTAATAGTATTTATATTAAGTTCTTTTGACTGCTTTTGGCGCATCATTAAGGCGTAAGCATTATTAAATCCTATAGGTTTTAACCAGCGTATTTTAAATTTTTTTTGAAATTCATTATTTACATAATCATAAGTCCTATCACTGCTTTTAGTAACCTTATCCGCAGTTTTTTTATCTGCATTAAGTATGGCTAAAAGTCCGGTACCGGTATATTCAGGATAAAAATCAATCTGATCATTGGTTAGAGCATCAAAACATATTTTTGTTCCGCCAAGCCCTGTTTTTGTAGCAACCTGATAGTTTGTATTTCCTTTTATCAGTATGCTATACATTTCAGCCAAAATATATTGCTCCCCAAATATTTTAGAGCCAATTCTCACTACAGCTCCGCTCCCATTTTTTGATTCTTTGTACAAACCGGCTTCTTTTAAAAAATCTTTCGCTACTTTTTCAGGGCTCTGATGAAGATAATCTGTTTTATAGTTGAGCGTTGTCATTATAGAATCATTAATTTTTCCGGCAAGCAAATTAAGGGTAGCTTCAAGATCGGGAAATTTGTCTAATGAAGACTGCAATACAATTGGGGCTGCATAATAGGGTGGAAATATTTTTTTATCGTCTTTTAAAATTTTCAAATCATACGCTTTAAGCCGGCCATCTGTAGAATATCCACTGATAACATCTATCTCATTTTTAAAAGCAGCTTTATACATCACTGCATCGCTCAGGACTGTAGTATGTATCTTGAGCCCATATACAGACCTAAGCCCAAGATCACCATCTGATCGCCCCATAAATTCGGGAGTAAAACCAGCAGATAATTTAGACGCATAGGCTGTAGGTAAAAGGTAAAAACCACTTAAAGCGACTATCACTATAGTGAGTATATACAAAACCCGCTTTAATTTCCTGAACTTTAACCTTTGAACAACTGCCAGCAACATATCCAGAATAATAGCCAATAGTGCCGCCGGAATTGCCCCTGCAAGAATCATATTTGTATTATTGAGGGAGATGCCTCCAAATATAAATTCGCCAAGACCTCCTGCTGCTATATAAGAGGCTAATGTAGCCACACCCACATTAATAACTGTTGCTGTACGTATACCTGCCAGAATAAATGGCATTGACAACGGAAGTTCTACATTGAAAAGGATTTGCTTTTTATTCATACCCAAAGCCGTAGCAGCTTCAATAACGTAGCGGTCTACACCACTGATTCCCGTATATGTATTACGGATAATTGGTAGCAATGCATAAAGCAAAAGAGCTACAATAGCAGGCTTTGGGCCTATTCCTAATGCGGGAATCATAAACCCTAAAAGGGCAATACTGGGAATAGTCTGTAAAATACCTGCTACTCCCAAAACTGCTCCCGAGTATTTTTTATGCCGTGCAATAAATATTCCTAAGGGTAAGCCTACAGCTATAGCCAATAATAAAGAGATAAAAGTAAGCCCTACGTGCTGAAAAGTCTGGGTGATGAGTTTATCTGATTCCGCACTCATAAATTCCCATAAAGTTTGCTGATCAGTCATGACGCTGAGTTTTTTGGTATTTATGAAAAGCGTTTGTTATTTCTACAAAAGTGCCACTTTCAGTAGCATCCATATTTTGTTCACTAAAGTGTTGAAGCGCATTCCAAACGCTCATATCAGGAGACAAAGTTTCATATTCTGATACATGTTGGGGAAAATAGGATCTTATATCTTCAATCGTAGCTGTTTTAAATTCAAGGGTAAGACGGAAACTATCAAGAAATTTCTTTGTAAAATCATTAGCCGGTTTGTATAATAATTCTTTAGGAGAGCCTATTTGCACCACTTCACCCTTGTCCATAAGACAAATCCTGTCGCCTAATTCAAAGGCTTCCTGTATATCATGGGTTACCATAATAATGGTTTTGCGTTTAAGTTCGTCGAGTGCCTTAAATTCAGCATGAATACTTGATCTGGTCACATTATCTAAAGCTCCAAAAGGCTCATCCATAAGCAAGACAGGTGTATCAGTAATCAAAGCTCTGGCAAGTCCTACCCGCTGCTGCTGCCCACCACTTAGCTCATGGGGATACAGTACAAGACAATCTTTTGGTAAATGCAGTTTTTCTATTAACTCCAATGTTCGTTGCTTAGTTTTTTTAGCATCCCAATCTAATAACTTTGGCCCTACAGCAATATTTTCGGCAATGGTATAATGAGGAAACAAACCTATGTTCTGCATTACAAATCCAATGTTTTTACGAAGTGTTTCAGGCTTTTGCTCTGCTATATTCTTTCCTCCTATTAAAATTTCGCCGGAATCCGATTCGATAAGGCGATTGATCATTTTTAAAGTAGTGGTCTTGCCGCAACCGCTCGTTCCTAAAAGAACAAGGGTTTCATGTTGATTTACTTTTAATGAAATATTTTTTACAGCCCCGGTATCTCCAAAAGATTTACTCACGCTAACTAATTCAATCATATATGATGGTTTGGGTCACTTAAAAATAGTCATTAAAAATGGATGTATTGCAATAGCTAACAGGCTTATTCTTAATTTCCAGATTAGCCTTTTAAAATCTGAAAATATTGAGGTTTAAAAATGTCACTTTCAGCCTTGATTATGCACTGTTAAACTTTTTTAGCTTTCATTCCCTTTACAGCAGTTATACTTTTGATAAAAAAAACAGAATATGATACCAACACTAATAATCAAAAGACTGGCAGTTTCTATTGGATTAGTATTAATTTTCGGATTAACGATTCAACTGTTTTATGCCAAAGTTGAAAATCCGCCTGTTACAGGAAAATTTGAAGGACCCAAAGAAGTAACAGATATAATTGAACGATCATGCTACTCCTGTCACTCTAATGAAACAAAATTAGGATGGATCAATAAAATAGCGCCAATATCCTGGCTTGTTGCCTCTGATGTTGCTAACGCACGAAAAGTTCTGAATTTTTCCGAATGGGATAAGTTAACACCCGGAGATCAGAAAGTAAAAAAGGCATACATGCTAAATATGGTAAAGTCAGGACGCATGCCATTACCCAGATATACAGCAATACATCCTGAAGCAAGAATTTCAAAATCAGACCTGGAAATACTTACAAAATATGTATTGTCTTTAAATACGGGAAACCCTGCAGATACCTCAGGAATAAATGCTGCTGACCGCGAATATAACAACTGGAAAAAGAAACAAATTCATGCTTCTAACAATCCTGTAAGCCCAAACGGAATTAAATATTTTGATGACTATAAAAACTGGGATGTTATAAATACTACTTACAGAAAGGACAGTAATACCATTCGGGTACTTCACGGTAATGCTATTGCTGTGAAGGCTGTAAAAAATAATACGATAACCCCATGGCCGGACGGCGCAATTATAGTGAAAGTGGTATGGAATGAAATTGAAGATAAAGATGGAAATGCCAGGCCGGGAACCTTTAATAATGTTCAGATAATGATTAAAGATTCCAAAAAATATACTTCAACAGAAGGATGGGGCTTTGCCAAGTTTGAAACACTTGACCGTAAACCTTATGGAAAAGATGCTGATTTTGCTATTTCCTGTATAAACTGCCACCGACTTGCCGATAAAGAAGGGTATGTATTTGATGCCCCTTTAAAAATTAATCCTAAACAATTGAAATGGTATGAAAAAAACTGATAAAATAGCCGTTGCAGCTTTCGTAGTATTTCTACTGCTGGTTTTATATTATTTCCTTTTCCCAAATAGGGACTGGTCAGGAAAACCTTATCTTGAAACTGCAAAAAATGATGGTTTTGCTGTAGTAGAACTTTTTACTTCTGAAGGATGCTCATCCTGTCCTCCTGCCGATGAACTTATGGCAAAAATGGAAAAGGAGTCGAAAGGAAAAAATATATATTTCCTTGCTTATCATGTTGACTATTGGGACCACATGGACTGGAAAGACCGTTTTAGCTCACCCGGATATACAGAAAGACAACGACAGTATTCGCTACGTATGGGACAAAATCTTGTGTATACTCCACAGTTTATTGTTAACGGAACAGCAGAATTTGGCGGGGATGATGAAAGAACACTATACAGCCTGTTAAGCGATGCCCTTAAAGTAAAACCTACACTAAAGCTTGAACTTAATACTGCCAAAACTGAAAACAATATTGGAGTTAATTTTAAAACAAATACTGTAGATAGCGGCAGCAGCCTATTAGTGGCTCTTGTACAAAAAGAAGCAGAAACAGATGTAAGAGGTGGTGAGAATGAAGGAGAGTCATTACATCACGTGCAAATAGTTCGGGATATTACTGCAAATACCCTGAATAAAAAAGAAGGGATTGTTGAAATTTTGAAACCTTCATACTTTAATTCGGTGCAATGGGAACTTATTGGCTTCATACAAAATAACACGACAGGTGTAATAACTGCTGCAACTAAAGTAGAATTTAAATAACCAACCTTAACCATGAAAAACAAAATCATTCTTTTATTGATAACAATTTTAGTAGTATCGTCATGCAATACTGCTACTTCAGACAAACGTGAAATTTTTGATTCAGATAAACTAAAGGTTATTACTTCATTGTATAACAAAAAACAACAGACTATGTCGGTACTTTATGGTAACGCTTTGGCTTTTGATGGTCTTATTAGCGACGACCATCAAAATATTCCCGGTGCTTTATTTAAATTCGTGACATGGAAACAGAAACCAAATCCCTTTTGGTATGATGTAAACGGAAACTCAGAGGTATTAACAATAGAAACTGTTGAAATAACCGAGTTGAACAAAGCTGTATATACAAAACAGCAACATTCATCTAACAAAAATGATGTTAATGATGAAGAAAGAATTTCATATATAACCGGATTTAGACCTGCAGTTATACCTTAAAATATCAACAACAAAAAAGCCTTACAAATTGTAAGGCTTTTTTATTTTATCTGTTTTCTAACCAACTTAAAAAAGACGTTGCTTTGTCTTTTCCAACTAAAAGTTTTTCCTCTGTTGGTATAGTTAGTTTTACAATGAGCTTACGAGAAAAATAATGCTCTGCTTCGCGTATTGCCGAGAAATTTACTAAATATTGCCTGTTAAGCCTGAAAAACTGGCTTGGCGCTAAAAGCTTATGCACTTCATCAAGCGACTGGGTAACCTGATATTCAAGTTTATCAAAAGACATGATAGTAGGCGTATCATTTTTAATATAAAAAAAGGCGATATTGTCTGTCTGTATCGTTACATACTTATTGTTCTTAAAAACCAAAAAACTGGTTTTCCCTTTATTTTCACCTGCTCTGATCATTAAGGATTCAAAGTCCGGCATTGGCTTTTTGTTCCTTTGGAAAAAGTTTTTAAGCTCAGCTGCTTTTGTAATGGCCTGGGTAATGCTCTCACGCGAAAATGGCTTAAGCACATAATCTATACCGTTAGATTTAAACGCTTCTATAGCATAATCATCAAAAGCGGTACAAAAAATAACCGGTGAAACAATTTCCACACTTTTAAAGATCTCAAAACAAAGGCCATCTGCAAGCTGAATATCCATAAATATAAGATCGGGCTGATCGTTCTCAGAGAAATAGCTTACTGCCCCCTCAATACTTTGTATGTAAGCGAGTATGCTAATATCCGGCCTGATGCTTAAAATGAGCTGGCCTAACGCTTTTGCCGTTTTAACTTCGTCTTCAATTATTACTATGGTCATGGATAATTGGAATTTTTACTTTAAAAATAGTCTCGCTTTTCTCTATTTCAATTTCTTTATGAATCAGATGCATGAATCTTTGATTTATATTATCAAGTCCAACACCTGTAGATAATTCTCCCCTTTTCAGTTGTATCTTATTTTCTACAACAATAAAGTTATCATCATTATAAACCTTTATAATAAGAGGCTTTTCAAGAGAAACAACATTATGCTTTATACAGTTTTCTATTAGCAGCTGCAATGTAAATGGTGGTATGCTTGCCTGATGACAATCCGGAGATATCATATCCTGTACTTCAAATCCTTCTTCAAAACGTGCCTTAAGCAAAAAAGTATACGATTCAAGAATATTCAATTCTTCACATAACGGAATAAGATCCATTTTTCTGCTTTCCAGCGTAAAACGGTAAAAATCTGATAACTTAAGTATGAACTCAGAACTATGGGGATCATTCATATCCACCATAGATTTCAGAGTATTTAAACTATTGAACAGAAAGTGAGGATTTACCTGTTGCTTTAAAAGCTCGTATTGCGCTCCAAGATTAACAGACATTGTGCGTTCAAGTTCAATTCCTATTTGCTGTGTCTTATAATTTTGAAAAAGCAAATGCACAAACATGTAAACAATCAGGTTTATTAAAACTCCCCTAAGTTCAAACATTATGGGAGCATCAAGCCGCGATGCCTCAAAAATTTCCTGATGTGCAATAACCAGTACCACCATCATTACAATACCCAATATAACGCTTAAAAAAAGCTTTGCATTAAGAAAATTCTTTGTAGTTCTCTGAGATGTAAATTTTGGCAGACTGTAAATATTAAAATACCATATAAACAGGGAAAAGAAAAAAGTAATTGAAGAATTTATTATAATTTCTGCCGGTTGAGAACCATGCTGAAACAATTTTGGGATTGAAGCTAAGATGGCTAATGCCAATGAACTGAGCCAAATTACGCGTGCAGAAACATGGAAAGCATTTTTTCCTCTGTTCATAATCTTATTTATATATTTTGATTTGATCAAAGATAGAATATTTATAGGTTGCAATATCTGCACCTTATTTAAAAAACCGTGTGAATAAAATACGTTTTGCATAATTCTGTTTATCAATGCAGTAAGCCGAAATTTCTTTCGGCTTACTATGTCTGTAATTTAATGTAGTTTCAATTTATTTTGTGTAACTGTCAACTTCTATAATGGCAGCTGCAAAAGATTCCGGATCTTCCTGAGGTACATTATGACCTATTCCGTTTAAAATTTTATGAGAATATTTGCCTTTAAATTTATTAGCATATGCCTTTCCATCGGCAGCAGTTCCGTCAAAATCGCTGGCTATAGTTATTGTAGGTACAGTAATATCAGGACGTTCCGCAAGGCGTTTTTCGAGATGGTCATATTTAGATTCTCCCTCTGCCAGCATTAGCCTCCAGCGATAGTTATGAATCACAATCGCCACATGGTCGGGATTATCAAAAGAGGTAGCGGTACGACCATAAGTGGCATCATCAAAATCCCATTTTGGTGAAGCAATTTTCCATATCAGTTTGTTGAAATCATTCGTATTTGCAGTATAACCTGCTACGCCACGATCTGTAGCAAAATAATACTGATACCACCATCCATATTCTGCAGCCGGCATTAAGGGTGTTTGGTTTGCCTCAAGGTTAACAACAAGATAACCGCTGACCGACACAAGCGCTTTACAACGCTCAGGCCACAATGCTGCCATAATAACGGCTGTACGTGCACCCCAGTCAAAACCTCCCAAAATTGCTTTGTCAATTTTCAGGGCATCCATAAAGGCAATCATATCTTCTGCAATTACTGACTGTTGTCCGTTTCTTACAGTTTTATCAGAAAGAAATCGTGTTGTACCATATCCTCTCAGATACGGCATAATTACCCTATATCCCTTTGCAACTAATATTGGCACGACTTCAGAAAAACTGTGAATATCATAAGGCCAGCCGTGTATTAGTAATACCACCTGACCATTTGCAGGTCCTGCTTCGGCATATCCTACATTCAATACACCTGCTTTTATTTGTTTTATAGTTTCGAATGGTTTGCCGGATACTTTTTTAACTTTGGGTGCATCTTTTATTTCAGGGGATGTTGTGGTAGCATCTGCCGAACCCCATACACCTAATTGTGCTGCTGCAACAGTTAAAGCTATACTGCCTAAAAAACGGCGACGATTATATTTAAAATATTCTAACATAACTATTTGGTTTTTATATTGTTATTGATGGTTTTATTACTTCAAAGGTAGCATGCCATTACAGGGTATAAAAAGCATTAAATAGTGAACCGGACAAAACTCTACCTGAACCGGACATCCCCTATTCCGAAAAAACAGCCTTTATCATAATGCATTACAAAACTGCTTTGTCTGCTCCTAAAATAGCTCCTGTATTCATATCCTGAACAAAGCCAATAACTTCAAAGTCGTTAGATAAATCTTTAGGCAGTGTAATAGTGGTACTGCCTTTACCATCACTGCCTATATTGGTATTATGAAGATGTCTTACGATTTGGTAATGCGATAAAACCCTGCCTCCATTCTCTCCGCGTTTTACGGTGCTCTTAGCACTTTTTTGTACAAGGGCTAAAAAAAGACGGCTGCCTTTTGGCGCTCCGCTCACAGTATGATTTACGGTGATAACATTATTTTTCAGGCTCATTTTTAAAGTAAGGTTTGCTGTAGCCGGTTTAGATAACGCCTTTGCAATTGAAGCTCTTACAACATTTTCCTGAGAAGCGATATACTCAGTTTTACCGTTAACCACAACCTGTGGTGTGTAAATTGACTCTATGTTTAGCCACCTTGAATAATCATACTGCCTTTTGGTATAATCAGGATTACTAAATATATCTTTCCATCCTTGTTTATCCCAGTAATCAACATGGTAAGACAGCACATACACCTGACCGTTTTTATATTCATTTTGAACTTTACCCATCAGTTCATCCGCAGGCGGGCAGCTGGAACATCCTTCAGATGTAAATAGTTCTAAAACCGCTATGCCCTGTTTTCCGGTTTTATCAGTTTTGTTTTGTGCAAAAGCATTTGTTACAGCAAAAAGCGTAATTATAATAAAAGCAGGAATAAATTTTATTGTTTTCATAATTGTAAATATTACTTGTTATTAATTTTTATGTAGATTTATATCTTATAATCTTATACCCAATATGCTTTGCCATCTTTCATAAGCTCTAGCAACGCTTTTGATTTGGGTCTGTCATCAGTACAATATGAAATACTTTCTTTCTCATTTGTACCTTTTTCAAATTTGAATTCTTTTTTGCTCAGGCCTCCACATACAAGGCCCGCAATTACATTTCTGATTATTTTTATTTTACTTAACATAGATTGTCTTCTTAATTGTTTTAACCGTGTGTATATATATTGTTTAGAACCTGAAAACTAAAAGGGAATTGTTTGTAAGGTTGGCTTCTTTAAAGCTTAATTGAGAAGAAGTATCTTGTAAAGTATAACCAAAGACATATACTTTTTTAAACATTGCAGGGTTTGAAGAAAGACATTCCAACCAGCATTTTGGTTGTGTTATCATAGGAAAATTGTCTTTTGGCAATCCTGTTCTGAATACTGTAAATAAATCTTTATCCAGTTTTTTATTTCCTTTATCAAAAGTATCAGAATGTAGTTTCTGTTTTGAAATTGATGAATCAAAGGCTTTAATATTATTTGCTAAATAGCCAGATGATCCAGCCCCTAAAACAGCCAGGCTAGAAAAAGCTGTGTGATTCATTGGAACAGAAGCAGATTGCGCATATAGTGAGGAAGCACTACCTAAAAGCAGTAATAGGATAAAATACGACTGCTTGATGATTTGAGAAATGCTATTAGTTCTTTTTGTAGTTCTGATAATGTTATTTGTTGCTTTCATGATATAAATGTTATGATGTTAATTAAGTTTCTAAGTGCTTATTTTGATCAAATTTATATCGTAATACTCCCTTATGAAATCAAAAAAACGTGAAATGGACATCTTAAAGGTTGAGTCGTCCAAGGCGCAAGCTGAATGATTTTAGTATAATCAACACAAAGCAAAACATAGCTTAAATCCTTTATATATCTGATAGCCATACTTCCATATATATTCAGGATAAACAGCATATATGAATTCAATACATAAAAGAGCCGACTCATAATGAGCCGGCTCTTTTATAAAAACGTTTTGTAAGTACAGGATTATACTATATTTATGGTAACAGGTATATTACCTCTTGTAGCTTTAGAATACGGGCATGTTTGGTGTGCAGCATCTGTAATAGCTCTTGCTGTTTCAGGGTTAATACCCGGAAGGCTTACATTAAGTCGTGCTTGTAAAGAGTATTCTGCACCGGTAAGACATAGATCTACTTCTGCATTAACCGTTGTATCTGTCGGTAATCTCAATTTCATTTTTGCCGCAGCAATTCCCATAGCTCCAATAAAACAAGCTGACCATCCTGCTGCGAAAAGTTGTTCAGGGTTAGTACCAGTGCCTGTTGTGCCGGGAGAACTCAGTTTGATGTCAAGATTTCCATCTGAACTTTTAGAAGCTCCTTCACGGCCTCCTGTAGTTTGTGTTTTTCCTGTATATAATACTTTTTCGGGTTGAGCAATATTTGAATTTTCCATAATTATAAATTTAAAAGTTTATTATTTTGTTTGATTATTTACGTAATGATTTGAAAGCTGCACGCATTTCTTCTGCAAAAAGCTGTGGTTCTTCCCAAGATGCAAAATGGCCTCCTTTATTAACTTCATTGAAATAGATTAGGTTTTTATAGCTGCGTTCTGTCCAGCTTTTTGGAGCTTGGTAAATTTCACCTGGAAATACTGTCACTGCCACCGGAATTTTAATTTCAGCTGTTCTCTGTTCTACTGCATTAAAATTATTGGTGTTGTTTTCCCAGTACAACTGAGCAGAAGAAGCTGCTGTGTTTGTTAACCAGTATAATGTAATGTCATCAAGCATTTCGTCTTTAGTAAGCGATTTTTCTGCATTACCTCCACTATAGGTCCATTCATTAAACTTGTCTAAGAAGAAAGATGCAAGTGCCACGGGTGAATCGGTAAGTCCATAGCCAAGTGTCTGAGGACGTGTAACCATCATACCGGCATAACCACCACCTTTTGTATATAATTTATTCAGAGATACAAAAGCTGCTTTTTCTTTAGAAGATAAACCTGCCGGAGCCGGATCGCCGTCTTTAAGAGCTTTAGCTACATCTGCGGGAACTGTTGCAGGCATATTAACATGTATACCTAATAAGCCTTGTGGAGCCTGTCGTGCCATAGCATCTGCAATTACAGAACCCCAGTCACCACCTTGTGAAACATATTCTTTGTAGCCTAAGCGTTTCATTAATACATCCCATGCTTTTCCTATTCTATCAGGACCCCATCCTGTACCTTTTGGTTTTTCAGAGAAACCGTAACCCGGCATTGATGGAATTACAAGATCAAAAGCATCTTCTGCACGTCCTCCATAAGCAGTAGGGTCTGTTAAAGGGCCAACAACTTTTAAAAGTTCAAATACAGAACCAGGCCATCCGTGAGTTATAATAAGCGGTAATGCATTTTTATGTTTTGATTTAATGTGTATAAAATGAATATCAAGTCCGTCAATGTTAGTAGTAAATTGTGGCAATGCATTTAATTTGGCTTCAGCTTTACGCCAGTCATAATCTGTTCCCCAGTATTTTACCAGATTTTGAATCTGAGTAAGCTTTACGCCCTGAGACTGATCTGCGACTGTTTCCATATCCGGCCAACGTGTAACATTAATTCTTTGGCGAAGTTCGGTAAGAGATGCTTCCGGAATATTAGCGTGAAAAGGATGAATCTTTTCAGATTCATTTACATTTTTAGATGTGCTTTTTTGAGCAAAACCAGTTGTAGCAATTAATAAAAATGCTCCTGTTGCAATTGCATTTGCAAAACTGCTTATGCGCCTTTTAATGTTTTGATTCGTTTTCATTGTTTTAGTTTATTAATTTTAAGGAATATCGTTTTGAATTCTTAGTCAAAAGTATGGCGGTAATCTACCCTGTACAATGAACAAATATCCCAATCGGGCAAACTAAGCAGTGAAGCGGACATTACCTTACCTGAAAAATTCAGCAGTATTCTAACTGTAGCTTTTTAGTGTGCAGGAACCTTAAATTTCCAGTGTATTAAATTAAAAAAGCCCCCGGAGTCACTGACTCGGAGGCTTTCTACTTAAACAAATCTATCTATCGTGGACTAACTATTTCCCCAATAATCTTAAATATTATTTCCAACCACCACCTAAGGCTCTGTAAATATTTACAGTAGCGCTCATTTGCTGCATTTTGGTTTCAATAAGGTCAAATCTTGATTCAAGAGCATCACGCTGGGTTAATAATACTTCCATATAATCTGCCCTTGTCGATTTGAAAAGGTCATTAGAAATATCAATAGACTCCGTTAATGCCTGAACTTCTTTAGTTTTAAGATCATAACTATTTTTCAGGTTGTTGATCTTAGATAACTGGTTAGCTACTTCAATATAAGCATTCAGTATTGTTTTTTCATAATTGTAAACGGCCTGTACCTGTTTAGAATTAGCACTATAATACGTTGCTTTTATAGCATTCCTGTTGATAAGCGGAGCTGTCAGGTCTCCGGCAAGAGAATATATAAGCGACTGAGGTGTTTTAATAAAATATTTAGGGTCAAATGCCTGATATCCTATTCCCGCAGAAATACCTAAAGATGGGTAAAATCTTGCTTTAGCTACTTTAACATCAAGTTTAGCCGCTGCCAGATCCATTTCTGCCTGTTTAACATCTGGACGATTGTCCAACAATTGTGCCGGTATACCACTATGAGCAGTTACAGGTTCTAAGGCAATAAATGCATCTGAAGCCCTTGTAATAGGCTGAGGGAATCTACCTAAAAGGAAGTTGATCCTGTTTTCAGTTTCTGTAATCCTCTGCTGAATATCGTACTGAAGTTCCTGTGTATTTAACACCTGCGCCTGGAATCTGCGAACTGCAAGTTCTGTAACACGTGCAGATTGCTTTTGCAGCTTCACGATTTCAAGAGCGTTTGTCTGGATGTCAATATTTTGTTTTACGATAGCCAGCTGATTATCTAATGCAAGCAATTCATAATATGAATTGGCTACTTCAGAGATCAGATTTGTCACCATAAAGTTTTTACCTTCAACCGAAGATAGATACCTGCTGACAGCTGCTCTCTTTGCATTGTGTAGTTTTCCCCATATATCAGCTTCCCATGAAGCATATGCTCCAATCATGTAATCAGGAAGTGGATCAGGAGTTTCTTTTCCCGGCTTGATGTCCGTTGTAGCTTCGCTTGCACCTATGTTAGTATATCTACCCACTTTATCTAGACCGGCAGAACCTCTAAGTCCAAGAAATGGTAAATATTCCCCTTTTCTGGCTCTAACTTCGTTCTGAGAAATCTGAATTTCCTGTAACGTAATATTAAGTTCCTGATTGTTAAGCAGGGCAGTATCTATAAGCGCGATAAGATTAGGGTCTTTAAAATACTCTTTCCATTTTACTTTTGCCGAGTTAACGGTATCCTGCACTGTACCATTAGCAGTATAAGAACCCGGAGTAGACTTGTTCTCAGTTCTCTGAACAGCGTCACTAGGAAGCTTACAACCTGTAAAGGTTAATAATACGCAGGCAATGCCTGCGTATATATATCTATTAAATTTCTTATTCATGGTCGTCATGGTCATGTTTAAAGTTATCTATCTGATGAACAAATCCTTCAGATAGTGAAGTTTCCTCTTCATCACGTATTAGTTTTCTACCAGCCGCAAGTGAGCCAAATATGTAATATAATCCCGGTACTATAATTACCCCGAAGATTGTTCCGAAAAGCATACCTCCAAGCGCAGTAGAACCGAGTGTCCTGTTACCGATAGCACCTGCACCTGATGCAAGTAATAAAGGAATCATACCCGCGATAAACGCAAATGATGTCATAAGGATAGGACGGAAACGTACTTTAGCTCCTTCTATGGCAGCTTCAAGTATGCTCATGCCTTCCTGGTGCTTGAGGACTGCAAACTCTACAATAAGTACGGCATTCTTACCGAGCAGCCCGACGAGCATGATAAGACCAATCTGCGCATAAATATTATTTTGAAGTCCCATTAACTCAAGCAATAAGAACGAACCGAATATACCAACAGGTATCGATAAAATTACTGCGAAAGGAAGAATGAAACTTTCATATTGTGCTGCAAGTACAAAGTAAACAAACAGTAATACGATTCCAAAAATGTAAATAGATTCATTACCTCTGTTTGATTCATCATAAGAAAGTCCTTCCCATGCAATATCATAACCTTTAGGTAGTGTTTTTGCAGCTACCTCCTTAACAGCACCAATAGCATCTGCAGTAGTATAACCTTTTGCAGGAAGTCCCTGGATAGCTGCTGAGTTATACATGTTATAACGTGTAATCTCATTTGGTCCCTGAGTCTTAACAAGCTTCATAAACGCCGAATATGGAACCATTTCGCCCTGATCATTTTTAATGAAAAGGTTAAGGATATCAGATGGCAGTCTTCTGAATTTAGGGTCAGACTGAACGTAAACTTTGAAGAAACGGTTAAACTTGATAAACCCTTGCTCGTATGTACTACCGATAAGGATATCCAGGTTATCCATCGCTTTACCTATAGATACACCTTTTTGCATTGCAAGGTTATTATCTACAACTAATTCATATTGAGGATAGTTAGCTGCAAAGAAGGTAAATAAACCCGCAAGTTCTTTACGTTTGCCCAATGCTGCCATGAAATTTTTATTGATCTTATCAAAATCCTGATAATCTGTAGTGGTGTTTTTATCAAGCAAACGCATAGAGAAACCACCAGAAGAACCAAATCCGGGAATGGCAGGCGGCTCAAAGTACTCAATTTTTGCACCAAGACCTTTAGATTTCTCTTCAAGCTCTTCCATGATCTCAGTAACTTTGTGTTTTCTTTCATGCCAAGGCTTAAGGTCAATCATACAGGTACCGGCGTTAGATCCCCTACCTTCTGTCATGATCTCATAACCTGCAAGTGAAGAAACCGATTGTACACCATCTACTTTTTCACATATCTTCATCAGCTTTTGTGAAACCTGGTTTGTTGTTTCCAGTGTAGATCCGGGAGGTGTTTGTATGATCGCATAAATGGTACCCTGATCTTCACTAGGAATAAATCCTGACGGAAGAATCTGGTTTACATAGAATGTACCGGCACAAAAAGCAATAAGTACCCCAAATGTAACAACCTTTCTGCTTACGATAAGTCGTAGCAGTGATACATATTTACCTGTCATTTTATCAAAACCTCTGTTAAAACTGTCTAATGCTTTTGTAAAGAGATTCTTTTTCTTTTCCTGCCCATGGTTATTTTTCAATAACATAGCACACAATACAGGTGTAAGTGTAAGTGCAATAAGTGCAGAGATTACAATTGAACTCGCCATAGTAATAGAGAACTGGCGATAGAATGTTCCTACAGGACCGGTCATGAATGAGATAGGTACAAATACCGATACCATTACCGCTGTAATCGCTATAATTGCTCCACTAATTTCTCCTAATACTCTTTTAACAGCCATGTAAGGCGATATATGCGGGAACTCCTCAAACTTGGCATGCACCGCCTCGACGACGACGATGGCATCATCCACCACAATACCAATTGCTAATACAAGTGCAAATAACGTTACCATGTTAATTGTTATACCAAAGAACTGGATAACAAAGAATGCACCTACAAGCGATACAGGAACTGCAAGTATAGGAATAAGCGTAGAACGCCAGTCACCAAGGAAAATAAATACAACCAGGGCAACAAGTATAAATGCGTCACGTAAGGTATCAATTACCTGCTCAATAGAGGCGTCAAGGAATTTAGATACATCATAACCAATTTTATAATCAATTCCCGGAGGGAAACTTTTTTTCATTTCCTCCAATTTGCCTTTAACCCTTTCGATTACATCACTCGCGTTACTACCGTAATTTTGTTTCAATACGATAGAAGCAGATGGATGTCCATCAAGGTTAGAATAAATATCAAAGAATTCACTACCAAGTTCTGCACGACCGATATCTTTTAGTCGTATAGCTTCACCCTCTGCATTAGCACGGATAATAACATTGTTATATTCTGACGGCTCACTAAACCTACCTTTATAGGTTAACACATATTCTAACGACTGAGCCTGTATACCGGAACTTTGCCCGATACGTCCGGGACGCCCTACAACACTTTGCTCACCTAAGGCTTTCATAACTTCTTCTGAAGAAACGTTATAAGCCCTCATACGTTCCGGGTTTAACCAGATACGCATTGCATATGTTCTACTACCTAATATCTGAGATCTTGCTACCCCTTTAATCCTGTTGATCTCAGGAAGCATATTAACGTTTGCATAGTTATACAGGTACTTTTCATCCATGTTTTTGCCGGTAGCATATAGGTTGACATACATCAACATACTCGGCTGGATTGGGGTAATAACAACACCTTCTCGCTGTACAAGTTCCGGTAACAGTGGCATTACCTGGTCAACCCTGGTCTTCACCCTGATTACCGCCTGATTGGGGTCGGTACCAGGTTCAAAAATAATCCTTAAAGTGGCTTCACCTGCACTGGTAGCATCAGTCGCCATATATCGCATGTCCTGAACACCATTGATGGCATTCTCTAATGTAATAAGGGTAGACTTAACCAATACGTCAGCACTGGCACCCGGATAAGCAATAAATATATTTACTGTTGTTGGTGCAATGTCGGGAAACTGCGATGTAGGCAGTTTAACGATTGCAAGGGAACCCATAAAAACAATCATAATCGAAATTACAATTGCAAATACAGGCCTTTGTATGAATTTACTAAACATGTTTTTTTCTTTTTAAGTTGTTTCGATTACTCAGCATATAGCTCTAAATGCGATAAAACATATTCAGGCTTTTCTAATTTGTACTTAATTTTTTCATTTTCCTGTACAAGACGTAAACCTTCAAGAAGAATTTTGTCACCTGTAGAAAGTCCTTCGCTGACTGCGAAAATATGAGGCAGCTCTGCCGCAATAGTAATCTCTCTTGATTTTACCGCACCGTTTTTGTCGATAACATAAACGTATTTTTTATCAAGAACTTCAAAAGTTGCTTTTTGAGGAATAAGGATAGCGCCTTTAAGAGGCACTGTCATTACAACATTACCTGTTTCACCATGTCTTAATAATCCTTTTGGGTTAGGAAAAGTTGCTCTGAAAGCAATGTTACCTGTTTCATTGTTAAACTCTCCTTCAATTGTTTCAACAACACCAGGATAAGCAAACACCTCGTTGTTAGCCATCAATAAATTTACTTTTAAAGTACCTCCACTATTCATTTTACCTTTATAATTAAGGTATTCAGCTTCAGGCACATTATAGTAAACCCACATCTTGCTGTTATCAGAAAGATTTGTAAGTAAATCTCCTTCGTCAACAAGGCTACCTTCCCTTACATGGAAACGGTCAATAATACCGTCAAAAGGCGCTCTGATCTCAGTAAAGTCTAAGTGAACTTTAGTTAAAGCCAGTTCCGCTTTAGCTTTATCATATTTAGCTTTTGCCATAGCAAGTTCGTTAGGCGCAACTACATTTCTGTCAGCAAGAGCTTTCGTATTCTGAACTTCAATTTCAGCAAATTTAGCTTCTGCCTGAGCTCTCTGAAGCTCTGCTTCATATAATTTAGGCATGATCTTGAATAACAATTGCCCTTTTTTAACTGATTGTCCTTCGCCAACATAAATCTTCTGTAGATACCCCCTTTCCTGGGCTCTTAGTTCAATATGCTGTATTGAATGGATTTGCGACACATACTCTTTAGTAATTGCTGTGTCTTTTTTAAGAGGATTAGTAACCGCATATTCGGTTGCTTCTTCTTTCTTTTCTTCTTTCGATTGGCAGCTTGTATTAGATAACAAGACACACAAGCCCATAAGCACTAGGATTCTCTTCATAATAGATTCGCTTTTATAGCAGTACGATAAATTTAGATATTTTTTTGTTTTTGTGTAAGATACAATGTACTAATGTGCCTTTTATCGTTGAACAACAAATTGACACTGAAAGTAATACGTAAAAGACGGGAATTATGGCAACAGCAATGTTACCAAAAGGATTTGAATCAAATCCTGATTACACGATATATGATATATCGCCTGTAAGATGAAAAGTGAAAGAAATGTTCGCTGGCAGGTACAAACTTTTTATCGGCATGATAAAAAGATACAGGTGCCTGAGCATTAAAATTAGTAACGAAATAGGTATTTAAATCAAGTGATTTTTTTGAAGAAGATAGTTCATCTTCTTCTCCTTCATTATCTGTAGCTTTAAATTTATAATTTTCAGCCTGCAAAGAATGAGTTGATGTAAATACAGGAGACTCTTCAAATAATGCGTTTACACAAACAGCATTTTCTGATTCGATGAGATTTTTTATAGGAGAATATCCGGCATGATCTTTATGTTCACGCGCATCTACCTGACTGAATCCAGCCAGAAAAATGTAAAGCGTTATAAAAAATCTTACTAAAAATTTCATGCGCACAAAATTAATAAATATAATTACACGAACAAGCATTTTTTTTATTAAATATCATAACACAATTTCAATAGCATCTACCTAATTTACAGGCAGTTGACAACTAAAACGATGTAATTAATATTTAAACAAACAATTGCTTACAATTTGTTCATATTATATTATCCAAAAAAAATCAAAATTTCATTTTAAACAGTCTTTACATCCTGCATAAAACATAACATTTAAAACTTTTAAAGGATTAACAAATAAAGTGCCATTTTTAATTTTTCAGAAAACTATTTTATACTGATTAATTTTTATTTCTTTTCCAAATCTTTTACTTCCTTCTCCATCACCTGTATTTCGGTTTTTTCTTTCTTTATAGCCTGTCGCAGTAAAGCAAATAAACTCATATAAGCATTAGCTACAAATACCAGTGCAAAACCGGCAATAATATATCCTCTCCAGTCATTGAGCAATAGGTGATAATTTGTAATGATAATAAAAAATAAGGTTACATAATGACTGAAGCAATATTCGCAGGTAAAAAGGTAAAAAAACTTTCTGCCCAATATTGTTTTTCGGTCTCTCGAATTTCTTACGCAGTACTCTCTGGGTTCCCTGAATACTTCCTCGTGAGTAACAGTCCACGCTACACAGGCTATAGGTATTGCTAAAATAAATAACCACAAAATCTGACTATGTATTTCCATAGATTTTTACAGTTTTAGATATGTTATAAATCAATTGATTACTCACTTTCAACAGGTATTTCTATAACTTTCTTTTTCCTAAATACAAAAGACTTGGGGAGATCGTTACTTAAAAGATAGCCCCATGGTTTTAACTCCTCTATTCTGTCGAAAATTACTTTTAAAATTGCCATTAACGGAATGGCTAAAAACATTCCTGTTATGCCGCCAAGCAGACCTCCCACAATAATCCCCACAATTGAGGCAATAGCATTTATCTCAACTTTAGAACTCACGATCATTGGAACCAAAAGATTATTGTCGAGCAACTGTACTATAACATTGACTATTATTATGCCTATAACTATAGAAAGATCTGTAGTACCCGTCAAAGAAGCTATTATGCTTAAAAGGCCGGCAATTAATATACCTATATAAGGTATAAGGTTTAACAAGCCTGTAATGATACCTAGTAGAATAAAATATTTGACACCAATAATCATTAAACCTATTGAAGTTAAAACAGATACAATTACAAACTCTATCATAAGCCCGATGATATAGCTCTGTACAGATACCTTGATTGTTTTCATGATATCTTCCAGTGTTTCATGATGTCTCTTGTCAAACAGTTTGCATAAAAATTTAATAAAATGAGTTCTGTACAAAAGCATAAGAAATATATAAACCGGAATAAGTATCAGGTTCATAACAGAATCGGTAAATGACGATAATGTAGTTCCCAACATTTCCTTACCGGAATCTAATGAACTTTTTGCAGCTTTGTCTATAAGCTCCTTTTGTTCATTTCTGGTAAGCCCAAAAGTATCCTTAACATAAACCTGTAAATTATGATAATGCTGCATAAGATTGCCTTTCATTTTATCCCAGTCGTTAGTCATATCTAAAACCTGTACAGATATAAAATAAAACAATATGGCAAAAAAGAAGACAAACAATATTACTGTTACCATAGCAGCAACCACATGAGGGAAATGCAATTTTTTCTCTAAGAAGTTAGACACAGGCCTTAATAAAATCGCAAATAGCATTGCCATTAACAATGGCAATATAACTGATTGCCCTACGTAAAGAATATAGGTAAGCGAAATTAAAAACACCAATACTAACGCAAATTTTGCATAGAAAGGAAAAGGTAGTGTCTGTCTCATAAAATTTTGAGTATTATTTAATAGTAGTCTTCAAATTTACGGTTCTATAATCTGTATTGTCTTAAAATAATTACAATATTATAGATTATTTCATTATATCTTTACACTTAAACAATAGTTAATTATTTGATAGATTTTCGCATTGACCTGCCTTTTCCTTTTTGGTTTAGGTAAATTTATAATACTATCCCAGTCAACTATCTGGCTTTATTTAAAACATTATGAAAATACTGCTTACAGGTGCAACAGGCTACATTGGTCAACGTTTATTACCTGCACTCTTAGAAAACGGTCATGAGGTAATTTGCTGTGTGAGAGATGCCAACAGATTTAACCTGAAAAAATTTAATTCAGCTAATATATCTATTGCTGAAGTAGACCTGCTTAAAAAGCAAACTCTAAATAACATTCCTGATGATATTGATGCAGCATATTATCTTGTACATTCTATGAGTACCAATGCGGCTTTCGAAAAACTTGAGGAAGAATCAGCAAAAAATTTCATTGAACATATAGGCAAAACTAAAGCTCAACAGTTAGTATACCTCAGCGGAATTGTAAATGATAAGGAACTATCAAAACATTTAACGTCAAGAAAAAATGTTGAAGAAATACTTTCTAAATCAAGCGTACCTCTTACCACTTTACGAGCAGGTATAATTGTAGGTTCGGGCAGTGCTTCATTTGAAATTATAAGAGATCTCGTTGAAAAATTACCTTTCATGATAGCGCCAAAATGGCTCAATACAAAATGCCAACCCATAGCTATTCGTAATGTGATACAGTTTTTATCCGGAGTTTTGTTTAAAGACTATACCTATAACAAACATTTTGATATTTATGGCCCGGACATTCTTACTTACAAACAGATGTTATTGGGTTTTGCTGAAGTCCGTAAATTGAAACGATATATACTTACTGTGCCTGTAATGACTCCAAAACTATCTTCCTACTGGCTTTATTTCGTAACATCTACATCTTATTCTTTAGCTAAAAATCTTGTAGAAAGCATGAAGGTTGATGTTGTTGCAAATACTAATAATCTTCCCGAAAAATTAGGCATAACATTGATTCCGTATAAAGAGGCCATTAAAATTGCATTTGATAAGATAGAGCAGAATCTTGTACTATCCAGCTGGAAAGATGCTATAGGGCCGAGCCTTTTTAACGAAGGGTTATCTCATTATATACAGGTACCTGAATTTGGTTGCTTTAAAGATAAAAAAGAGCGAAAGGCTAAAGATACTCAGCAGGCTCTCAATCGAATTTTTGCTATTGGTGGTAATTCCGGTTGGTATTACGGAGACTGGCTTTGGAAATTCAGGGGATTCATCGATAAGCTCTTTGGCGGCGTGGGCCTTCAACGCGGACGTAAAAACAACAGCGATATTTACGTAGGTGACTCTCTCGATTTCTGGAGAGTGCTCTACGCAAATAAAGAAGAGAAACGACTTTTACTGTATGCCGAAATGAGGCTGCCCGGAGAAGCCTGGCTTGAGTTTAAAATTGTTGGCGATACAATTTATCAAACGGCAACATATCGCCCGTTAGGTATATTAGGAAGGTTATACTGGTATGCAGTACTACCCTTTCACTATTTTATATTTAATGGTATGATTAATAAAATAGCCAATTAATAAAAAAGCACCTGAATAATTTCAGGTGCTTTCTCTATATAGAATTAATTTTCAATTATGTCTTTTTAAGGAATTGTCTTAATACATATTGAAGGATACCTTCGTTTCTGTAGTATTCAATCTCAATTTTAGAGTCGAGTCGTGCGATAACATTAAAACGGATAGTTTCACCGTCTTTTTTAACGGCTGTAACTTCTACCTCTTTTAATGGCTTAATATCATTTGCAATACCTGATACACTAAACTGTTCTTCTCCTGTAAGTCCGTAAGTAGCTGCATTTTCTCCCGGTTTATATTGCAATGGCAAAACGCCCATACCTACAAGGTTACTCCTGTGTATTCTTTCATAGCTTTCTGCAAGCACTGCTTTTACCCCTAATAGGAAAGTACCTTTCGCGGCCCAGTCTCTGGATGATCCGCTACCATACTCTTTACCTGCAAGAATAATCAAAGGTGTATTAGACTCTTTATATTTTACAGATGCATCATAAATGCTTAGTTCTTCGCCAGTAGGCATATATTTAGTGTATCCACCCTCTCTTTGGGCAAGTCCATTTTTGATACGCACATTGGCAAAAGTTCCTCGTATCATTACTTCATCGTGACCACGACGGGAACCATAAGAGTTAAAGTCAGCTTTTGCCACACCACGGCTCAATAGGTATTTACCTGCTGCAGATGTTTCATTATAAGAACCCGCAGGCGAAATATGGTCTGTTGTAATACTATCACCCAATGACAGTAAAACATTAGCATTAACGATATCTTTTATTGGTTGTGGATGTTCAGGCAGGTCTTTAAAGAATGGCGCTTCTTTTATGTATGTTGAATTATCATCCCAAACATATATTTTTTCATCCGGAATTTGTAGGTTCTGCCATATTTCGTTACCGTCAAATATAGTTCCGTAGCTGTTAGCAAATTGTTCGGGAGAAAGCACCGAACGCAATATCTCATTAATCTCATCATTAGATGGCCAGATATCTTTTAAATATACAGGCTGTAGATTGGGATCATAAGAAATAGGTTCATTTAGCAGATCGATATCAACACGTCCTGCAATGGCATAAGCCACAACAAGCATAGGCGACATTAAAAAGTTCATTTTAACCTGAGGATGTATCCTCGCTTCAAAATTCCTGTTACCCGATAATACTGACGCAACAACAAGCTCATGATCATCAACCGCTTTTGCAATATGTGCAGGCAAAGGACCGGAGTTACCTATACATGAGGTACA
>Ga0157370_10000197_pt1 | contig 75846 bp, 67 predicted proteins | sample C35metaG_FD_113463 | JGI IMG/M metagenome (GOLD analysis project Ga0157370, IMG submission 113463) | Corn rhizosphere microbial communities from Kellogg Biological Station, Michigan, USA - C3-5 metaG | ecosystem: Host-associated > Plants > Roots > Rhizosphere > Soil | place: USA: Michigan...
ATTTAGTGATACCGGATTTAATGGCATTTTCCATTTCCTCAACAGCGCCACTGGAATTATTAAATTTTGGACGTATACTATCAGTATTATAATAAGAAGCATACCAAAGACATTCCGTTGGAAAATCGTAATAGTTGAGCTTAATGTGCTGCATTTTCTTTAATACAGAGGCATACTGTTCCAGTGCATCAAAGGGGTTATCATTTTCAAAATTAAGATAGAACTTCTCTTCAGGCCAATAGGTCTTTCCTGCATCTATCCGCTTTCCTACCGGATCTGCTGCGTAAATGGAAAGTGTCAATGCTTTTTTTTCCTTTATCACTTGTGCAAATTTTTCAAACTCATGATAACTCACTCCGCCAGCTACGAGGATATTAGGCTTACCTGTTTCGCCAAATCTGACCATAATATTGTTAAAAGAAGTCAGGTTAGCGGTATCGGTAACTTTGGTTGGGCTACCACCAGTATTTCCGTCTAATATCCGATAGTTCTTTAAAAAATCTTTCCCTTGATAAACATGATAACTCATCAGCGGGTAAAAGCTCATTAACTGATAGGGTACTGCGGTATCGTTCTCCGTTCCCATCTGGAAAATATAAAAGGAATAGTCATCGTATAAATAAACCTTCCATAGGATATTTGCATAATTGGCGAACTCCTGTCTGATAATAAGTGCTTTCCCCTTTCCCAACTCATCGGTAAAATTTTCCATTGTCCAGCTTCTTTTTTCACATTCGTCTTTTGACTGTACACCGCCCATTCTAAAAAACGCTTGTTCAATTACATTCTCCCTGCCGGAACTGCCCAGGGTATATAACCCGTTTTCCAAATTAAACCGCAGATTGATCTTACCGTTTTGGATTACAACAGTTTTGGTATTCCCTTCAACGACCACCTTGTCCTGGGCGATCGCAGAACTAGCCCACAGTGCAACAAACAAGGCTAAATAAATTCCGCCAATTCCTTTCATAACCTAAAGATTACACATAAAATCCAGCCCTCGGTTCTAAAATACCTGGATGTTTCTCCATCTCCTCTTCTACAAGATCTACTCCAAGTCCTGGCCGGTCAGATAATTTAAGGTGACCGTTTTCGATCATGTCTGCAATGGGATGCGTAATGACCTTATCTCTCCAGGGCACATCATTGAACATAAATTCCTGCCTGAAAAAATTGGGTACAGAAGCGCAGACCTGGGCACTGGCCAAGGTAGACAAGGGTCCGTTGGGGTTGTGAGGGGCGAGCAAAACGTTATAGGCTTCCATCATCGTGGCCATTCGCTTCATTTCAGATGGCCCTCCGCAGCGGGTGATGTCGGGCATCATAATGTCGCAGATGTGTTTTTCCAGTACATCGCGGATACCGTGTCGAGTATAATGGCGTTCGCCTACACAAATGGAAACATTTGAAGGAATGCGGTCTCTCATGGCTTTTAAGGTATTTGCATTTTCTGGCCCGGCAGGTTCTTCATACCAGGTAATGTTCAATTCAGAAAGTCGTTGTGCCATGGTCACAGCCACACGATAATTCAGCATCGCATGGGTTTCGATCATGATATCAAATTCCGGCCCTACGGCATCGCGTACCGCTTTACTCACATTAAATGCCAAATCTTGCTGAGAGGCTGTAAGTTGTAAATTGGAGGATAAATCTTCACCATACAAATAATTGGTATGTGCAAACGGATCGAATTTAAGCCCGGTAAAACCTGCTTCTTTTACTTTTAATGCCTGGGCCGCATAGTCAGATTCATTATGACCGCCGCCTGTAAACCAATAATTGGCATAGAGCAAAATATCTTTTCTGAAAGCTCCGCCTAAAAGTTCGTAACAAGGTATACCCAATACTTTTGCTTTTAAATCGAGCAATGCCATGTCTATACCACTAATGGCACACATACTGGCTCCAAATGGGCCCATCCAGTTTAAATCTCTGTAAAGTTTAGTCCATATGAAATCTGTTTTCATAGGATCCAGCCCGATGATACGTTGGCCAACGTGTTTGGCTGCTTCAAAAACGATGGGACTTCCAGGCCAGTTTGTGGCTTCCCCAACTCCGGTATGCCCTGTATCTGTATATATTTTTAATAAAGTCCAGTTGTATTTTACGCCCTCAACCAGCCATACTTTTACATCTGTAATTTTCATCTGTTTATAATTTTTTTAATTGTGATGAAGCGATCAGATATTCACACCACTGTGTGGTTTGAAAAGTCATGATGGTTTCATCTGTTCATTTTTGTTTTTTATTTAATTTTTAAGATCAGTATCCCGCCAGGTTCTCCACTCAATTTCAGGAACCCATCTGGTCCGTTTTTTACCATAAATCCTTTATTTGACGCTATAGCATAGGCCTTGAATGGCAGCTTTAAACTGGTTGTATTTCTCTTTTCTGAAATAATTTTGACCTCTGCAATCTCTCCGTCAACTTTCTTTGCGCTGATCAGAAAGGCACCCTCTGTCCGTAAATTTTCAAAGGATAGGTTTTTCCATTCTTCAGGAACTGCAGGCATGATGTCTATAAAGCCAGCATAGCTCTGCAGCAGCATTTCCTGTAAGCCTGCAGCAAAAGCAAAATTTCCTTCCAGGGTAAAAGGACGGTACTGAAATTTGGACAAGCCTGATTTGGTCTGGTCTCCGTTTAAATGAAAACTGTTAATGGAGCAAAAGGCACGTGCAAAGATCTGTAAATCTTTCGCAGCTCCATTTCCGTCTTTTGCCCTTGCCTTCATGTTCGCCAGCCAGGCATAGGAATAGCCACACCAATAATCGGGACCTATGCTATCCAGTAAAGCTATTGAGTTTTTAATGATAGATTGTGCCCTTGGCCCATCCTCCCATTTAATTAAGCCCAATGGATGAATGGCCATCATATGCGAAAAATGACGGTGTGACTGGTTATAAGCCAATGTTGGTGAAAACATCAATTCCTCTTTTGCCGTAAGTGCATAGTCATCAAACTCTGCAAATATTTTAGCCCAATGTGCGGCTTCTTTTTTCAGCCCCAGTTCGCCTGCCAGTTCGGCTGCTGTTTTGAAAGTGGATTTCATTAAGGCCAGGTCATAGTTTGTATTTTGCAGAAACCAGGCACTTAAATCATTATCATTAATTTCCGGGCTAGAGCTGATTTTCAATTTGCGATGACCTTGATCATCTTTCACACTTATGTTTTCCAAAAATACAGCGGTTTGTTGCAGCCAAGGATAGGCTTTATTTTTAAGGAACGCTCTATCCATACTGTACCTCCACTGCAGGTAGTAATGTTGTGCCAGCCAGGAAGATACCGTTGGCGAAAGTGCATACTGGATCCAGCCACCCATTTCGGTGCCATCCAATGTGGTAACACCGGGTACTGCAAGGCCTTTGCTGTTAAAGTAGAGTTTTGTATACCGTTTATAATTGGCTTTATTCTGCTCCAGGTGATTGATATAACCCATGGCCAGATCAAGATGATTGCCACTGTAGGCGGGCCAGTAACTGAGTTGTGTGTTTAAGTCGTGGTGAAAGTCTCCTTTCCAGGGAGGTAATCGTCCATTGTCTGCCGTCCATACACCTTGCAGAGAAATTGGTGGGGCATCTGGTCTGGCTAGTGAACCAAATTTATACTGTTCCAGATACCATTGTTTCTCCAGTAAACTATCTGGTACATGCAATGCAGATTTACCCCAGAAGTCTTTCCACCAGGAAGTATGTCTGCTGAGATCAGTATCAAAGCTCTTCGGCACAGTTTGCTGAACAATTTCAATAGCTTTCTTTACTGGTTTCTGCTCTGGAAATTGAGAAGAAATGCTCCAAACGCCTTCTATGGTGGTCTTGTCTATCTTTTTCCATTGTACAGCAATATCATAACTAAAGCCATTCCATCCTTCCTGATGGTAGGTTACACTATTTCCGTTGCGTTTTATAGTGCCTTGCTTGTAGCCCAGCCTGGAAAGATCATCTCCTCCAACAGGATCGCCCGATATCTTGACTTGTCCCTGGTATTTGGGTGCAATAAGCTGGGGGTTGAATTCTCCTTGCAGATTTTGAAATTTGAACCAGCCCAGGGGCTTGTTGGCAGCAACAAAGGTTTGCATCCTGGTTCCGTTGGCCCAGATCACTTCACATAATGCATTTTTCAGGGATAAATGTACTGAAGTCACAGCACCCCAGTCTTTAGTATTTAACTCTAAAGCTCCACCTGGAATTTTGGAAGGCGCCGGCTCGTGATCATAAGGCCCGTCCAGCAATTGCTGTACGGGCTGATAATCCTTCTTGTTCACCTGATCTATGACCCATTGATAACTAAATTCTTTGCGGTGCAAACCTTTCATTGGCCGCATATCCCAAAGATCAGCCCTGTCTAAGGAAAACCTTAAATGATCTGCCTTTTGCCAGACTAAAGCACCCAATATCCCATTTCCCAACGGAACTGCTTCATCCCACTGGCTGGCAAGTTTATTAAAATACAGATCGTGCCGGTCTGACTGTGCAAATACACTGTTAAACAATACAATAAAAGTGGCAGCTGCAATTATCCTTTTCATAAAAAATTATTTTATAACAAGTGTCAATTTACCTTTTAAAGTATTGTCTTTTATTTTAATTCTTCCATCTGTATGCGGAGAGCCATAATAAGGTTCGGACCCATTGTTGCAATAATCCGCGATCAGCCAGTTGATATTTCCATCCTGTAACCAGCTTCTGGAGGCTTGTGTTCCATCAGAAAGCACGGTGATATCGTCTCCATTAGCATTTTTAAGTGAAGCCTTTTTTATATATCGCTTAGTGGAACGAAAATCGTTACTGCCTAAATCATTTGCATCATCTTTCCAATCCCCTTTTTGGACAACGCCCCATTCTTCTACAGCATTCATTGGTTTTGCGTTAAGTACTGCGGTTCCTTCGGGCCGGGCGATGTCGTTTGCCGGGTAAACTGTAAATTCTGCTTTACGTTTCCAGTTCAGTTCATCAAACGATTTGGGAAGTTGCAGCATGAGCCCATACTGATACGGAGAGATATCCGCTTTAGTATATTGAACCTCATATTCTGTAGTCAGTTTTCCGTCATTTGTAAACAGATAGCTTTGTTTACCCTTACAATCAAGATAAGAAACATTCATGGAGAATTTCAATCCTGAATCGGTTTTCTGTACATTAAGGTCTGTGGCAAACAAAGTATACACCGGATAATTTTTAAGGGGGTAAATGTTGTTCTGATAGGTTTCTCCCGCTACGTTTGGTTTCCCCCCATCCTCTTCATTCATAGGGACCATGCTGAATACCGGCCCTTGTTTTAAAATCTCTGTATCTCCTTTCCGTGCGGAGATAATGATACCGGTATTTTTGCTAATGGTGTAGGCTATATTTCCTTGTTGTACTACGTATGCAGCGTCGTTTTCGGTATAGGATACGGCTATATTCTGGCCAGTCGGAATAGATTGCTCTATATCTTTCTCGTATTTTTCCTCTTCAGCAACGAAGCCTCTTGGGTCTTTAAAGCTAATTTCCAGCGTTTTCACCTGATCGGCAGGAATTTTGATGTTACCGCTGCTGCGTGGAGCAATTCCGCTTTTTACTGTTCGGGAAACCCCATTTATGATGGCCGTAATACTGATCTCATTTAACGAGGTAAAATCATATCTGTTCTCTACACTTAATTCGATGTATTTTTTGCCGGCTGATGGCCAGTTGATGTGTTTTACTTTTATGGGTGAATAGGCTTTCTTCATTCCAAAATACTCTGGTTTTGGCCTTCGCCACCCATCAATCGGCCCCCAGGGGCCGTAACCTATAATGCGGCCGTCGGGCATATGAAAAGTGTCATCAATCCCACTCCATATGGCACCACCAAGGCATCCCTTATGATAATACATAGAATCATACATCATTTCCAGGGGTTTGCCGTAGCTGCTGCGTACGCCCGGATCGGTCAATAGTTCCCTCCGGTTGTAACAGGAGATATGCGCGTACTCCCCAAAAAGGACTGGTCGTTTCATCGTATCACATGCAGCTGGTCCGTGGATACCAGGATAATGGTATACGGCTATATCAGCTGTGCTATGCGCATTGTTATAGCCACCCCAGCATTGATCATGGAAAGTGGTTGGACGCGAAGGGTCTAGCTTTTTTACAACCGCCAGGACCTTTTCCCACAAAGGACTCCATACAGATTCGTTACCAAGCGACCAGATCACCACAGAGGGATGATTACGGCCGGCCAATACATTTTCCACATCCGCATTCACCATATAGGGTAAGAACTTTTCATCTTTATAGTTCCACTTTTTCCAGATGGGCGATGCGCCATGGTTTATCCAGCAAAGGGAAGCTTCACTTTCAACAAACAGCCCCAGGCTATCTGCTGCATTTAAAAACTCTTCAGATGGTGGATAATGTGAGGTACGGATATAGTTGCAATTTGCGTCCCGGAACAGCTGGGCATCCTTACGGTCCAGCTCCGGACTGATACTCCTGCCGGTAAGCGGGTGTATGGAATGACGGTTTACACCACGCAGTTTTACAGCCTTTCCGTTGACCAGCAACTCATTGCCTTTAACTTCAACCTGTCTGAAGCCAAGAGATTGACTTATGGTTTGTACCGCTTTGCCATTCACCAATAAAGTGCTTTTCAAATGATAAAGATTGGGGTGTTCGGGGTCCCATTGTTTCGGTTGTTTTACGGTAATGGTGGTTCCAACCTCAGTAGTCGTATTGGGACCTGCCGGCCTGGAAACCGAAGATAATTTTTGGAAAACTACTTTACCTGAGGCATCTGATAAAACATACTGGAACTGAGCCGATGCGGGCAGAGCGGATTCATTGGCGACTTCCGATTGTATTTTTAGTACGGCATTTTTAAACTGTGGGTCAAATGTTGTTGTCGCTATGGTTGACGCTATATTGGTTTGTGGCAAAGTAAATAGTGTTACTTTACGCAACAGACCGCCAACCGTGTGTACTGCATATTGCGACGTACAGGCCAAACGATCGCTCATGGTTAATGCCTGTACTTCTACTTCTAATAGATTTTGACTGGCATGAAGTGCTTTGGTAATGTCTACTTCAAACGGCACAAAACTTCCTTCATGCTCACCCACTTTTATATGGTTAACCTTTATTAATGCATGGGAGCTTACTCCATCAAAACGTATTTTTATTCTCTGGTCTTTCCAGTCTGCCGGGATATCAAGCTTTAGGCTATACACAGCCGTTTCACCTTCTTTAACGGTAAAACCCTGCATTTCCCATTCGCCAGGCACAGTAATACTGTGCCTGGATTGACTTCCTGAAATCTGGAAATCCCATTTACCATGTAGTAAAATATGTGTCCGCTGCGTGTTTGAAACCGTGGCAGGTATTGGCGAAATCCGTGGAATATCAAATCCATTGATCTGGCCCTGGCCAAAGGAATGGCCAGCGCGAACCAATAACAGAAGCAGCAGGCAAAATTTAAATAGCGATGCGGTTTTAACCATCCTGATCGTTTTATTTATAAATGATAAATTTAGTTTTATAATTCCAATTACATGATTCCATAGATCTCAAATGCCTCTTTTGCGGCCATACCCTCCTTGATCTTTTGAAAAACAACTTTTTCTCCTCTTGCTTTTTCAAAAGCTAACCTAAATACCTCTTCTGAAGCCTCCTTTGGCACAATGCATACACCATCTCTGTCTCCAATCACATAATCACCTGAGTTGATGATAACGCCATTCATTTCTATGGGGGTTCTGAAATCGATCACTTTGCCTCTTGGCGCCTGATCTTTTGCATAACTACCGTAAGAAAAAGTTGGGAAATTCATTTCCAATATTCCGTTCGTATCTCTTGAATAGCCATTGACCACTGCTCCGACAGCGCCAAGCTGGGTTGCTCTCACACTCATCAGTTCTCCCCATAAGGCATAAGAAGGCGATGCTCCGGTACAGATATATACTTCATTTCTTTTCAAATCATCCAAAGCTTCCAGCATTAAACCAAAAGGTTTTCGCAGAACCGGATTGTGGCCAGCTTCTGAAGACTCTATAACGTCGGCCTCCAATACCGGCATCGCGATTCCGACAACCGTCATATCTGCTCGCAATGGTTGTATTTGAGGAGGTAAAAACTGGTTCAGCAGGCCCAGTTTATCCATGATATCACCTATAACGGCCGTAAACAGTTCTTTCTTTACTAAAGCAATTAGTTCGTCTTCATTTGTAATTTTTCCCATAGATCGTGATGGTGTATTTATATTTATTTTGTGTGTTTATTTAATAACCTTTTGCTGCTTGCGGAGCTTTTAAATTTGTATTTCTATCTAAAGCGGATTGCGGATAAGGCATTAACACAAATTTAGGCTGCCAATGACGTTCCTGAACGATAACATTAGCGATATCATTGGGCGTTTTCATTACATTAGCTGCAATGTTCCAACGTCTGATATCGAAAAACCGCTGCCCTTCACCTGCCAGTTCAATTCTACGCTCATTACGGATAACTTCTCTAAGTTTTTCTTTAGTATTGTTAACGGTTCGGTTGATTAGTGGCATGCCTGCACGGTCCCTTATATCATCTAAGGCAGCAAAAATAGTTGCATCCGGGCCGCTTACCTCGTTTTTAGCTTCGGCATAAGCAAGAAGTATTTCTGCATATCTGATGATGCTGTAATCTTGTGGGGCATCAAATTCTAAACCACTTGCCAATGAAGCTGGATCCAGGTATTTTTTAAAATTGTAACCGGTTGAACTTTCACTGCCTGCCACTCCGGCCCAGGTAAATACATAGCCATCTTTGTATTCGTTCCAGGTGGCTCCAGGAAACAATATACTTGCATACAGACGGGTATCCCGGTTTTTAAATTCATTAATGTAGTTAGCTGAAGGTGTTTTTTTAATGTTAAAATCAGTTGCCCTTTGCTCTGGTGTTGGTGGTGTAAATGTTGTACCGTCACTCTTCCAATAAGCATCAACCAAACCTTGAATAGGTGTAATGGAACTCCAGCCCCCCATATTTGCAGTCGCAAATAAAATCCTCAATCCGTTGCCAAAAGGTGCATAACTTTGGTTTTCCTGAATATTCTGTGATACAAGGATGGTTTCTTTATTACCGTCATTGGCTGCCCAGAATTGTTGTTGATAACTGGCCAGGCCTTTATAGAATTTTTGCTTGGCAGCATCATCCGCAAAAGTTACTAATGTGCTATAATCATCCTTGGTATCGTTAGCCGTTAATGCTGTTTTTCTGAAGAGCTGATAACCGGCTGCCATTACTTTTTGGGCACTCACCACTGCATCGTCATATTTACCATATTCTAATTGAATACGGGTTAAGATCGCCCAGGCGGCACCGTTGGTAATGCGGCCAGTTTGGTTTGGAGCGCCACCGGAATAACTGGCCGGTAGATCTGCTTCAACTGCTTTAATCTCATCAATTGCAAACTGGATTACTGTAGCAGCAGGTGCTGGTGCTACAGCGGTTTCCTCAGGGTCTGTGTAGGATGTTTTTAACAAGGGTACTGGTCCAAAATTATGCGCCAGTTCGTAATAGGTAAAGGCCCTTAAAACTCTGGCTTCAGCGATAAAACGTTTTCTTAATGGTTCATCCATAGTTGCCTTACTGATGTTATCTAAGAAATAGTTATAGCGACGTATAAAAACATAACGGCTATTATATCCGGCATCTAAGGTGGCATCTATACTGCCGGCAGATACCCGGGTGGCATTGTTTTCCCAGGGATATTGACAATAGGCATTATCGGCTGCACCGTCATCGTACGCGTAGTTAAAAGCATTGGCTAAATACCCGTAACAACCGTTTAGTGCCAGTTGTACATCATTTTGCGATTTCCAGAAAGTACCCGCAGAAAGTTTATCCTGCGGTACAAAATCTACCGACTTTTTACAACCGCCTAAAATGATCAAGGCGAGAAGCGATATATATATAAATTTTTTCATGTCCTTATAATGTTAAATTTAGACCAACAGAAAATGTTTTTAAAGATGGATAAGCTGACCTTTGTGAAGGTGCTTCCGGATCAAAGTCTTTTAATCTTTTATCACCGCGGATGGTAAAAGGATTATTGCTTGATGCATAAACTCTTAAGCCTTTAATTTTTGCCCGATCCAATATGCTTTTAGGAATGGTATAACCTAGAGTGATCGCCTTTACCCTAAGGTAGGAAGCATTGAATAGCCAAAAGCTGGACAAGCCAAAGTTCTGGGTATCGTTGGTTACTCTCGGATAGGCCGCATTTGGATTTGGGTTATCGACAGTCCATCTATCCAATACGTAATTTTTAACGCCGGCACCGTTAAAAAAAGCTTGTGAGGCTTCTGCCTCTAAATAAACTTTTACATTACTTACCCCCTGGCTTAATACACTTAGATCGAAACCTTTATAATTGGCCGATAGGTTTAACCCGTAGGTAAAATAAGGTACGTTATTGCCGTTAATTATTCTGTCATTGCCGTCTATTACACCGTTACCATCCTGATCTTTATACTTAATATCACCAGGCTTTGGATTATTGGCTTGTTTAGCATGGCTGGCAATATCGGCTTGATTAGCAAATAAACCTTCGGCTTGCCACATATAGAATGAACCTACTGGTTGGCCAATGCGGTTAATGAAATAAGTATCGTAAGGAGCCGTTTCATTTGCGCCTCCCAAATCGGTTACTTTATTCCATATTTTACTTACGTTACCACCTACAGAATAGCCAAAATCATTTATTTTTCCATTGTAGTTTAAGGAAAGTTCAAATCCGTTGTTTTTTACTGTACCTAAATTTACAGATGGCTCTTCACCACTAGCCAAACCTGCTTCAGCCGGAATATTTGGATCAGGCAGTAAAATATCTTTGGTAATGCGGCTAAATACATCTAACTGTAAAGTAAGCGATTTAAATAAAGTTGCATCTAGACCGGCATTGTAAGTGGTGAGTTTTTCCCAGCTTAATAATGGATTGGCCAATTTACCTGGAGTTACGCCATCTTGTTTCGATTGATCTAAAATTACGGTAGTACCCGTATTTAAGCCGTCATAAAAATCATAATCGCCTACGTTGTTGATATTACCTAATTTACCAGCTGATAAACGTAATTTTAATTCGTTAACCGCAGTAAAATCTTTCATAAAATCTTCTTGCGATATGCGCCAGGCTACCGATGCAGATGGATACCATGCCGCACGATGGCCCGGTGCAAATTTAGAGGAGGCATCGTTTCTGGCACTTGCTTCAAGCAAATATTTATCAGCATAAGCATAATTTACACGGGCAAAAACAGATGCCAGTGCACTTTCGCCTACACCGGGTACATTATCACCTAAATCGCTAAATGCTGTTGTATTTGCTGGAAGGGTAGAACCAGCATTAATCGCATTTAAATCGTTATTTGGAAAACCCTTACGCACCACCCTTATGGTTCTCTTTTGTGCTTTTTCGTAAGAAGCACCAGCCAAAACCTTAAAGTAATTCTTGTCTATATTTTTTTCGTAACTGGCTGTTGCCTGAGACAATAAATTTGAGGTACTTTGCCAGGCTTCAGTTAACTGATTGGTTGTTACAGCTGTACTACCTAAAGGTTTGTGGGTAATAAATCCTGTAACAGGGTCTATTGTATTGATAAAAGAACTGTTGAAATAATTATAGGCATTATAAGAAAACAACCCGGATATATCCAAACCTTTAACCGGGGTATAGGTTCCATTTAAAGTGCCTATAAAACGATTGGTATTATAATTGGTTCTACCACCATCTTGTAATAAACGTAATGGGTTTTGTCCGGCTATGGTTGCATTTTCTTTGCCTGCCGTTACACTGCCCCAGTCGCCGTTACTTTGTTTGGCTACGGATAGTGGAATAGATCTTCCTATACCGGTAAAACCTATTTCTAAATTATCGTTGCTATAGCCATCTCTGATAAATGACAAATTACTCCCGATCTTAAATTTATCGCTGATCTGGGTTTCGGTATTGGCCCTTAAGGAGTAGCGTTTTAAATCTTTCCCTGGGATTAGAGAATTCTGGTCAAAAAAAGCGCCACTTAAGTAATATTTCGTTTTTTCGCCCCCAGAAACGCTTAACTGATGCTCCATCATTGCTGCACTTTTGCGTAAAATTAACGCGTACCAATCGGTATTGGGATAAAGGTCCGGATTAGATTGGCTTTTTATAGCTTCTAAGGTTTGAGCATTATAAAGCGGTGTTCTGCCCAGATTTGTTTCCGCTTCGTTACGTAAAATGGCATAATTGTATGCGTTGGTATAATCTGGCAGGTATGTGGCCGATTGCCTTCCATAGTATGCATTATAGCTTATGGTTGGGCTGCCATTTCCTTTTTTGGTCGTAACCAAAATTACGCCATTTGCTGCTCTTGCACCATATATGGATGATGCAGAAGCATCCTTTAATACAGAAATGGCTGCCACATCATTAGGATTGATACGGGCAAAATCATTTTGGGTAACAATCACACCATCAACCACGAACAGAGGAGACGATGTTCCTAAATTTGCACGTCCTCTGATATTGATACTGCCTAAGTCGTTGCCTAAATCGCCTGGAGACGATTTGATGGCCACACCTGGCACAGTACCCTGTAGAGCATTGGTTAAAGAAGTTACGGGTCTGTTGATGATGGTTTTGGTGTTTACCGTATTAACGGCACCAGATAAGTTAACTTTTTTCTGGGTGCCGTAAGCGACTACAACGACCTCGTTGAGTTCTCTTTTCTCTTCTGTGAGCTGAACATCCAGGTGTGTTTTATTTCCAAGCGGAACTTCCAGAGGGGTATAACTCACATAGCTGAAGATCAATACCGGGGATTTTTCTGCGCCCAGATCCAGGACAAAGTTGCCACTGGAATTAGATTGCGCTTTAACTGTGGTACCTTTTACCACCACAGTTACTCCTGGTAATGGTGTATGCGTGGCTGCATCACGTACCGTCCCCGTGATGTTTCTTACTTGTGCCTGAGCAAAACTACCGGTCAGGAAGACCGATAATAATAATAAACGTATACGAATCATAGTGTTGGTTTTTTGATTTGAGTTGGTTTGGTTAGTTATGGGGAATAAAGTTAGATGCTGAACCTACCATTAACTCTACTTGCTTTGTCTGATACTGACACTATATTGTCCAAAATTACACTTTATAAGATATTTTAAGCAAATTAGCGTATGCAACCACTTCTGATTGAAACCAAAACTGTTTTACAGCATACTATGTTTATAAAAGAGGTTAATGTTAAAAACCTCAGTAATCCTCTGCATTTTCATAATGAATATGAAATGGTATTGATCAATAAAGGCAGTGGAAGAAGAATTGTGGGCGATAGTATTGAGGATTTTAGTGCTGGAGATCTGGTGCTAATGGGTCCAAATCTTCCGCATGTCATGTACAACGAGAAGGAGTATTATGAGCCGGACAGCACTCATGAGGTTAGTGCAATCGTAACTTATTTTAGGCTGGATTGGTTAAATGAGGATTTTATTAATTCTAACGAAGTGACAAGATTCAATGAACTGCTCAGGGATATCAACAGAGGAATACATGTTCATGGCAAATCGCAGGAAGTGATCATTAAACTTTTAAAGAAGTTATTGCTGAGCACGGGATTAAAAAGGATCATTAATTTACTGCATATTCTTAATCTCTTATCTGAAACGAAAGAATACAAATGCCTGGCCAGTGTTGGTTACAGCAATCCACACAATAAAAAGGATGTGCAGCGCATTAATAAGGTATACGCCTACATTATGAATAATTTTACAGAGGATATCACGCTGAAAAATGCATCGATGCTGGCAAACATGACTGTTTCGGCCTTCTGTAAATATTTTAAGGGACAGACCCAGAAGACTTTTACCCAATTTGTGAATGAAGTAAGGATTGGATATGCTTGTAAGTTACTGTATAACGATAATCTTTCTATTTCACAGGTATGTTTTCAAAGCGGGTTCAATAACCTGACCAATTTCAATAGAAATTTTAAGCAATACATCAAAATTAGCCCCTCAGATTTCAAGAAAAACCTAAAGGGCTAAATTCAACTAGTTTTTAAAGACACCTATTTCAGCTAAGGAAGCATATTGTCTGCCATCGGTTGCCGAGGTAACCACAACTTTGAAATATTTAAATGTTGCAGGACCTGGCAAGTAAATATTTTGGGGACCTCCAGCATCAGTTAAAGTATAATTTCCAAGGCTTATCCAGCTGATGTTATCTGTACTCGTTAATATCTGCATGTCCTTTATTTTACTGCTTCCTGATCGTTGCCTGAATGTAAATCCATCCACTTGTAAAGCCTGCCCCATATTCATAACAAAGTAATGAGGGAAGGTTGGAGCAGCACCACTCCATTGAGTAACCCATGCTGTTGCAGGATTATTGTCAATCAGGTTGGCCACTTTTCCGTCTTCTTCAGCAGTTTCATTAGAACTAAAACCGATCACCTGCCAGTTTGCTTTACTGTATTCATTTTTATCACCAAAATCAATTTTTGGCAGTCCATTTTTGATTTCATAAGCATAGGGGATATTGACCAGGCTTCCATTTCCGTTACAGAACATGATCCTTAGTTCATAAGGGTAAGCCTCTGTATTTGTAAATTCGCTGAAAGGCATGCTTACATAAAAGCTGTCTGTTCCTATTTTTGGAGTTGACCATACTACCGCATCATAATCCTTATTTCCGCCAATTCCATTCTTGCCCCCATCATTGTAGAAATTGATATTATTTACAGTTCCCAGACCTGAGAATCTACCTGATACAATAATATTTCCGTCTTTATAGTCTGCATGAAGGTGGGTTATCATCGTCTTGGGATCTGAATACCAATCTGATTTGCTTACTTTACTGAATACCTGGCAATTGTTTAGAATAGCACAATCTGCTTTCGTTAAATAGGTCGGAGCCTTCCCGTATGTTGAATTTCCAGCCCCCATTAAGGTAGTTCCATAAAGGGTGTTTTCAGACTTCTGGCCGCCATTATGAGGCAAATTCAGCCCATGTCCCAATTCATGCATCATTCCTCCTATCCATCCTGTTGCATTACTTCCAGCAGTTCCTACTGCTCCAAGGTCTTTAATGTCCATTCCAGGATAATCCAACGCAAAACAATTTCTGCCTAGACCGAAAAAGGGTGCATTATCTTTTTGAATATCTTTAACACACATCAGTATGAGGCTATGGTCGCTTGTTTTTTCGCCAGGATGGGCGGTAAAATAATCGTTAACTTCGGTTAGTACGGCATTTGCACCTCCATCGTAAGGATAATGTGACTGATCGAATTTGCCCTTTATTTCTATGATTTTTATTCTTTTCTTCGCATTATCTTTTAACAGACCAAAACTTTTATCCCCAAACCCCCATTGCTTCATCCATTTCCCATAAAATTCCTGTCCCTGCAACATAATCTCACTTATCCTTCTTTGATAATCGTCGTTGGGTGTTTTGTCTGATGCTACAAAATAGATCACATTGAGATTATAGGCATAGTCTGAAGTATAGTTGTATCCGGTATCAACTAGTGTTTTTTCCTTGGTCCCGTTAATATTGTCGGTTTTCTTACAGGCAATAAAACTGACAACAAGCATTAATAGCAAATAAAAGTGTCTTTTCATTTAGAGTTTGGTTAGGTTATTAGTTTAGTTTACACTTATTGGTTCAATAAGTGCAACGAATATATATACCATTCAAAACCAATCCTTTACCATCATTGTCGAATACTGACACTCCATTACTCATTTCAGGTAACTTTTATTCCTGGAACATAAAAAAAGGTGCGCTTAAAAGCGCACCCTCAACCAAGAAACGTAATTATAAATATTTTTACAAATTTAAACGCGATTCTCTGGCCGTTTTTTGACGAAATACCAACCCAGGCATCTTGGATGCCAGTAGCTACCGGGTCTTTTTAAGCTGAGCTATTTCTTATCCAGATTGACCCTTGCAGCTAAGTGCATCAGCACGCCTACAATGACAAACAGGCCGATACTTCCAAACAATAAAGCCAGGTCTTCCAGTTGGATGATCACATATACAAAACAATAGAAAGTGGCTATGATGGCGGCATAAACCGCCGCCGCTTTCTTGTTCCGGAGTAAGGACGCGATAAAGGTGCTGATCAATCCAATGGTGGCCACTGAAGCAATCAGATAGGCAATATTAAAGCCCATTTGTTCGCTGAAGGACAGGAGCAAAATATAGTAAATGGTCATGGCAGATCCGATAAGGGCATAGTGAAGTACATGTATGCTGCGCTTAATCAGTAATTCGGTAAACAGGAGTGAAATAAAAGTGAGGAGGATAATCAGTATAGCATATTTTGCAGTACGCATGGTTTTTTGATATTGATCTACAGGAAGTTTAAATTTTACGCCAAAAACGGCTGCATTCTCATCTTTGGCTTGCAGACTGCTCTTCCCTCCTATCCATTGTTGTGGAAACGGACGGTTAAAATAGGTCATTTTCCAGTTCGCATCGAATGTTTCTCCCGCAATCTTACGTTCGTCAGGAAGATACCGGCCGGTAAAACTCGGGGCGTTCCAGTTGCCGGAAGCTTTGACGTTGGTGGTCCTTCCCAAATGCATAAAGTTCAGGTCCCCGCTTCCCCGGATATCGAGATCAAAATCAAAACTTACAGAGGTACTTTTACTTAACGAAAGATCGGGACGGATGACAAGGTTATTTTCAAAAAGATTTTGTGCATCGTTAGTTGCAGCTTCCGCACTGGCAAACACTTTAGACAGGTTATCCGGTTCTACATTGTAAGACTTGTTTTCCAGCCTGATGACCGGATTGTTCTTCAAACCTTTCAAATCACTTAAACCAATGACCACTTTAGCCTTGTCCCATAAAACTCTATTGGGATCAATATCTGATTTTTGAAGTTCAAGGGCATCGAATTTACCTGTAGTATGAATTTTAGCATCATATACCACGGCATCAAAAATGGCACGGTGAAGTTTCCTAGGTTGAACCGAAGCCGCAATGTTCAAAACTTCAGGAAGCAAATAGATGTTGGTGATCAGTTCTCTGTCTTCATATTTTCCGGCTGCATTTTTTTCTGAAACTGTAGTTTTATATGGAAGTACCATAACAGGCCCCTGTACCAATTGACTGCCAGACCATTTATCAGCAATTTCAGCGCTAACTTCTTCTCCTCTTGCCTGCCTTTCGCGGATCAGGTCCTGGATGAGGTTTGAGGGGATGAGTAATAAAAGTACAAGTATGCCAATAACGGCTGCTTTAACCATAAATGACTGCTTCAGCCATTCTCTAAAGGTTTGTTTTTCGGGTTGTTCTGCTGTATTCATCGTTATTTTTCTATTTTAAAAGTACTTTGCATTACAAAGTATATGGGTAAAAAAAATTTAGAGTTTCTGTTGTTTAATTAAATTTTCAAGTGCCTGAAGATGTCTTTTGAAAGCATTCCTGCCTATTTCTGAAGCCAGGTACTGGGTATTGGGTTTTCTTCCGACAAAAGTTTTGTTCACCGTGATGTACTCTTCCTTTTCCAAAGCTTTTAAATGTGAAGCCAGGTTACCATCTGTAACTTCAAGCAACTCCTTTAAGGAATTAAAATCATAGTGTTCATTAGCCACCAATACGCTCATAATTTGTAAGCGTATGCGGTTCTCGAATGCTTTATCGAAATGGATCAGCGGATTTTTCACCTGTCGTATTTAAAGTGCATAATGGAACCATATACAATATGCAGCACGCCAAAGCCAATGGTCCAGAACACCAAACCATAGCCGGGTTGAAGCGCAGCAATTAAGCCCAAAGCAATTTCCATGATGCCCAGCCATTTTACATCTTTATACGTATAATGACTTCCTGCAACCAAGGATAAACCATAGAAAATAAGCGAAGCAGGTGCAACAATTTCAACAAAGCCTCTGGACAAAAGCGCCAGAATAAACAAGCCTCCGGTAACCAAAGGAAAAGCCATGCTCACCAGTAATCTTTTACTGCCCGGATTCCAAAACTCCTGTTTGTTCTTTCTGGCCTTTCTGATGGTTAAATAGACACCAGTACCAATGGACAATACGAGTACGGCCAAGGCTACTGCAATTAATTTCCAGGTGATATAAGCATCATTAACGTAATGCTCCCGGTAGGCTAAACTTTTGGAATTTCCATAAACGATCTTATATCCTATTGCCGATCCTGCCAATGCATACACACCTGCCATGACACCAGATAAACCGCTCAGTGAAATAAATTTAGCAGAACGCTCCATCAGGTTCCTGATAGACGACAATTCGGCATAGATGTCTTTTTCCTCCATTTGAAAGTACTTTGAGATACAAAGCAACATAGAAAAATCCAGACTTGCAAGTATTATCTTGTTTTTATCAAACTTCTGTTTCAAAAAGGCTCAGTGTAATCGCATTATAATGTGCCGGAAGCTGATCTGAATTCATGGGTTCAGTAATTCCTTTAAAAGTAAAACCGCAGCTTACATAATAGTCTATCAAGGACTGGTTAACTTCTTCAGCGTTTAACTACCCGAAAGCCCTGGTTGCTGAAGGAGGCATGAGTGCTTACCCGTCCAATATCCAGGGAATTAAAGAAACCACAGGCATTTTTACTGCACCACCATGAACCGCCCCTGGCATGCGCAAGTTTGCGGTCTTTGGGATCAGTCCTTAATGTACCTTCGCAAAATTCGAATACATTTCCATACATGTCGTATAAACCATAGGCATTTGGTTTAAAACTACCTACCGGAGAAGTGTACAGATAGCCATCTGAAGCATCAGCAACTTTATGATTACGGCCATGCCAGATGTTGGCATATTCGCCGGTTTTTTCAACATCATTACCCCAAAAATAAAGGGTGGAAGCACCTGCCCGGGAAGCAGCTTCCCATTCGTCAAGGCTCGGCAACCGGACTTTTGCCCAAGTACAGTACGCCCGAGCATCACTATAGCTGATGCTGGTTACCGGGTGGTTCATTTTATCTTCAATACCTCCGCGGCTCTTTCCATTTGGATATTTCCAGCAGGCTGTACTGTCCTCGAGCCATTTAAATTCATCCAGCCCCGGTTCAAAAACCATGGCATTTTTCAAGCGTTCGGCATCTGTGATATAATGTGTAGCTTCAATAAAAGCTTTAAACTGATGGTTGGTCAATTCAGTTGCTGCAATGCAAAAGGTCTGAATATGTACCTTTCGGAGCGGATTTAACTGATGCGTCTTTCCACCCAGTGAATAGTCGCCCTGCTCAATCCTCACAAAGCTGGTATCCTGCTGCCCGATAGCTTGCTGGTACAACAAACTAAAAAGCCAAAACAGCAGTATTTTACTTCCGGCCATTGTAAAATGCCATTGCCCTGCTGATGATCAACTCCTCATTGGCCTTATTATAATTGATAAAACTTTGGGCGTCGCTTTTAGCTCCGTACAGTTTTATAAAAGAGGCAGACATCATAAAGGGCTTATACTCGTTATTTTTCATCAACAGCATCAGGACTGTTAAGATATCAAAGTCTTTATGGTCGCGGTTATACTGTTCTATCAGAAAAGGAATGGTTTCTGTTGCATTCATTTCTACAAGGGCAGTTTTATAATTGAGCCCTACTCTTTTGCTTCTGTTCACCGATTCTTTAATTAAGGATACCACGGCGTCCTTTTGGCTTTTCAGAAAATTTGCTTGTCTTTCACTCCAGGACGATTCGTTAAAGGCATCGGGAAGTGTTCCAAATATTTTTTTGTCTTCGTCTATAATTGGTGGAACAGCATCACAGTTTTGACTATAGCTTTCCGCATGGATCATATGGTAGGTAAACTTTTCATTTAAAGACAGTGCCAGATAGGCCTTTTGATTCAAGGAAGATCTGGAGTCGTCCTCAGAATCTTTAATCTGGGCAATCAGGGCTTTAATTTTAACCAGACCATAAGGTGGAATGGTGTTTTTCAGGCGATATTCATGATAGGCCTGACTGGAGGGGCTGGCTGGTTTCCACGTTCCTTCCTCTTGTGCAAAAAGAGAGAAAGGCAGGAGCAAAAAGAGCAGCAATACGCTTAATCTGCAGCATTTAACGGTTTGTATTTTCATTCTTATTTTAAATAGGCGATTCAAATCTAATCAATTTAGAAGATTTATTTTTTCACCGGATATAATAAAAAAGAGATTCAAACGTCTTATATACTGAGAGCGTTAATTAGATGGCGGGGATGCAGTTTTCGGACAGCATCCCCGTTTCTTTTTACCATCTGATCAGGTCATCCCACCCTTTCCGTTTTATAAATAACTGCCGTTCCATCTATGATGTCTGCGGAATTCTCTACAAATTTCTGAATATGTGGCTGGCGGTTGTGAAGGTCTAAACCTTCCTGATTTGTCCATTCCTCATGAAAAATAAACACTTCCGGAGTTTCGGTACTTTGGTGCAAATCATATTGCAAACAGGCCGCCTCGCTTTTCGAACCGGCTACCAATTCCAGTAACAGTTCTTTCATCGCTTCAGATTGCCCGCTTTTACTTTTAATAATTGCTGTTAAGAATACGCTCATGATGTTCTAAAGATTGATTGATGAAAACTTCTTCTAAGTGTGCTTTGTATCTTTTCAGATCATTCACAATATCCGGATTCTTTTCCACATCGTGAAAATGAATACCTTCTACAGGCTTCATGCCCGTAAAGGCATTCATACGGTGAAAACCAAACAGGATACTGTCGTCTACAGACCGTTCATTAAAAAACTCTCCGGGTAAAGTAAAGGCTGTAGCTGGTGCATTCCAGGAAGAGGTAACCATATATTTCCTTCCATGTAAGGTACCTCCGGTACCATAATTAACCGCTGGGTTGATCGAATTTCTTCCGTCACTGTTGTAAATGCCTTTTTGATGCCCTGCAGTGAAAACGACATCAATATATTTTTTCAAAGCATGAGGTACCTGGAACCACCAAATCGGTGTATGGTAAATAACGACGTCTGCCCATACATAGTTTTCAACTTCCTGTGCAGGATCATAATCTTCATTGACATCGGTAAACCGGATCTCAAATTCAGGTCGGCTGCTAAAAAATTCTACTGTGGTATCTAATAAAGTCTTGTTAAAGCGTCCACCAGAATGGCCAAACTTTTGTCCGCCATTGATTACAAAGATTTTTTTTATGTCCATTTTATTTTCTTTCTGATTTATGGACACAAAGTTACAGTGCATTGTACTACTATTATAATAGTATAAATCATAGTATTCTATTATAATTATAATAACATATTAATAACTCCTGATCTCGTCAAAGAAAGGTGTTCGCTTTTCCTCTACACAAGTCGCGGCATACAGATAAAGTGCTGCAGACCAGGTTTGCCAGTCTTGACCTTTAGGTAAACCGTCCTGGGCTTTATACCATTCATTAAATCCATATTTAAGGCTTGTATTGACTGGTTGTTTAATGAGCATGGTTAAGGCATAGAGTTTTTTTCGTGCCAGTTCAAATTTACCTGCGGCTACCAGCGCAGCGATATAAAATCCGGAAATAAAGGGCCAGATTCCACCATTATGATAATTTCCAGGCAGGTTAAAGTCTGCGTACCGGGGAATCCAGTCCGGATCTTTGGGAAGGATAAATGGAAAGAAATTTGGCGTTACATCAACCGCCAGATCACCGCTGTCTTTCATTTCGCCGCAAGCACCTTCAATCCAGGAGATCATTTCTTTTGCCCGGCTAAGCGGGGCCAGACCGGATAAAATTGCGATGCTGTTGCCCAGCAGATCAAACCTAGCACTGCTATAGACTTTATATGACCATAGCGCATAGTAGGGTTTGCTTTTTACCACCAGCCCCTCATGTACACGGTGATGGTGTACCGGACCTTCTATGGTAAAATGCTTCATATCCCGGCACAGGTTTGCGGCACGTTCTTCTTGTCCAAGCATTTTCAGATAGCTGTAGGTAAGCGTGTTCACAAACAGGCCATAACCAAGCACCCATTGTTCGTCCCTCCAGTCGCTGGTGGGCTGCTGGGCAACCAGATATTGATCTGAGGGACATTGATATTCCATCCAGGTCAGAGATTTTTGCACAGCTTCTTCTAAAAAATTCTTTTCCCCTGTCAGTTTTCTGAAAATGGCTATGGCCATCAGGAACAGCGGAGTGGTATCACTTGCACCGCGGTCTTCTGCATCATGAACCAGGGAGGGTATATGCCCTCTCAAGGATTGATTGGAAGCCAGCACCTGCAGGGTTTTCCGCATGCTTTCCAGAAGTAAAGGATTTCCGGAGACACCTATCCCCAGGATGGAGATCATCAAATCCCGCGTATAGGGCTCTGGATATCCCCAGGCGGCTGTGCGCGGAAGGCCCATAAAGGGACCTTTTGCATTATTGATCAAAACCTCTGTTGCAGCCTGTTTTGCCGCTTTCACTTCTTCTAGAAAATCTTTTTCCATAATGATCTTAGTTAATAAATACCTAATCTTTCATTAATGAGCGCGATAAATTTTGAAGCCACCACCCTGTAATCGAAATGTTCTACTACCCTTTTGCGTCCAGCCTCTCCCATAGATTGCCTTAAGTTTTCATTCAGCAGGAGTTTTACCAGTCCGTCACGTATATCCGGAATATTTGCCCGGTAGTCTACTGTTCTGGGTACATCAAAAATGACCTTCCGGTTTTCTTCAAACCCGGATTCTGATCCCAGAGTGGTTTCATGGAGCACAATTCTTTCGCCTACTTCAGCCAGAAAAGCAGTTTCTCCGTGTACCAATGTATCCAGCATTCCCATCGCATGAATGCCAATGACGGGTTTCCCGCAGGCACCTGCTTCTACCTGGAGCATACCAAAACCTTCCAGCCGGGATGGGGCTGCGTAAATATCACAGGCTGCCAGTAAGTAGGGGGCAAACTGACGAGACATTACATTGGTTACGTATTTCACTTTGGTGCCTATCCCAAGCTCATCGGCAAGCTGGAGGTCATAACTATTCTGTAGTTCGGTACGCGGCTGAGGCCACACTTTGCAAAGGTATTTCCAATTGGGAACGGGTATTTTAATCTCTGCCAGTGCGTGCATAACCTCACGTCCTCCTTTCGAAGCAGCATCACCGCCAACCGTCAGAATCAGCAGTTCATCGGGGGAAATACCAAGCGCTGCCCTTGCCGCCAATACCTTTGGGTGTGTTTTTAGCCGGGGTTTAAAGGTTTCTGTATCGCAACCCACTGGCAGCACCAGAATATTTTCAGCACGAATGCCATCCCTGACATACATTTCTTTTACCCAGTTAGAGGTAACCAGGATCAGCGGCAGGGCATTAAGAACCTCCTGATAGTTTGCAATATATCCGTCTGCAACCAGCCAGGGCACCGCCAGCATGCCGTGTTGTTGCGGATGGAGTATAATTTTTGGCGTATGTCCCCAATAACCTATACCCACCACCACATCTGGTTTAAACCAGCGGTAATACCATTCTTTTTCCAGTTCAGATTCAAAGTGCACGGCATGTACTTCAACATTTAACTCTTTGAGTCCGCGATACAAGAGCTCTCCCTGGGTAGCAAGACCACTGGGTGAGGCCGGATAATCGTATAGCAAAAGTACTTTCATTTTTTTTCGGTAGGTATGAGACGGCTTAATGCAGCCGTATGTGCGGTGAATTCCCAGAAGGCTTCGGTTTTTGGTGTAGCTTGTGCTTCCCAGCTGTAAGGGTTAAAACCATATATTTTGGTCATGATGTCGTATTTACGTTGCCAGATTTCGTGCGGAAGCACATGATACAATTCTGCTGCTTTGATGGCCTGCGGTGCATAGGAACGGAGACCATCTTCATAAGCGAAAGTCCACAAGGCTTTGGAAGAGATTCTTTCCTGTGTCCAGAGCTGCAAAACTGCGCGGCTGGTTTCCTCATGCCGGAGGTGTCTGGTGTATTCCCCGTTTAAATCGTGGGTAATGATCAGATCGAAAAACCGTTCAGGTAATAGTTCCAGGATGTGTTGTTCCACGTCTTCTTCTGCAAGAGGGAATTGTTCCGGACCATCCTCCATATCACCCATTATTCCTGAAGCCCCCAGAACATCCATTACTTTGTAGAATTTAGGTGCCCGGTCCTCATCGTATTTTCTGGACAAACAGGCCACAAACCAATCCCACTCCGGATGACTTAAGACCAGGCCTCCGGCCCACAGGGTTTCATCGTCTGGATGCGCTACGATCAATGCCACTTTTTTTATCATGTCATTATATTAATCTCCTGTGAATGAAACCCTTTAAAGCCAAAATTGTTTATCCTGGCATACGATTTATAATTCAGGTACAGGGAACAGAGCATTTAGCCAAATTGGCTGAGTAGTTTAAACTATGATTTTTTCTTCTTTCCCTGGAATTCAGCTACCTTTAACAAAGACCTTTACTGAAGAAAATGAAATTATACCTCAGCCTGGCAGCCCTGTTCTGCCTTTCTTTACCTTTAAAAGCCCAGCACCGGCTCATTAAACTCTGGGAAACCGACAGTGTGGTCAATCTTCCTGAATCTGTTTTGCCGGATACCAAGGCTAAAATTCTGTATACTTCTGTTATGGGGAACAATCCGAACGATAAAGACGGTATTGGTGGGATAGCGAAGATAGGCCTGAATGGAAAAATAATAGACCACAACTGGATACAAGGCCTAAATGCGCCCAAAGGATTGGCGCGTTATGGAAATACTCTTTATGCAGCAGATTTGACCGATGTGGTAGTGATTGATATCGCGAAAGGGAAAGTATTGCGTAAGATCCCGATCGAAAACACTAAATTCCTGAACGACATTACAGTGAACAGCAAGGGCATAGTTTATGTATCTGATTCCCGCACCAAAAGGATCTATGCCATCCGAAATGATATACCTGAATTATACCTGGACAGCATTGCTGGTGTAAATGGCCTGAAAGCAATTGGCGATGATCTGTACATTGTTGGTGGCAAAAATATTTTAAAAGCAGATGCACATAAACATTTAACCAAAATTGCGGAACTGCCTTATGGTGGCGATGGGCTTGAACCTATCGGAAACGGCGATTTTTTATTTACAGCCTGGGGAGGTTACGTATATTATGTATATGCCGATGGCCGGCATGAACTTTTACTGGATACGCATGAAGCAAAGAAAAATACAGCCGACCTGGGTTATGATCCGGTAAAGCGGATTTTGTACATTCCAACTTTTTGGAAAAAAAGCGTGATGGCCTACCAGCTGAAATAAAAACTAAGCCTCTTCCTTTACTCTCGTCATGTAATACACCGGAATGCCAAGCAGCATAATCAGTACGCCCCAGCCACAGGTATTGGTCTTATAAATAAGCAAGGCAATACAAAGTGCAGACGCAACAATGATATATAGAAAAGGTAAAACCGGGTAGCCGAAGGCTTTATAAGGCCGTTCTGCATCTGGCATTTTTTTACGTAAAATAAAGATACCGTAGATGGTCAGGATATAGAAGATCAGTACAATGATCACCACAAAATCCAGCAGATCTCCGTATTTCCCTGTTAAACATAAAGCCGATGCCCAGATACCTTGTACCCAAAGCGCCCAGCCGGGTACGTCATTGCCGTTTAGTTTGGCTGCATTTTTAAAAAACAGCCCGTCTTTGGCCATGGTATAATAGACCCTTGCTCCGGCCATGATCAGCCCGTTGTTACAGGCAAATGTGGAGATCATGATCATCACTGCGATAATAATGGTTCCTGCTTGTCCAAAAATATGTTGCGCAGCCACTACGGCAACACGATCTGATTTTGCTGTCGTAATCTCATCAAGGGGCAATACGGCTATATACATTACATTGGCCAGGATATAAATAATGCTGACAATAAGGGTTCCAAGGAACAAACTTAATCCAACATTCCGCTCCGGCCGTTTAATTTCGCCTGCGATAAAGGTGACACCGGCCCAGGCATCACTAGAGAAAAGAGAACCCACCATAGCGGCGGAAATGCCGGATAACAATAAAGTTCCGCTAATATTGGTCCACTGCAGTGTTTCCAGGCTGAAGGAACGTGTTGACCAGGCATTGGTCCAGTTGGCATTCCAGACTTCAGCTTTGGCACCGAGTGTAAAACCGAAAATAATCAATCCGAACAGGGAAAGAATTTTAACAATTGTCAGTATGGTTTGCAGGATTTTACTGTTTTTTACTCCGCGACTGTTCAAATAAGTTAAGAGTACGATCGTGATGATGGAAACGAGCTGGGCAGCACTGATTGAAAAATGTTCCGGGATGCCTTTGTCACTTACCCCGGTCTGAATTTGCCAGAGGATATTATTTTCACTAAAAGGCTCGTATAAATAGGCGGTAAATTTAGAAAAGGCAACACCTACAGCAGCAATAGTTCCGGTTTGAATCACTCCAAAAAGACTCCAGCCATATAAAAAAGCAATGAGCTTATTATAGGCTTCTTTGAGGTAAACATACTGCCCTCCCGCTTTGGGAAACATAGCACTCAGCTCTCCGTAGCTTACGGCAGCGGTCATTGTAATCAATGCGGTAGCGACCCAGATCAGGATCAGCCATCCGGCCGAACCGACTTGCCTGGCAATATCGGCACTCACAATAAAAATTCCTGAGCCGATCATGGAGCCTACAACGAGCATAGTTCCATCGAGCAGTCCTAGTTCTCTTTTAAAAGAATGCCCCTGTGTATCTTTTTCCATTGGTTTGGTTGGTTTTGGTTTTCCTGTTGGTCTGCACTAAGATATTTAAAAATTTGAATAATAAAACACCTGGATTAAACAGCGGATTAAAAATTTGCGAATATGGGAAACACTTTTATTTTTGTATATATTAGCTAGAGCCAAGCAAGCTGATTACCAAACGCATATCACCAATCTAACCAAATACAAATAATTTATGGAGTTTCTACAAAACAATCTTATTTACATGATACCAGTCTTCGGGCTGGTAGGAATCCTGGTTATGGCCATCCAAAGTGCCTGGGTAAGTAAACAGGACGCAGGAGATGCGACGATGACCGAACTTGCCGGCCACATTGCCGACGGTGCCATGGCCTTTTTAAAGGCGGAATGGAAAGTACTGACCTATTTTGTGATTATTGCCGGTGCCCTATTGGCCTGGTCCGGAACCATGACCGGCAGCCCTGAAGCCCCTATTCATTCCAGCCCGGTCATTGCGGTTGCTTTTTTAATTGGAGCCGTATTTTCAGCTTTTGCTGGTTACCTGGGTATGCGTATTGCAACCAAAGCCAACGTGAGAACAACTCAGGCGGCCCGAACCAGCCTGGCCAAGGCTCTGAAGGTATCTTTTACTGGTGGGACGGTAATGGGCTTCGGCGTTGCAGGCTTAGCCATTTTTGGTCTTGGAGGCTTATTTATTGTTTTGTATTCCAGTTTTGTACCCGCAGGAAGTCTGGCTTCGGGCGTAGACATGAAAAAAACTATTGAAGTACTTGCCGGCTTTTCTTTAGGTGCAGAGAGTATAGCGCTTTTTGCCAGGGTTGGCGGTGGAATTTATACCAAGCTGCCGATGTTGGTGCCGATCTGGTGGGTAAGGTAGAAGCCGGAATTCCGGAAGATGATGTGAGGAACCCGGCAACCATTGCAGATAATGTGGGGGATAATGTGGGTGATGTTGCCGGTATGGGTGCCGATCTTTTTGGCTCTTATGTGGCTACCATTCTGGCCACTATGGTTTTGGGCCAGGAAATTAAATCAGAAGACCAGTTTGGAGGTATGGCCCCCATCCTGCTGCCTATGTTGATTGCCGGTCTGGGCTTGATCTTTTCTATCGTTTCTTCCTGGTTTGTAAAAATCAGCAAAGAAACTGATAGCGTTCAAAATGCTTTAAATATCGGAAACTGGATGTCTATTCTTTTAACCGCTGTTGCAGCCTATTTTGCGGTGCATTGGATGCTGCCGGAGCATATGTCTATCCGGGGCTTTGAATTTACTTCATCGGCAGTATATTATTCTATCCTGGTAGGTCTGGTGGTTGGCACACTGATGAGTCTGATCACAGAATACTATACCGCTATGGGAAAACGTCCTGTGCAAAGCATCATTAATCAGTCTTCTACAGGCCATGCCACGAATATCATCGGGGGTTTGTCTGTGGGTATGGAGTCTACAGTATTGCCTATTCTTGTATTGGCCTCTGGAATTTACGGTTCCTATTATTTTGCAGGATTCTATGGCGTAGCAATTGCTGCAGCCGGAATGATGGCCACAACAGCGATGCAGCTGGCCATTGATGCTTTTGGACCGATAGCAGATAACGCTGGTGGTATTGCGGAAATGAGTGGTCTGCCTAAAGAGGTACGTGAGCGTACAGATAATCTGGATGCGGTAGGAAATACAACTGCTGCTACGGGCAAAGGCTTTGCAATCGCTTCTGCAGCTTTAACTTCCCTGGCTTTATTCGCTGCTTTTGCAGGGATTTCGGGAATCACTTCTATTGACATTTATAAAGCGAATGTACTTGCAGGCCTGTTTGTAGGCGGTATGATCCCTTTTATATTTTCTTCGCTATGTATTTCAGCAGTTGGCCGCGCAGCCATGGCTATGGTACAGGAAGTAAGAAGACAATTTAAAGAAATACCGGGTATTATGGAATACAAAGCTAAACCTGAATACGAAAAATGTGTAGCCATTTCTACCAATGCTTCTATACGGGAAATGATGCTGCCGGGTGCCATTGCTATCGTTGTTCCTTTAATTGTAGGTTTTATTTTTGGGCCTGAAGTTTTAGGTGGACTGCTGGCGGGTGTTACAGTATCTGGTGTACTCATGGGTATTTTCCAGTCCAATGCCGGAGGTGCCTGGGACAATGCTAAAAAATCTTTTGAAAAAGGAGCGATGATCAATGGCACCATGCAATATAAAGGATCAGATGCACATAAAGCTTCTGTAACCGGGGATACTGTTGGAGATCCTTTTAAGGATACTTCCGGTCCTTCTATGAATATTCTGATCAAGCTGATGTCTATTGTATCGCTGATCATTGCCCCACATATCGCTGTAAGCACAGGAAGCAATGCCCAGGCTAAACTGATGAAGAAAACGGAGACTGTAAAAACAATCCATATAAAACCATAGTGGCATTTAAATCACTATCATTGTTACTGTTAAAAAGGGATTTTCATCTGAAAATCCCTTTTCTTTTTAGAGTTTTTTAACTAGGTTTGGAGCGGATATAATTTTACATTCAAGCTACATTCATAAAAAACACTTAAACTAAACCTCAAACTATGTTATTTAAAAAATCTATAGACTCCCTGATTAAGGAATCTAATGAGAGCGGTGAAGGCACTCTGAAGCGGACGCTCGGTGTCGGTAATCTCGTTGCTCTGGGTATTGGTGCCATTATTGGTGCGGGGCTATTTGTAAGAACAGCTGCCGCAGCGGCTGACCATGCAGGTCCGGCGGTAACTTTATCCTTTATTCTTGCAGCTGTAGGTTGCGCACTTGCTGGTTTATGCTATGCAGAATTTGCTTCAATGATCCCCATAGCAGGAAGTGCTTATACCTATTCCTACGCTACAATGGGAGAAGTGGTGGCCTGGATCATAGGTTGGGATTTAGTTCTGGAATATGCACTTGGCGCAGCCACGGTATCTATCGCCTGGTCCGAATATCTTAACAAATTACTTGAGAATTTTGGTTTTTCTGTGCCTTATGCATTATGCCATTCTCCTTTTCAAACCTCACCTGATGGAATTAGTGGAATCATCAATCTTCCAGCCCTGTTTATTGTGTGTCTATTGACCTTTGTTCTCATCAGGGGGACACAAGAATCGGCTACCCTTAACGGAATTATTGTCATTTTAAAAGTGGCCATTGTAATTGCTTTTATAGCCATTGGCTGGGGCTTTATGAATCCTGCGAATCATACACCTTATATTCCTGTGAATGAAGGCGAAGTGAAATTCATAAAAGGACAGGAGGGTTTCTTTGACTTCTTTACGCATAGTTTTGGAAAATTCGGATGGTCGGGGATTATTGCAGGTGCAGGTGTAGTCTTCTTTGCTTTTATTGGCTTTGATGCTGTATCTACTGCTGCTCAGGAAGCTAAAAATCCAAAAAAAGACATGCCTGCGGGAATTCTGATTTCACTTGCAATTTGTACCGTTCTATATGTATTATTTGGTCATGTGATCACTGGTGTTGCTAACTATACAGAGTTCGCCGGGGCCGGTAAAGAGGCTTCCGTAGCTTACGCTATTGAAAAATATATGCACAACTATCACTGGCTGTCTACTTTGGTCACTGTAGCTATCCTCGCTGGATTTTCTTCTGTAATCCTGGTGATGCTTTTAGGGCAGTCAAGAGTGTTTTTCTCTATGTCTAAAGATGGTTTGGTTCCGAAAATGTTCTCTGCAGTTCACCCTAAATTCAAGACTCCTTACAAATCAAATCTTATTTTCCTTGTTTTTGTGGGATTATTTGCAGCATTTGTACCGGGCGATGTTGTTGGAGACATGACCAGTATTGGAACTTTATTTGCATTTACGCTGGTATGTATTGGAGTAATTGTTCTTCGTAAAACAGATCCCAACAGAGAAAGACCATTTAAAACTCCTTTTATGCCAGTTGTTCCCATCCTTGGAGCAGCAGTTTGTATACTGATGATGATTGGTTTGGGCAGGCACAACTGGGAGCGCCTGATGATCTGGATGGTTTTAGGCTTTATCATTTACTTTGCTTACAGTGTAAAACACTCTATAGTACGTAAGAATCAAAAGCTACTGAAATAGAATTGCGTTCACCTGATAAAATAAAAGAGGCCCCTGGTTACAAGGGCCTCTTTTATTTTATCAACATTTATTGCTTAGCTTTGTAATCTAAATTCGCTGCTATGGAATTCAACCTACGCCAAATCCTCTCCACCTCTATGGTCCTGTTTGCCATCATTGACATTTTGGGTGCTATTCCTGTAGTAATTGAACTCCGCAGAAAGGCCGGACATATCCAGTCTGAAAAAGCAACCATTGTTGCCGCAGTATTGATGATCATTTTCTTGTTTGCCGGAGAAACTTTACTGAAAGTCATTGGACTGGACGTGGAGTCCTTTGCCATTGCAGGTTCCTTTGTAATCTTCTTTATTGCTATGGAAATGGTTCTTGGCCTGACGATCTTTAAAGAAGGAGATGCCCCTGAAACCGTATCTATTGTGCCGCTGGCCTTTCCTTTAATTGCCGGCGCAGGAACGATGACGACCTTGCTTTCCTTAAAAACAGAATACGCCACCCAAAATATTATTGTTGGGATTATGATCAATATGCTCTTCGTTTATTTTGTATTGAAAAACACAGAAAGACTGGAAAAGCTATTCGGTAAATCCGGGCTGAATGTCTTAAGAAAAGCCTTTGGAATTATCTTACTGGCCATTGCTATTAAATTGTTCAGAAGTAACACCCATCTGTAACTTTTCCTGCAGGATTGTGTCTTATAGTTAAGCAATAAGGATATGAACAGCTTTGAACAATATACGTTGATTATTGGCCTATTGGCTATAGCCATTGAAGCCGCACGTCACTTAAAGGCTAAGGTAATGGAATGGTTCCATGCGGACCATCATAAATCCGGCTAGTTTTTAGTAGTTTTCACCCAAATTCCTCATCCAGCAATTTCAACCTCTTAACCAGCAACACCCTAACCCGCATGGCCATTCTCTGTACCACCTGCTTTATTAAATAGCTTAAAGAAATAAGCCAATGCATCACCTGGTCATGTTTTCCGTCGCTCCACCCTCCTCTTAAACAGGCATTTGCCTATGTTTTTAAATTAAAATCGCCAGTATTGCTGGCACCAGTATCCTTTAAAATCAAAGTGGAATTTCCTGGATAGGTTCTATACAACTAATCTTCTCGCCTTGTTCATAATAAAATCATCATGTTTAGTGTAAGCAAAGATTTAGGGGAATGTCTTTTCATATATGAAAATTATTGATTCTATGTTAGGATTTTTATGGTGTCATTGAGCTTGCAAGTAGTTCGTTAGGCTTATTTTTTACGTTTAAGGTTAAATGAATACATATTTTTATCGATTTCCAGCAACAAACTATCACTGTTTTTGTACGCTATTTCATACGCCGTCGATTCCCATGTTTGGAGTAAAGATGCAGTATCGGTAAGGATATCTCCCATGCGCACGGTAGACAGCTTTATCTTTCGTTTTCTATTTTCAACACCGTTATCATAAATCCAATCTGTATAAATTGGCTGATTTGCATTCATGTCTTCCATCGTATTTCGGCCCTTGGGATGCCCAACAATCAGCACAAAATTTTTACTAAAATCTATTGTGCCTACCTTTCCCAAAAGACCCTGGATATCTTCTCCAAAATGCCTTTGACCCTGATCAGCAATCAGGTCCTTTAATTCCTTTGCACTAAGTATTGGTAAAAAAGCAATGTCCTTGTAAGCAGGAGGCTTTGATTTCGTTTCAAATTGCAAGGCGCTATTCTTACCTGTTTTAACTGCGTCCTCAGCTAGGGCCCCATTTATTCTACTTAAAATATCCTGCTGGCCATTCTGATCTGGCCGGGTAGCCGTTTCAAATTGAAATCCCTCTTTTACCTTTACTGGCTCAGGGTCACTACAGGAGGAAAGGATGCTTAATAAGAGTAAAGAAGAAATAATGCCGGTTAAATTGGTAGAAAGTTTATTTTTCATATTATTCATATTTTTCATTTGGTATATATTTTTATCACCACACCTTGTTTGTTGAGCAGAACATGTTTATGATCAAGTGTCCAGGCTTGCCGTAGATTATTTTTAAGTTCTGTTACTTTATAAAAGAGCTGTCCGCTCTTATTTAAATAACCCCCATCGTATCCGCCAATCCATGACCAATGTTCGCCTTGTATTGATTTATAACCACCAAGCGTATATTCTGCAATGCCATTTTCAAAAAATGTCACAAAATCAAACATCGCCGGAATAACCTTTTCGTAGTTTTTGTTTGCAAAACCCATCTTACCATTCTCTATATATCTAAAAAGGCCCTCTTCGATGTAATCAGGTCCATTATCGTAAATGAATGGCTGAAGGACAACACTATCTTTCCTATTGATATAGACCCATCCGCTATCAGAAAAAACAAGTGCCACCTTATACATTTTCTCGGGTGTACCAGTATCATACCCTACTGATTTATATTTGGCTTTGATCGCTATTTTTCCGCTTATCGTTTTAAAGCCCACAAGCTCCGTACCTGAAATGGTATCTAAATAAGAAACCAAATAATCTTTGTTTTTTTGTCCGAATGAAACTATGCTCCATACTAGTATCGTCAAGGTTAGGAAAGGCTTCATACAAGAATTAATTATTTACAGTTAAATTTTTCATGTGTGCTCTTAAATTATAAATGATCCTTATATCATGGCTATTTACCCTATAGGATATCACATCTGTTTTTAAAATCTGTTTTTTCGATATAGAGTATATCAATCTTATTATCTTCAAAACAATGAATCGTTATAGGCATGTGAACACGCATTTCATGATAAGGAAGGCTAGGTCGCATGATCGTAGATATTGCCCAGGGGTCCAGATATCTGAATTCTGTTTCAATTAAGTATTTGATCCCCTTACTCGTGGTTCTTTTTTTAATGGCTAAAACAACCGTATCAACCACTAATTTATCTTGCCGTTTAACATTTTTGAAGGAGTTCTTGTAAAAAGGAATCACAAAACGAATAATTAGGCATAGGGTAAAAGCGGTTAATGCTAGACCAAAATAACTCATTACATCGCCCTCTCCCTTTCTAATATCACCAATGGCATGCATAGAAAGGAATGTGAATCCTGGAATAAGTATAAATCCAATAATGGATCCCATAATTATTCTCGCTTTAAATACAAATCTTAATCTATTCTTTTCCTCAGCCGTAAGTGGCAATACTCTAATCTGTACAACCATTATCTATGTTAGCTAGTTATATTCCAGTACATCCTCAATTAAAAACGCGGTTCCAGAAGGAATGATTTTTATGCTCCTTTTATAATCTATTTTAGCTTCTGTGTCTCTAATGATGGTTTCAAATAAATAAGACTTCCCAATCTTTTTTATAAGAACACACTTGGTCACTTCAATAAATCCATAATCTGTGCCAGATACCAAATAGCCAGTACCAACACCGGCATATTTGCAGTCAAAATCTTTAGCCCATTTTTTTTTGAAAGCTTTTAAAGTCATTCCGCCATCCATATCAACCTCTATTGCATCGTTCTTATAGGCAATATATTTATCGGTATAAATTTCTGTATGTTTTCCTTCCGCTTCTTCGTTTGTGTTTTCGGCACGACCATTTGCTTTATTTAGATTATTTTCAATGGAAAGGGCCAGCCAAGTCTTAGCTTTTTCCACATCTTTATGATCTGTGTTCTTTGTTTGTGCAGTAGCGGCATTCATTGTGGTAAACGCTATAATTGCAGTTGTAATTAAAAATCTGTTCATCGTTTAAGGTTTATAATTTGTCTTTCTGTAGATTTTACAGGAATGATAAATAGCTTATTTCTTCTTTAAATGTGTTATTTTATTAACCCTCATAGGCTTATAAAGATAGTTTACTACAGTCCCTTCAATAGGATCATAAACTTCGTTTAATTTAGCTGTGGCAATCAACCTGCCATCAGCATTGTAGCTTTTCACAGTTTTATCGATAAAACTAGTTTCTTGTCTGATGCCTTTAATATTGCCATCAAAAATAATTTCAACAATTGTCTCTTCATTCACAGTCTTCAAAGCCGTATCATAGTCTGGCGATCCCTCAGCATCTCCTTTATAATAAAACATAAGTGCATTAAGCTGTTTATTATTAAGGTAAACGGCTTCTCCTTTTATTTTACCCTTTTCGTCAAAAGAATTAACAGCTCCATTGACCATTCCATTCTTTAACGTTGCAGTCTCGATCAATTGTCCGTTTTCGGCATAAAATTTAGCTAAACCTTCAAACTTTCTCTCCATTTTAGAGGTAGATAAAGCTTCAAAATATAGCTTCCCTGATCTGTAATAATCTCTAAATAAATACCTACCTCCAATTTCACTGGGTACCGGGGTATAGTATATCATCTTTTCCTTGGATGTAGGCTTCCAATTTTCTTCGAAATAAATAGTACTTGTTTGATTTGAGAAATTACCTAAATAAAGTAGTTTGAATAGTATTAAAAAAGGAATTCTTATCATTGTGAAATATATTAAAATTAAGAATATTGGCGTTACTGAAAGCCGGTCCTGACAAAATGGAGATTACTTGCCTTCCTGACTAGCCTGACCTTGATTATTTAAGAAATTCATCCGAGATCTTAATAAAAAAACAATTAAACTTGCCAGCCAAAAAACATAACCTACACCCGGGAAGGCTTCTGCTTGTGTTATCGATGAATTGCCACCTCCTCCAACAATCCCCATGTTTCCTGTAAAAACATGTGCATTACTAATGAAAGTTAAGGCAAAAAGCACAGCGATACAGTTAAATATTAAGGCCCATTTAAAATTTCTCCTACTAAACCAGGATAATAACAGAAAAATATTTGCCCACCAGCTAATTCCAGCTGAGCTGAAAGCGATCATCCATCCAAGTATGAGGTACCAAATTCCGGCGTCTTCAAAACTAAGACTAACTTCATTGAATACTGGAATAGGTACGGGTAGTACCAAGCTGATCATAAAACACGCTATTGCGATATGTTTTAATCGTTTATTCTTTTTTTCGAAATCCCTTCTGTTAATCATCATCCTATATCTTCAATTAAAAAGGCACTTTTGAAAGGAATAACCTTAATCTCCCTTTATCATCAACTATAATTGCAGGTGTTCCAGTCAAAAGTTATTTGTTCTTAAAATCCATTTAACGTTTAATTTTTAAATAGGAGCCTTGTAGCGTTGCATTAACGCCTGTAAATCCGCAGCTATTCATATTCTCATCCATAGCAGAGATCTTTAAAAATCCCTCATAAAAAGTAACTTTAAACCTGCAGGTTTTGTTGACCTCAATGACACATTCGTCATCTTCAATCACAAGGCCTGTTCCACTTGCTGTTGCTATGCTTTTGGTTTTATCACCTGTTACAGTGCCTATTGCATAAGCATAGGTCCCGCTCTTCTCCTTTGTTAGTTTTATTACCCCATCAAAGCCTGTTTCTCCATAGTGATAAGCATATTCCCCCTCAAAGTTGCTGGTAGTCACGATTGTTGGTTTTATAGTGGAATGCTCTTTATAATTGAGGTTTAAAGGATAGGTGACATCGGATTTAATCGAACCCCAATCGCCCGTTAATTTTTGCTCGTGATCATTTAATTTTCCACGGATGATCCCCCTTATATTTCCGGTTTTTTCAAATTCACACAACATCAACACATATTCTTTTTCGATGTTGAAAACCCCGATTATTTTAATAGGTGCCGGATTTTTTGCTTTTAGGTATTTGATCTCACCGAACACCGTGTTGTCTCCAAGAATGGTAAGACTTAGCGTTACCGGAATTTTTTTATTGATAAAACCCGAATAACTAAACTTATCATGATCCAATATTCCAGCTTTTTTCTCTTGCCCCTTACAAACACCGACAATAAACAAGATGATAATGACTAAGCCTTTTTTAATTAATACCTTCATTTTTTCTACAAATTTGTTATAAACCTTATCCTATAAAAAATAAGGTCCTATTTTTTATTTTTAAATAGCTTCAGGAACTTGACAAGAAGCGTTTCCTCTTCTATTTCAAGACCAGCTGACTTTGCCTTTTGGGCCAGTGTCGAATAACATAAAGCCATCTTTTATTTCGCATCAGAAGCAGTTAAAACCTCAGAAAGATCAGTCTCTCTGTACATGTACTTTACAGAAGTACTGTCGCCATCAGGAAACTTATTTCCCGGCACTTCCATACCTTGTATGAAGCCGTCTTTGATGCGCTTAAAATCGATTTGTTTTTCCGAGAGATCGCCACCTCTTGAAAAGGAATATTTATATTCAAGTTTCCCTCCTACATTTATAAAAATGGCATAATAAGCCTCCCAATTATTGCCCCCTTCTCGGCCTTCAATAGAAAAAGGCATAATGCCATCATTCAATTTATCGCCATTTAAATCGCCGATAAGGATTGGCCGTTCCGAATCAAAGATTGAACCAGTTAACTTATCCTGGCTGTCGAAATCCAGTTCTTTCATAAACTGTTTGTTTTCCAGGGTTATTTTAAAAGCAGACAGTACAGAATTTGTATCAATAATTGCAATGTCTACTTTTTTTCTAAGCGTATCGTTACCTTTTAGAACAATAGTATCTTTATGGCTTGGTATATGTTTGGCGTGCTGAGCTGTCTTCTTATTAGGTTTACAACTTAAAATTAAGAGAATGAACAGGATTGGAAGGTGTGTTTTTTTTAGGTACATAAGAATAAAGGTTTGACATGTAAGCAGGTTAACGTGAAAGGAAACTTGATGATTGTTCTTTAACCAGCAATTCTGCTACATTATAGGTATTTATTGAGGTGATATTTTTTGCAAGCTTCTCATTTACCTTTTCTTTAAAAAGAACAATTGATTTGGCTATACTGCTATTAGGGTATTTATTTATAATTTTATTGAAATCTTTCTCCACATCCTCGTCAATCTTATTTGTCTCGAAATCTATTGTTGGTGTATTTTCTAAACCAGCTAAAAGATACGTCAGATATTCTTTATAGCGCTCTTGTGCATCTTTACTATAGTTGCTTCGTGGATAACGTTTTAAATATTGTTCCCACGAAAAAGCCCAATCTGCCAAAGTTGCCCTATCCACCGCAAGCCCAGCATCGAAATCAATTACAGGATCATTTTCAAGACTACTTTGGTCCCAAAATACTTGATCAGGTTTTAACAGATAAGGCGCAAATAACCATTTCCAATAGGCTGGTTTAAGATGATAAGCTGGACCTACTTCCTCTTCAATCTCAATCTCGATATAGTGTTTGCTTAACTGACTAAATATCTTTTTTTGTTTCTCATTCAATTTAGAGATAAAGCTTAATTCAGTCCTTTTTTTAGGGTCTTCGTATAATTCTGCATCCGTATAGTCAGTATCATCAAGATGGCCATATACCGAGAGTAAGTTATCTTGCTCGGGATCCAGCAGATGAACTTTAGCCTGCAATGCCCCGCGCCATTGTTCCAATAACTTATACCGTGCTTCGATTTCCAGATCAGGTAATATTTTCTGAATATCATTCTCAATCCTAGCCACCCTTTCTATCGATGGGGCCCGCATAAAGGAACCGATTTGCCGATTAATCTCTGTACCTCCAAGAGGAACCGAATCCTTCTCAGCAAAATTTTTAGGATTAGTCTTTTTTATGTGAACAGGAATTGCCTTTTTATGTTGTTCCCGCACGATCTTCCAAACAGCACCTACTAAAACAGCAACAGCCAATACAATAAAAACAATCTTAGTTTTACTCATTTTTTATACTATGAAATATTCACAATCAAATCAATATCCTCCGGCTTATCATTCAGAGAATCCCTAAAGATGAGAAGTCTATGTTCAATTCAGCTGTCAATCCAAGCGAAATGATGTACTTCTCACCGGGATGTTCCGTCTACAGATGTGACTTTAACATCTAAGAAGATGTTTTGGAAGAGTCCGATTCTTGATCCCTATATGCTGATGGGGTGCAATTCGTCAGGGCTTTAAATTGACGGTTAAAGGCTCCTTTAGAATTAAACCCACAGATGATCGATAAATCTTCCAGTGTGATTTCCTGGCGTTCCCTTAATAATCTACATGCATGCTCTATTCGGAGGCCGTTAATGTACTGGTAAAATGTTTGTTTCATTTTAATCCCAAAAACCTGGGTTAAATGGTGTTTTGGTATTTTTAGATGTTCAGCCAACTGCCCTAAAGAAAGGGAATTGACCAGAAACAGCTCGTCTCTTTTAACCTTAAAAACAAGGTCCTTTTCATACGCATCCAGCTGCTCATCTGTAAGTGAGGAAGATTTATATCTTATGGTCTCCTCCGTTCCTTTAACCTTATCCATATTTAAGTCCGAAATTAAAACCTTCTCTTGCTTCTGATACTCCGTTTTCAGTCTGGACAGGTAATAGGCAAGTATGACTACAATGAACAGAAACATAAACAAATAAATGATGAGGCGCAAAAAATAAACTGTAGTGCTTTCCTCACTTGTTGGTCCACTGGAGAATAGTACAACGAGACTCATAGCCCCTACAACCAGAAATATAACCCCCGTAAATACAAAGATCCAGCGTTCTGATTTTAATTTTCCAATCATCGTTATTTTTTTGGAAAATAAAAGCCATAGAGTATAGGCTAATAAGGACAAAGACATCTGAGCGTAAAACATCTTATTGAATAAACCTATCGACAGCCTGTCCCTCTCTGCCCCCATGACATACAAGAAAGTCAAATTAAAAATACAGCTAAGAATAAATGGTGTACAATGCAGCCACACTTTCTTTGCTGAAATTCTGTAATTCATAAAAAACTTTGCGGACAGGTACAGCATGGGTCCATATAGCAAGCTAAAGGGAACCATCCTGTATAACCATGGCTTATTTGCAAAGTACTCTAAATTAACATAAACCACACCGCTATTGGCAGCAATGAGCATCATTAACGCCCTTAATATATAGTCAAAAGTTGTTTTCTTTTTTAACAATAGCGTTAAAGAGAAATTAGTTACACTGGCTAGTATAATTCCGATTAATAAGTAAACCAATATTTGGTGATCAAGCATAAAAGGACCGTTAACCGAAATCTAACTTCTTTTGATACTCATAAGGGGAACAACCTATTTTTAGCTTAAAATAATGATAGAACGATGCTTTTGAGTTGAATCCGCAAGAATAACTAAGTGTCTCAATTTTTAATTTATGCTTATTATTTTTCATAAGCTCAATGGCATGTTCAATTCTATACTCCGCTAGAAAAGTATAAAACTTCTTTTCAAAGTGCTTATTAAAGAGCTGAGATAATTTATGTTCAGAGATACTAAGTTCTTCAGAAAGCCTGGAAAGCGAAAAATCAGGATCTAAATAGGTCATATTGTTTTTAAAATATTGCAGGATTTGTTCCGAATACTTCCTAACGTATTCATCCGAAAGCATTGATTTATCATATCCTTTAGTTACTAAATTTAAGTTGCTGTCTTCAATATTCATGCCTGATATGTCTTTCCTGGTTACAAACAGGTACCGTATGATAGCTATTGCAATTAAACTGAGCAACCCGTAGGAAAATAAGCGGAAATCTATACCGGTATGAATACGAAAAATGACCACCGAACCATACATGATCATCATCATAAATGAGATAAGGATATAAACTGCAGAAGTAATTATGATCAGCAGTTCTGATTCCGCAGCAACCGAACCTTCATGTTCATCTTTTGGATTCCACATACTCACCAGTGTAAAAAAACCATAAAACAGTAGCGAAAAAATAATCAAAAAGTAAGCATCCTGATACCGTAAAGAGGCCATCTTGATCATCCCATTATTCTCTCCTTCCCTGGCAATCAGATAACCATACAAAAGGCCAACAATAAAGGCAGGAATAAAATGAATCAAATCCCTCCGTTGTAACAAAGAAGTTTTTCTAACTATAGTTTGACTACTCACAAATACCAAAGGTCCAAGGAACAACAATCCCGGATGCCAGAGCCGATTGACGAAAACAATCCCATTGTTACCTAAACGAAAAATATAAGTATAGATAAAGAGGATCAATAACAGTGTAAGCCCACTTAAAACACGAAATGGATTCTTGGCGATCTTTTTAACGAAAGCAAAAAGTTTAACAATAACTAAACTTTTGGAATGGGTCATAGGAAGCTATTGATTCACAAAGGTATCTGTTTTCAGTAGATATCAAAACACAACTGGGCATGTTGGGTTAGACATAGTCAGCAGAATTCCCGTTTCTGTGGTCACCGTTGTGGTAAACTCAATTCTTAATCAGCCTGGCAGCAAACATGGTATCGGCCTTATCCTGATAACCTTTGATGACCTCCATACGTTCCAGGCTCAGACCCAGTTCTTTTTGCAGGTAATCCACCACGTCTTCGTTTTCCTGTTTAAAAACAGAACAAGTAATGTAAATTAGGGGTTTTCCCTCTTTTAGGTATTTGACTACACCGGCAGCAATACTTTTTTGCAGTTTGTTAAAGTAAGCTATTTTATGCTCTTCGAATGTCGTAAGCATTTCCGGTGTCCGTCCCCAGGTACCGGAACCAGAACATGGCGCATCCAGAATGATCCCGTCAAAAGCATAATGATGTAATTCCTGGTCATTGTTCTGTAGCAGGTCAAGTACCTTTTTCTGATATTTTTTCAACCCGGCCATTTGAAAACGTTCCTCCAGGTTGCGCAGGCTGTTTTCCCGTACATCGCTCACCAACAATTCAATCTTTGGTTCCAGATCATGTAACAAAAGAGATTTTCCGCCCGAAGCCGCACAGCAGTCCCACCAGTAGTCATATTTTTGAGGCTGGAAAAAGGCGCCTGTTTTCTGAGAAGACAGATCTTGTACCTGGTAGGTGCCCTGGTTGGGCAATACCTGTTCCAGTTTGGTGCCGTTCGGAAGTCCAAATGTCTTTTCATCGATATCATGCACCACTACATTCGCTGCTTTCAGGGCATTTAGAATCCCCAGAGAATGATTTTGCTGTACCCTGATGAACAAGTCCGGCTGGATAAAGAAAGACTGAAAAAAGGCTTCTTTATCAATCTCATCAGAAAGCAATACGGAAAAAGGAAATACCTCTTCGAGCCGGAAGGCAGGATAGACATCACTAACCAGTGCGAGTTTGGCCGGAACAGGAAGTTCCACCTGCTCGGCAAGTTGCGGCAAATGGGCTTCAATCATCAAACTGCTGGTATTGTTGCAAAGAAAATCGGCAACAGCAAGACGCTGTAATGTGTTTTCTGCAGGTAAAGCTTTACCCAGGCGATAAAAACTATACAGGTACCGGCTGGCCCAACGCCTGTCAGAAGAGCCCATTTGTTTATATTTTTTAAAATGTGCGACTAAAAACCTGTGCAGCGGCAAAGCGCCGTCATAGCTTTTCAAGATCAGCTCAAAAGCCTTGATCTGGTGCTCTAATCTCATTCTATTATGTTTAAATCGTAGTCCTTATACTTTAAAAGCATCAGGCTGGTATTGATATACCCATATTGAGGGTCATGGATAAAATTAAAGGAATTGTGCAAGCCCTTATATCTTTCTCTGGTTAAATATTTCAAGTAATTCTCACCATGTTCTGATAACTGTTTTCCAAAGAAATAACCAATATCAAAACCTTTAAAGGAATATTCACTCGGCTCAAAACTAAATGCCTTACGGTACTTTTTCACAAAATCAATAACTGCCGGGCTCTTGTAATTCACTTTATAAGAAGAACTGATTACGGTATTGAGCAGTTGCAGTTTTTCTGTTGTATAATTTTGTTTCACCCAGTCGGGATGGCCAAAAAGATCAATATCAAACCCAGCTTTCTTCATTTTCACCAGTTTATCTATACTTGCTGCTACGAACTTTCGATCAGATGAACTCAGCATGACCACATATTTCTTAGTCTTTACAGCTTTTGTTTCCATGGTAAAGACGGAAGCATATTCTTGGAATTTAAACTTGCTGGCTTTTTGTGAAACAAAGTATTCCCGCAGGGGTTCTCCCAGGGTTTCATCTCCATTCTTTCTGGTATTGATCAGTATCACAACCGTATTTGCAGGGTCATATTTCCTGACAATAAAGTTGCCCATTTTCTTGGCATGAAGGTCAATATTATTGACGATGGAAATGAGGTTCGGGTTTCCAAACTCTGAGGGTTGTGTAGCTGCCAATGGAGAAACAACAGGTAACTGGTGCGCAACAGAATAGGCTGCCATCGCTTTAAGTCCATTCGGAAAGACGGGGCCAATAATCAAGTTGTTTTCCAGTAAACTTCCGGTATTGAACAAACGGTTCAACTGCTCATTGTCATCCCGGGTATCATAGACATTCACCTTGAAATTTAAGCCTCCCGCTGCCGCAGAATCAATTCCCATTTTAAAGCCCTGGTAGAAATCAATGGCCATTGCATACCGCTCTATATCGGCTTTACTTTCCGTTTTTGGCTTGAACTCGTTCAGTTTAAACGGCACGAGCAAGGAGATGCTCGCCTGTGTAAATTTCTTAGCGGGTTTCTCTTCTTCTTTTTTGACTTCGGCAGTGACTTTATTCTTATTGGGCCGTACCTTTTTCGAACAGGAAGAAAGGTACAGCCCAAGAAGGATCAATAGGAAATATTTACTCCCACTCAATCGTAGCCGGTGGTTTTGAACTAATATCATATACTACCCTATTTATTCCTTTTACTTTGTTAATGATTTCATTAGAAATTTTAGCGAGTATATTGTATGGAAGATGACACCAGTCGGCGGTCATTCCATCAACAGATTCTACAGCTCTGAGACAAATTACATTCTCATAGGTACGCTCATCTCCCATTACCCCTACAGACTGTACAGGTAAGAAGATGGCTCCGGCCTGCCAAACTTTATCGTAAAGGCCGGCTTCCTTAAGGTTATTGATATAGATAGCGTCGGCTTCCTGAAGGATAGCTACTTTGTCGGCTGTTACTTCTCCAAGGATCCTGATGGCAAGCCCCGGACCAGGGAAAGGGTGACGGCCGATAATGAAATCTTCCAGACCTAATGAACGTCCTACTCTTCTTACTTCATCTTTAAAGAGTGTATTCAATGGTTCTACCACCTTTAATTTCATAAAGTCTGGTAGTCCGCCAACATTATGGTGTGATTTTATAGTTGCTGAAGGACCTTTAACAGAAACGGATTCGATCACATCGGGATAAATTGTCCCTTGTGCCAGCCATTTTACATCCTGTACCAAATGCGCTTCATCGTCAAAAACCTCTATAAATACGCGTCCAATAGCTTTCCGTTTCAATTCAGGGTCCTTAACACCTGCCAGCTGGCTTAAAAAACGATCTTTGGCATCTACACCTTTAATGTTCAGCCCTAAATGTTTGTATTGTTCCAGAACGGCATCATATTCTCCTTTACGAAGCAAACCATTATCAACAAAAATACAGTGCAGGTTTTTCCCTATGGCCTTGTGCAACAGGATCGCAGCAACACTGGAATCTACACCTCCGGAAAGGGCAAGTACGACCTTATCATTTCCTAATTTTGCCTGAAGGTCAGCTATAGTCGTTTCTACGAAAGCATCCGGTGTCCATTGCTGATGACATCCACAGATATCAACCAGGAAGTTTTGAAGCAATTGTTTGCCATCTAAACTGTGTGTTACTTCCGGGTGGAATTGAATCGCATAAGTTTCGGTATTTTTAACCTGGAAGGCAGCAACCCTTACACTATCTGTACTGGCAATCAGTTCAAAATCTTCTGGAACAATCGTGATGGTATCTCCATGGGACATCCACACCTGAGAATCTGAGGAAATGTTTTTGAACAGTGGATTTCCTTTAGCTACATAATTCAGATTTGCCCTTCCGTATTCCCTTGTAGAAGAAGCCTGAACTTCCCCTCCGGATTGCTGAGCAATATATTGGGCTCCGTAACAAACCGCCAGCACAGGGTAGTTTTTATGGAATCTGGACAGGTCGATTTGAGGTGCATCTTCCTGGCGTACCGAATATGGACTACCGGAAAAGATAACACCTTTTACGTCTGATGAAAACTCTGGAATGTTATTGAAAGGATATATTTCGCAATAAACGTTTAATTCGCGAACTCTGCGTGCAATTAACTGTGTATATTGGGATCCAAAATCGAGAATTATGATTTTTTCTAGCATGGACACAAAGTTAGTATTTATTCACTTCTACACCGAATCTTTTTAAGAAATCAACCCCCTCATCGCTCGGAAGTCCTTTATACTCTGCATAGGAGTCTTTATAGACCACTACTTTAATGCCTGAGGAGAGAATTAAACGTGCGCAGGCTATGCAGGGGGATAATGTGGTGTATAATGTTCCGCCTTCAATATTGGAACCATTCTTCGTGGCAAACAGGATGGCATTTTCTTCTGCATGCAATGCCAGGGAGCAACTGCCTCTGGAATCTCTGTCACAACCGGTTTCCGGCCATTCCTCATCACAATTATGTGTGCCGGAAGGAGGGCCATTATAGCCTATAGAGATGATCCGGGTATCTTTGGTTAAGACAGCGCCTACCTGAGCTCTGACACAATGTGAACGGGCAGACAGATCTGTGGCCAGGTGCATAAATATATCTTTAAATCCTTTCTTCATGGGCTGCATTTCAATTAAAACGGAGCAAATATAGGCGAAAAAAGAAATCCCTCCCTTATTTATTCGGGGAGGGATTTCTTTATTGTTTTATTCCTCTAATGTCCGCCGGAAAGTTTCTTATCGAAACTGATGCCCTGCGATCTCAGAATCCCGCTTACCCTCCAGGCATAAAATGCCAGGTAAGAAAAACATATAATACCTACAATATAACTATATTGGATGCCGGTGAATTCGGATACATAACCCTGAACCCAGCTGATGATACCTCCACCCATGATCATCATGATCAGGAAGCTACTGCCCTGGCTGGTATTTTTGCCCAGTCCGCTTACGGCTAAAGTAAAGATACAAGGCCATAAGGTACTACAGAACAATCCTACACTGGTAAATGCATATACACTGACCATACCTTTGGTAAACATACCAATCAACAGGGCTGTAATGCCAATAAAAGAGAATATAAGAAGCATCCTGGCCGGATTTCCTTTACTGGCCATATCTGCAATGATCAAGACCAGAATGATTAGTCCGTACACATAGAACGGTGCAAGGTCATGATGAAACATCGCATTCACACCTAAGAAGATCGCAAAAGCTAAATAAGGCGCAATGAATCTCAATATTTTCTGGGTTCCTACATTATCTGTAAAGGCCTCAACCGCACCGGTCCATCTGCCAATCATCATACTTGCCCAATACAAGGACACATAGGGTGCAATGTCTTTAATCGCAAATCCAAGATCTCTTTCCATATAAGCAGGAAGATTACTGGCTGTTGATACTTCAACACCTACATAAACGAAGATCGCAATCATCCCCAATACCAGTTGAGGGTATTTCAAGGCTGAGCCTTTCATGCTTGGATCCTCTACCTTAGCCTCAACCAAAGTTGGCCTGTCTGGTAAAGAAGATAATTTCAGGAATATGGCCACTACAATGAAAGCAACACCTAAAATCAGATAAGGAACCTTAACGCTTTCTATACTTACGTTTTCGCTTGCGCTGGAAAGGGAACCAAAAATAGCAAAACTCACAATCAGTGGGCCTATGGTTGTACCAAAGTTGTTGATCCCTCCGGCAAGCGTTAAACGCTGTGAACCTGTTGTAATTGGACCTAAGGCGATAGCAAGTGGATTGGCAACTGTTTGCTGCAGGGAGAACCCAAGGGCAACAATGAACAGACCAGACAACATCAGCGGAAATGAGCCTAAGTTCGCAGCAGGATAGAACAATAATGTTCCTACTGCTGAAATAACCAGACCTAATGCCAGTGAATTTTTGTAACCGATCTTATTGACAAGATCTTGTTTCATAAGAACCGAAACTGCATTATAGATTAATGAGCCCACGGTATACGCAATGTAAAAGGCTAATGACACCCATTGACTTTGGCTTTGGGTAAGGTCAAAGGCTTTTTTGAAAACGGGAATTAAGATGTCATTACTGGCGGCTACAAAGCCCCAAAAAAAGAATACCGTGACGAGGGGTATGAACTGCCCCCATTTGGTCTGTGTTTGTTGTTCCATGTTTATGGTTAGTGAAAAGTTTTAAGCGCTAAACTTAAATAAAAATTGTTGTATACCAAAGTGTATTGTTTACACGCTAAAACTAGTAAAAAAAATAGGAGTATTTAAGGTATAAAATTGCATATTGCATAAAAATACGTTTAGGTTAGATGTTTGAAGCAATATTACAAGGGATAGGTGCAGGGATTTTGTTTTCGTTTTTAACGGGGCCTGTATTCTTCTCCATGATTAAAACGAGTATTGAGAAGGGATTTAAAGCGGGATTTTCTTTAGCCATTGGCGTTATACTAAGTGACATCGTATTCATCAGCGCCACCATTTTCAGTTCACAATTTGTAGACTACAATTCGAAATACAATCAATATATAGGTATTATTGGTGGGCTCTTCCTATTGGGTATTGGCCTGTATTATCTGATTAAAAAAGTAAAGGTCAATTATGAAATTGATGAGAAGATCAAAATCCGGAAACGGGGTTATATTATCAAAGGTTTCCTGATGTGCCTGCTATCGCCAACCACCCTAATGTTCTGGATCATGGTTGGCGGAATTGTTTCCGTACAACTGCATTATGATATGGATGAGAAGATAGTATTCTTTATCATTGCTATGGCTACACAACTTTCCATGGATTCCATTAAAACCTATTATGCTGCAAAACTAAGGTATAAGATCAAAGAAAAGTCTATCCAAACCCTAAACCGCATAGCCGGAGGGGTGATCATTATCTTTGCCATCAGGTTGTTTGTTGAAGTGATCCTGAAATATTACAGATAAAAAAAGCCCTTGCCTGAAATCAGGCAAGGGCTTTAATTTTATTCTATTAGCTGGCTTAGTAAGCTCTCTGGTTACTTCCTTCTTTCCAGTTTACAAATGCTTTGTTTACTACCTTGTTTCCTCCCGGAGTTGGATAGTTCCCCGAGAAGTACCAGTCACCTGTATGGTTTGGACAAGCGACATGTAAGTTGTCCAGGGTTTGATAAATTACCTCTACTTGAGCAACTGTATCCTTTGGTGTAATGATCTTCGTGATCTGCGCTGAGATCTCTTCCTGCGTAAAAGGACGATAGATATCCTTCACGTGATTTACAATCTCTTCTTTAGGCAACAATAATGAAGCTTTACATTTCTCATAAACTTCATCGATGATATGTTTTAAGCCTCTCTGATGTAACAGCTGTATGGCCGCTTCAAAAGCAACGAACTGCCCCATCTTGGACATATCGATACCATAGCAATCCGGATAACGGATCTGTGGCGCTGAAGAAACAATAATGATCTTTTTAGGGTGAAGCCTGTCGATGATCTTAATGATACTTTGTTTAAGGGTAGTTCCTCTTACAATAGAATCATCTACGGCTACCAATGTGTCCGTATGATTTTTAATCACCCCGTAAGTGGTATCATATACGTGTGCCACCATATCCTGGCGGTCGGCATCCTGTGTGATAAATGTTCTTAACTTAACATCTTTAATGGCCAGTTTTTCTACCCTTGGACTCAAAGACAACAGTTCATCCAGTTCCTGGTCGCTCATCGGTTCCTTCCGTCCAAGCAAAGCATCTTTCTGCAGCTGACGAATATGTCCATGAATTCCCTCCACCATTCCATAAAAGGAAACTTCGGCTGTATTAGGGATAAAAGAGAATACGGTATTTTTAAGGTCCCCATCTACCGCTTTTAAGATTTGTTTGCAAAGCAGGCTTCCAAGGTGTTTTCTCTCTTTATAGATATCTGCATCCGATCCTCTTGAAAAGTAAATCCTTTCAAAAGAACAGGCTCTTTTTTCCAGGGGTTCCCTGAACATTTCCTGGGTTACTGTTCCGTCTTTTTTAACGATCAGTGCATGCCCAGGTTCAATTTCTTTAACATCTTTCAGTGCAATATTAAAAGCCGTTTGAATTGCCGGACGCTCTGAAGCCGCAACCACAATCTCATCGTCAACATAGTAAAATGCAGGACGGATACCGGCCGGATCACGCATAAAGAAAGCATCTCCGTTTCCAACTATCCCTGAAATGGCATATCCGCCATCCCAGGTTTTTGCAGAGCGGCGAAGTATATTGGCTATATTTAACCCGTCAGATATTTTGTGCGTGATCTCTACGTTATCAAATCCCTCTTTTTTATACGCATCAAATAATTCCTGGTTTTCATCATCTAAAAAGTGTCCGATCTTTTCCAGTACAGTAACTGTATCTGCTTTTTCCTTTGGATGTTGTCCAAGCTCGTACAGTTGCTCCAATAATTCATCTACATTGGTCATATTGAAGTTACCGGCAATTACCAGGTTTCTTGTCATCCAGTTGTTCTGGCGCAAGAACGGGTGGCAATTTTCTATGCTGTTTTGTCCGTGTGTACCATAGCGAAGGTGTCCCATCAGCACCTCCCCGATAAAGCTGACATTTGCCTTCAGCCACTCTGTGTCTTTCATCAGTTCCGGTGTTTCGTTCTGAATGTCCACAAATTTACTTTGCACATATCCAAAGATGTCTGCAACTGCATTCTGTGCCATGGAACGATAACGGCTGATGTACCGATGACCTGGTTTTACATCCAGTTTGATGGTGGCAATACCTGCACCGTCCTGACCACGGTTGTGTTGTTTTTCCATCAGCAGGTACAGCTTATTTAAACCGTATAAGGCTGTTCCATACTTTTCCTGATAATAAGATAGGGGTTTCAAAAGACGGATAAAAGCAATTCCGCACTCGTGTTTTATCTGGTCACTCATTGATGTGTGTTTTGAGCCGCAAATTTACCGTTTATAAAACTCAGAACCTAGAAAGAAGTGGAATCTTTCGCCGGATTTACTATTCTCTGACTAACAGCGCAATACAGCACACAAAGCAAGCCTTAACGCAGAAGATGCACCTGTTTGGACTGCACTTTTTGTTCAAAAAATAAAGATGCATTCGTATCAAAAACAGTAGTATCCCCCGAGGTATAGAATAACCGCCGCCCTTGTTGCCCGATTTTATCGGCAATTTCAGGATGGTTGCGCAGGTATTTTGCCAGGCTCGCGGAAACGATCTCCCCCTGAGAAATCAAGGAGATCTTCTTAGGAAGCAATCGCTCAAGTTTTGGAATCAGTAAGGGATAATGCGTACATGCCAACAGAATACAATCCAGATCTGGTGCATTGCCAAGCAATTCCTCCAGATATTTACGGATAAAATGATCAGCCCCGGAGGTGAGGTGTTCATTATTTTCTATAAGAGGAACCAGCATAGGACAGCTTTGCTGTACCACCTTTAATTGAGGGTAAAATTTTTCGATCTCGATAGGATAAGAATTCGAATTCACCGTGCCCCGGGTCCCCATCACCCCAATCGTATTACTTTTGGTATAATGACCAATTACTTCTGCTGTAGGACGAATTACCCCAAGCACCCTGTGGTTGGGATATTTTATCGGAAGTACTTTTTGTTGTATAGTACGGAGGGCTTTGGCAGAGGCCGTATTACAAGCCAGGATGACCAATGGACAGCCTTGGGCAAAAAGCCATTCCACACATTCAAGCGTATATTCATAAACGGTTTCAAAGGAATGATCTCCGTAAGGTGCGCGTGCATTATCTCCAAGATAGATATAGTTATATTCAGGGAGCTCCTTTATAATGGATTTAAAAACCGTAAGCCCCCCATAACCTGAGTCAAATACCCCTATTGAATTTGTTTTGTTCATTTGCAAAAAAAAAGCGGACCTGAGGAATATTCCTCAGGTCCGCCAATTTAAATATTTTTCATCAGAGAATGGTGTTTTTATCGGTGATGAAGCTATCATGGATTTCCACTCATGATGATTTGTCTGTTTATTTCTTTGGAGCTGGAACAGCTGAAGCAGAAATACCTAATTTAGTTTTAACTGCAGCAGTTACATCGTCACCACCTTCAGAATACAATAAGTTGTTAGCACCTTGCTGAGAAGCAATATCGAATACATAAGCCAAACCTTTTTCCTTAGCTACAGATTTAACTGCAGTTTCAAATTTCTGGTTAATCGGAACAAACAATTCACCTTGTTTGGTTGCTACATCCTGTTGAGCTTTTGCACGTGCATCGTTGATGCGTTTTTCCATTCCTTGTAACTCTTCACCCATAGTTTGAAGTTCTTTAGTTACAACATCTTTATTTGCTTCACTTAAGGTTTTTTGTTTCGCTATAGCAGCTTCATACTTTGTTTGATACTCCGTCTGCATTTTAGTGATCTCATCCTGTTTAGTTTTAGCAAGAGTTTCAAGTGTACTTTGCGCAGCTTTTGCTTCAGGCATAACAGCGAATATTGCTTCTGAATTTAAGTGCCCTATCTTTTGTTGTGCATTTGCTACATTAGCCGTAAACAACAATCCCGCCGCTACAAAGAATACATTAATTAACTTTCTCATTTCTATTTTTCCTTAATAATTGTTTTAAATTTTATGTTTGTGTGTTATTTGATCACCGTTCCTGGCTTATAACCAAGTTTGATAATAATATCATTGCTCAGGTCATAACTGCTGCTGGCATAGATCATCATCGTTGCTTCACTGCTTTTGTCAAAAACAAAATCAATGTATTTACTTTTAGCCAGATCCGCAACTGTTTTAGTTACTTTCTCCTGGATAGGTTTTAAAAGTTTGGCTCTTGACTGAAAAAGATCTCCATCCGGACCAAACTTCTGGCGCTGGAAATCTTTAGCTGCTTTTTCCTTTTCAATAATCTCGTTTTCTCTCCTCTTACGCATATCATCTGTCAGTAATACCTGATCTGCCTGATATGCTTTATACATTTTATCAATCTGGGTGAAATTATTATCCACCTGTTGTTGCCATTGCTGAGATAACACGTTCAGCTGGTTTAAGGCCGATTTATACTCCGGCAAATGCTTGAGTATATATTCTGTATCCACATACGCAAACTTCTGTGCAAAGGCACCAACACCGGTGAAAAGCAAGAAGCATATTAAAACACATTTCTTCATAAAATTATTATTGAAATCCTCCCAATTGCTGTGCGATACTGAAAGTGAAGTTTTGTCTACCGTTATCCTGTACCCCAGGGATCTTGTCAAACGCATGTCCATAATCAATACCTAACATCCCAAATATCGGTAAAAATATCCGAGCTCCAATACCTGCAGACCTTCTTATATTAAAAGGATTGTAGTCACTGAACTTGTTCCAGGTGTTACCGCCCTCAGCAAAGCCCACAATATAAGCAGTTGCCTGCTGACTTGCAATAACCGGGTATCTTAATTCCAGTACATACTTTGTAAAAATTGGGCTACCTGAATTTTGTGCAATAGTTGGGTCAGAGCCTACCGGGATTACAGCATTGTTCGCATATCCACGCATTTTAATAATTTCAGATCCTTGTAAGAAGTCAAAGCCCTGCATACCATCACCACCTAATTTGAAACGCTCAAACGCAGATTGTCCAACCGCCTTATTGTACTCTCCAAGGAAACCAAACTGTGCCTGAGACATTAAGATCAGTTTACCTGCAATTCTTTGGAACCACTGACCTTCAAATTTCCATTTGTGGTATTCTGTAAATTTATAACGTTGTTTATCTGATGCAGTTGCATAGTTAACATTATTTAATAATGAATACGGAGGCGTTGCCTGAACTGTAAAACGGAAATAAGATCCTGCAGTTGGGAATATAGGGGAATCCCTTGAGTCCCTGCTCAGCTCCTGCGTTAAGTTAAAGTTGTAAGAAGTACCTGTGCTAAATTTATAACCAGGGTAATTGTGCAGAATATATTGTTGTATGTTAACAGAGTGTGTCAGCTGGAAATAGTTATCCGGCCAGTTTAACCTTCTACCCAAACTTACAGTTACCCCGTTTAAGCGAATTTTAGAATACTGTGAGCTGGATTCATCCACACCATAGATCCCGCTTCCACCATTTGAAGAAAGAGAAGTAAAGGCACTTAATCCAAAACTTACTGGTTTTTTACCACCTAACCATGGTTCAGTGAACGAGAAGCTATACGACTGGTATTGTTTACCATTGGTTTGACCCCGTAAGCTTAACTTCTGACCGTCTCCTTTTGGAAGTGGCTTATACGCTTTAAGATTAAACAAGTTTCTTAAAGAGAAGTTATTGAAAGTCAATCCAAGTGTACCGATGATACGTCCGCCACCAAAACCTCCTGACAATTCAATCTGATCTGATGGTTTTTCTTCTACTGCATATTCAATATCAACCGTTCCATCTGCCGGGTTAGGTTTTGGAGTAGGTACAGTTTTAGACTCATCAAAATTACCCAACTGACCAATCTCTCTCACTGTTCTCACCAATTGTTCCTTCGAAAATTTCTCTCCTGGTCTTGTTCTAACATCTCTAAGCACAACCCTGTCATTGGTAATGGTGTTCCCTTTTACCGTAATACGGTTATTGGTATACTGAGGTCCTTCGTAAATACGCATTTCCAGATCGACCGTGTCACCGTGAATTTTAGTTTGTACCGGATCAACATTGAATGTCAGATAACCATCATTCAAATAGATGCTGGAAACGTCATCACTATTTCCTGTTCCTCTTAATCTTTTCTCTAGTTTTTCTTCACTGAATACTTCACCTTTTTCAATGCTCAATACTTTCTCCAAAAGTTTGGTTTCATATTTGGCATTTCCAACCCAGGTGATATTACCAAAGTAGTACTTAGGTCCCTCAAAAATATCTATCTTAATCCCTACTGCTTTATCGCTGTACTGGTAAATGCTGTCTTTTATAATAGCTGCATCACGATAGCCCCGCTCCTGCATTTTAGAAATGAGCTTAAGTTTATCTTCCTCGTATTTCGTCTTGTTGAACTTTCCTGAACCAAAGATCTTATAAAATGCCTGTTGCTTCGTTTTCTTTAAAAACTTACGCAGTTTGGCATCACTAAAAACTTTATTACCTTCAAAGTTGATCTCATGCACCTTTACCTTACGGCCCTTTTCCACATCTACAACGAGGATAACATTATTTTCCTGGGTAGGATCGGGCTTGGTTTTATAATTCACTTTGGTAAAGAAATACCCTTTTTCAGACAAGAATTTGGTGATGGTACCTGTAGTTGTATTGTACAGGTTTTCATTCACAACAGTCTTTCCGGTTTTGGCATTAAGCTTTTCCATGATGTCGGTTTTCTGAGATTTGCTTAAGCCAACAAGCTCAAAAGAACTTAAACGCGGACGTTCAACAACCTCAATCTCAAAGTATACCGTATCCAGATCAAGTTTCGTAATATCCAATTTAATATCATCAAACAAGCCCTGTGCCCAGAGGTTTTTAATCGCGTTACCAGTAGCCTCACCTGGAAGTGTAATGTGCTCTCCTTTGATCAGTTTGGACAAGGTGATAATTACATCCTTATCCAGATATTTCGCTCCGGTTAATGTTGTACCTCCAATAACATACTCTTTTGGATTAAAGTAGTCCATATCCAATCCACTGACTTTCAATGAAGGTGTTGCTGGATTGGAAGGGCGTGTGATCTGTGCCATTGTTGGTAACCCGAACAATAACAATAATATAAGTTGGTATATTCTTTTCATTTACAATCTAAAATCGTCGCTAAGTTAATTTAAACACATGTTAAAAAGTGTTAAAAGTAAAATTAGTTCAATTGCTCACTAATTTTGCCAAAGCGTCTTTCGCGTTTCTGGTAGTCTACAATAGCTTCAAACAGGTCTTCCCGCCTGAAGTCGGGCCATAAGGTTTCTGTAAAATATAATTCGGTGTAGGCCATTTGCCACAGTAAAAAATTACTGATCCGATGTTCTCCACTTGTCCTGATCATCAGTTCCGGATCAGGGATATTGTATGTACTTAACTGAGAAGAAAAATTCTCTTCCGTTATATCTTCAATTCCGATCTCTTTGTCCAGTACTTTTTGGGCTAATTTTTTCGCAGCATCTACAATTTCCCATTTTGCACTATAGCTTAATGCGATAGTTAAAGTACAGCGCGTATTGTGTGCTGTTTTTTCCATGGCATCCTTCAGATCGTCAATACATTTTTGTGGCAATGATGACGTATCACCTATAGCATTCAGCCTGATATTATTTGCAGTAAGTCTTGGCGTTTCCTGATTAATGGTAGAAATGAAAATCTCCATGAGTGCATTAACCTCTTCTGCGGGACGGTTCCAGTTTTCCTTGGAAAAGGCATAGATCGTCAGATATTTAACACCAATATCCGCACATCCTTCTACAATATCTTTTACGGATAACACCCCATTTTCATGTCCGAAAACCCTGAACTTACCCTGATTTTTTGCCCATCTCCCGTTACCATCCATTATAATTGCAATGTGCTCAGGTAAACGCGTAAGGTCAATTTGTTCTTTAAATCCCATCTAACTATATGAAAATGATCCCCAAAAGTCTAACATTTTTGGGACACAAAGGTAAAATTTTCTATGATTATTAGTCTATTTATATGAAAATCATGCTAAAAGGTAAAACATTTTTCGGATAAAAATGTATACGAGATTCCAATTTGCATAAACATATAGGTATCTCGTTTTCTTGAATCTCCTCTTTGACTGCCTGGTGGCCTGTGTCCTGATGGATCAGCCAGGAAGATATGCATTTCATCATCTCCCTGAACCGGGTATTTATATACCCCGCTCACATCATCGAGATAATCGGTATAGGCTGTTCTATACCCCAGCTGGGAGAAAAAGCTCCAGTTGGAATTAAAATTAAATTTCACCCCTGCCCCATAAGGAATACTGACGGCGTAATTTCTATAAGGTGTACTCTGTCCTTCTGTTTTGTACAGCCTCAAATCTCTTGTCTCCCCATTTATCCTGATTCTGGGGTTAAAAATCACACCACCAAGTCCTGCATAGATATATGGTGTAAAATTCTTTCTTCCTCCACCAGCGAAATAGTCAAAAAAGTTAAAATCAACCTGTGCACTCACTTCATTAAGAGGAGTATAAAATTTCAGATTTCTATCCTTGAAATCTGCGTTTGAAGACTGTGAATCATCTCCGCTGATCCTTCCATAGTTATAATGAAGCCCAAGGGCCCAATGTGAATTAAAATTAAGTTTTGCAAAAACCCCGGCAGACATACCCGTAATTTTCAAGGGATTATCCGGGTTAAGATCACCCATATAGCCTGCTGCACCGGCACCCAGCCCTACTTCCCAGGCTTGAGCCCTCGCGCCTGACGCAGACATCAGTATCAATATTAAATAGAGCAACAGTGATTTAAATTTCATTCTAATAATTCCGGGTGTCTATTCCCCAAAGCAATTTATTTCTTAAGGTGGTCAGATAGCTCTCATTGTTCAGTCTGATCAGATTGACATCAAAACTCGCCTTCTTGATGCTGATTTTAACGGAACGGTCTACTGTTACGGTCCTGGAATCACAGGATACCAGGAACTTTGCACTTCTGGCCTCTACTTCAAAAGTTAAAGTTACATTATCCGGCACAATAAGCGGACGTACATTTAAATTATGTGGTGCAATAGGTGTAATCACAAAGCTTTGTGAACTGGGGAGAATAATTGGCCCCCCACAACTCAAAGAATAGGCTGTAGAGCCGGTAGAAGTCGCAATGATCAGCCCGTCTGCCCAGTAAGAGTTGATAAATTCCTCATTCATATAGGCATGGATGAGCATCATCGCAGAATTGTCCCTCCGATGAATGGTGATGTCATTCAATGCAAAATTCTCTTCTCCAAAAAGATGGAGCTTAGACTCCAGGCTCAGTAAACTCCGGCTGTCCAGTGCATACTGCTGGTTTAACAAAGCTTCTATTGCTTTTTTAATCTCGTCTTTATTAATACTCGCCAGAAAACCAAGACGTCCAAAATTAATACCGATCACCGGTATTCCCGAATCACGGACAAGCGCAAGGGTATCCAGCATAGTTCCATCACCGCCTAAGCTGATCAGTACGTCTGCCTGACCAATCAGTTCTGCGTTTTCCTTAAATGTTGTAATCTTCGCGTTCAATTTCACTTTATCTGAGATAAAGTGATGGTACTTTTCATAGACCAGGGCATCCACATTATACAGGGAAAGAACGTCAAAAACATCCTGGACATAAGGCAATACTGTATTGTTGAATTCCCTTCCGTAGATTGCAATCTTCATCATGAAAGTACCGGTTTTATCATAAAAATGAACTTAGCGTAAGCTGCTGTTTTCATTATACGTTTAAATAGTTCATAAAAGAGTTATAGCGGTCTTCAGTTCCCTGATCAGTAGAAGTACTGTTAAAAACTGCCTTAACGACGTAATTATACCTTTCAAAGGAGGAAATGATGCCAGATAACTCGGTCTTGTTGATTTTGAGGGTCACCTCCAGTTTGGTAGAATCGGGAAAAGACTGTACATAGGAAGACAGGATCTGTGCGTTATCAGCCTCCACGATCTGCGCCATATGAGATAAAGAATTATTGCGGTTACCAATCTCCAGCACAATAACGCCCCCAGGTTCTTTGACAGCATAAATCTCTGCCGAATACCCGATAAGACTGTGCACTGAAATCACGCCCAGATAGTTCTTATTATAATCCAATACCGGTAAAACAGATAATTTGAGCTGATCAAAAAGCCGGATCACATCATATATATGCGAGTCCTGGTAGACAAATGGATTAAGGATAGCCAAAGACAAACTACCTATAGCTTGTTCAACATCCCTTACTTCTATCAGTTCTTCCTCAGCCACCAATCCAAGAAACTGAGTTTCATTTACAATAGGCAAATGATACAGCTTGAACTCAGATAAACGATCAAGCGCCTTCTGAACAGTATCAGAAGTCCTTAAGGGCGGGATCGCATTCGATATGAGTTCAGAGGCAAACATTACTTCAGCAATATGCGGTTTAAAAAAGTATTCAAAAATTCGTTAAAAACTTCAGGCTGCTCCATCATTGGGGCATGCCCACATTTATCTACCCAGTTCAGTTCAGAATTAGGCAATAATTCGTAAAACTCTTCTGCGACATCCGGCGGAGTTACCTTATCCTGCCTGCCCCAGATTAGAGATACAGGTATGGTAATCTTAGACAATTCTTTGGCCATGTTATGCCGGATTGCAGACTTTGCCAGCGCAAGAATCCGTATCACTCTGGAGCGATCGTTTACAGTTTTAAAAACCTCATCAACCAGTTCTTTTGTAGCTGTCGCAGGATCATAAAACGTAAATTCCACCTTTTCACGGATGTAATCATAACTTTCTCTTCTTGGGAAAGATCCTCCAAACGCATTCTCATACAGACCCGAGCTTCCTGTAAGTACCAGAGCCTTTACATGCTCCTGATGGGCGGCCGTAAAAACAAGGCCCACATGACCACCCAGAGAGTTCCCTACCAATACGGTCTGTTCCAGACCTTTGTGTTTTAAGAAACGGTGGAGATGTTTAGATAAACTTTTTACACCCAGCGTAAGGATGGGCAGCTCATAAATCGGAAGGATAGGTACCAGTACACGATAGTTTTCTTTAAAATAATCTATCGTTTGTTCCCAGTTGCTCAGTTCACCCATCAAACCATGAAGTAATACCAGAGTTTCGCCCTCTCCTGCCTCTATGTATTTAAACCCATTATCTTCTATTACTTCGTACTTCATATTTTTTATGTGGATGTGCTACTAAGTTAGTAGACATAAGTTAATTTAAGGCAATAATACAAGGATTAATTTTTTTAAAACAATCCTTCTTATTTTTAACACAATTTATGCCAATTGTGATTTAACAATTTCAGCAATCAGTTTACCATCCGCTTTACCGGCTAACTCTTTGTTTGCTAACCCGATAACCCTACCCATGTCTTTCATGGAGCTTGCCCCGGCAGCGGAGATAATTTTAGAAATTATTTCTTCTACCTCGGCTTTTTCAAGCTGTTTAGGCAAGAATTGACCAATAACATCAATTTCTTCGTCCTCAACCCGCGCAAGATCTGCACGGCCTTGCTGCTTATAGATATCCGATGATTCTTTACGCTGCTTAATTAATTTTTGAAGAATTTTTATTTCAGTATCTTCTGTTATCTCTTCCGCCGAACCCTTTTCTGTTTTAGCCAGCAATAACGCTGCTTTTATAGCTCTCAAGCCTCTCAGTTGTGCCTGATCCTTAGCGAGCATTGCTTTTTTTATTTCCTGATCAATCGTATTTGATATCATAAATTAGTTTTTCTTAATTATAGTTCCTGTTGCCTGCGCCGTAGGCATGATCAGCATATCATTAATATTAACATGTGCGGGACGGCTCACTGCAAACCAGATGGCATCAGCAATATCCTGGGCAACTAGTGGCTCCAGTCCTTTATACACATTTTTGGCCCTTTCTTCGTCTCCTTTAAAACGCACAAGAGAGAATTCTGTTTCCACCATACCCGGATTTATTGCCGTCACCTTAATGCCATGGGGAAGCAGGTCTATTCTCATTCCCTTATTTAATGCGTCAACGGCATGCTTGGTCGCACAGTATACATTTCCATTTGGATAAACTTCCTTACCCGCAATAGAACCAATATTTATGATATGGCCTTTTCCTGCAGCGATCATCCAGTTGGAAACGATCCTCGACATATACAGCAGCCCCTTAACATTGGTATCGATCATCCTGTCCCAATCATCAGTATTACCCTGATCTATAGGATCAAGTCCCTGGCTTAATCCGGCATTATTGATCAAAACATCCACTTTTTTCCATGCTTCCGGCAAAGCTTCCAGTCCTTTAATCAAGGTGTCGTTTTCCCGCACATCAAGCACTAATGCCTGTACTTCTACCGCATATTTATCCTCAAGATGTGAAGAAAGTTTTTCCAGAAGTTCTGAACGTCTCGCTAATAGGATAAGTTTATAGCCTTGCTGGGCAAACAAGGTTGCACAAGCCTTACCTATACCTGAAGTTGCGCCTGTTATTAATGCAATTTTTGAATTCATCGCTTTAGTTTATCCTACAAAAATATAAATATAATGAGCCTAAACACTATTCAAAGAATAAACTGAATGTTACATGACGCAACATCAGCTTGTCTATTGGTGTTGAATAGGCATTGTTGTCCTGTTTCAAGACACTTCCGAAGGAGGAGGAATATTTAATTTCCGGAGACATTTTAAAGTATTCAAAATAAAGGTCAAAGCCAATCCCCGCCTCATAAGAAAAATATCCCTTGCGGTTTTTCAGAAACTTATCAATGGCCGCATTGCCCTGATCATTTGTTTTTTTGGCAGAAGAAATATCCATGGAATACTTCGCTCCCCCCAATAAATAAGCTCTGAAATTGTTAAGACGATCAGACTTCAGCTTGATACCAAGTGGGATTTCCACCATTGTAGCCTGCACTTTCTGCTCTTTAAACGGCAGAGAATTAGGCACTGGTACAACTGGTGACTCATATTCGTAATCGAGCAAACGATCATTAAAAATCAGAATTGGCGTAAAACGGACATCGGCATGTTCGCTCAGCCTGGTGTTCACAACAAACCCAACGCCAAAGCCTGGTGAAGATTTTGCTGTAATGGATTTTAACCCGGGTGTGATCTGAGTTTTCGTTCCGGGAGAAGGATCGTCAGGCCCCTGCGTTTCATAGAAAGGCTGCCGCCATTCCGCTTTCTTAAATACTTTGTACTGTGATGACAAATATTGAAACGTAAAACCAAAATGAATGGCATCGTCATCTACCCCACCACCCCAGTTCTGGGCTTTGGCGAAGCAGCAGATGAACAAACAGGAAGCCATTAAAAATAGTTTTCTGATCATTTAATACCCGTATATATTGAACTTATTCCAAATGTTAACGGAATATGTTTTGTTTCTTTAAATCCCAGCCTGTCCATCAGGTCAGTAAATGCTTTGCCATCAGGGAAGGCGTTTACTGATTCAGGAAGATAAGTATAAGCTCTTGCATCTTTAGAAAAAATCTTACCAAATACCGGAAGAATATGCTGAAAGTAAAAATTATACCCCTGTTTAACCGGAAATGTTTGTGGTTTCGAGAATTCCAGCACAACGATTTTGCCTCCGGGCTTCAATACCCTGAGCATATCCGCCATTCCTTTTTCCAGATTTTCATAATTTCGAACGCCATAAGCAACCGTGATTGCATCAAAATGATTGTCTTCAAACTGCAGTTTTTCAGAATCACCGATTTTCACCGAATATACGCCACCCAACTGACGTTCTTCAATTTTTTTACGGGCCACCTCAAGCATACCTGCAGAAATATCCACCCCAATGATCCTCTCCGGGTTCAGGATCTTAATGGCTTCAAATGCAAAGTCGCCTGTTCCTGTAGCCACATCAAGCATCAGCTTTGGTTGAACAGATTTCAATTCCCGGATCGCCCTTTTACGCCAAATAATATCTATTCCAAGGGAAAGAAAATGGTTCAGGAAATCATAGGTTTTAGAGATATTGTTAAACATGTCTGCAACCTGCTCCTTCTTAGTAGCAGATTCTGACTGGTATGGGGTTATTTTTTCATTCATGGTTGTGCAACAAAGATAAGTAACTAATTTTCTACCTTTGTAAAATGATTATAAAATCAGCAACATTCATTTGCAGTAATACCAAGGTTTCGGCTTTGCCTATTGCAAATATGCCCGAATATGCATTTATTGGGCGCTCAAACGTAGGAAAGTCTTCATTAATTAACATGCTGGTCAACCAGCATGGCCTGGCAAAAACTTCCCAGAGACCTGGAAAAACCCAACTCATCAATCATTTCCTGATCAACGAGAAGTGGTATATTGTCGATTTACCTGGTTACGGATACGCTAAAGTATCTAAGAACAGCCGTGAGAAGTGGGAGAAATTTATCCGCAACTACATCACTAAAAGAGAAAGCCTTCAGTGCGTATTTGTTTTAATAGACAGCCGCCTGGAACCCCAAAAAATTGATCTGGAGTTTTGCTGCTGGCTTGGCGAATGTCAGATTCCTTTCGCTCTGATCTTTACCAAAGCGGATAAACAATCTGCTGTAAAAACAGATCAGAATGTAGCCCAGTTCAAAAAGTCACTCAGCGGTTGGTTCGAAGAAATTCCGCCATATGTAATCACCTCAGCAGAAAAAGCACAGGGAAGAGATGAAGTACTCCATTTTATTGAACAAGTAAATCATGACTTTGTCATGCCGGACCTGAGCGCAAAAGAGAACTCCCAACAATAAAAACTTTATGAAGAAGTATTTTTCACTCGTGCTTTTCGCACACTCGGTTTTTGCACTACCATTTGCACTGATCGGATTTTTCCTGGGCATCACCACAACAAACACGCCCTTTCATTGGCTGCTGTTTGTATTGGTTTTGCTTTGCATGGTCTTTGCCAGAAATTCAGCAATGGCCTTTAACCGATATCTGGACAGAAACATCGACGCTAAAAATCCCCGAACTAAAATGAGGGATATTCCCGCGGGTAAAGTTTCGGCTAATGAAGCCCTGATCTTTGTGATCGTTAATTGTATCTTATTCATGATCACCACTGCTTTCATTAATAAGCTTTGTTTTTACCTTTCACCGGTTGCTTTATTTGTCGTATTATTTTATAGTTACACCAAAAGAATTACGGCCTTGTGTCATTTGGTCCTTGGTCTCGGTCTTTCCCTGGCCCCCATTGGTGCTTATATTGCAGTAACCGGTCACTTTAGCCTGGTTCCTGTTCTCTATTCTTTTGCAGTGCTGTTCTGGGTAAGCGGTTTTGATATTATCTATGCCCTGCAGGATGAAGATTTTGATAAAGAAGAAAAACTACACTCCATTCCTGCCGCATTAGGTATCCGCAGGGCATTGAATTTATCGGTGGTCCTACACGTTTTTTCTGCGCTGTGCGTTATACTCCCGATCTTTTTCGTTCCCTTTAGCTGGGTATACTATATTGGAGTTGCATTCTTCTGCTTTATGCTGATCTATCAACACCTGCTGGTGAAACCAAATGACATCAGCAAAGTAAACAAAGCATTTGCAACCACCAATGGATTCGCTTCGGTGATATTTGCCCTTTGCTTTTTAGTGGATACCTTTATAAGAACTCATTTTTAATTTTAGAATCTATGATTAACTTAACCATACCTAAAAAAAACAGACATTATATTCCGCAGGAACTGGATATAAAATGGGACAACCTATCTCCTGTTTTCGCCGAACTTCTTGCCCGGCAGATAGACAATGCAGCAGCACTCGAACAATGGCTAAAAGACAAAAGCGAACTTGAGGCTGCACTTGAAGAAGATTTCGCCTGGAGATATATTAAAATGAGTTGCGATACTGCCAACGAAGATCTGGTTAAGGATTTTCAGTACTTTGCTACCGAAATTGAACCAAAAATAGCTCCCCTGGCCAACCAGTTGAATCAAAAACTTGTAGCCAGCGCCTATATTGATGAGCTGGACAGAGACAAGTATTTTGTTTACCTGCGGGCAGTGAGAAAAGCCCTGGAAATATACAGAGAAGAAAACATTGAACTTTTTACTAAGTTACAGGTTGCCCAGCAAAAATACCAGTCTGTAACCGGTGCGATGAGTGTTGTCATCAATGACCAGGAATATACCCTTGAACAAGCTTCCAATTTCCTGAAAGACACCAGCAGAACTGTACGTGAAGAGGCCTGGAAAACCATTCAACAACGTCGTCTGCTGGACAAAGACACCTTAAATATTTTATTTGACGAACTGGTCGCGATGCGCAACCAGGTAGCGCTGAATGCGGGCTTCGAAAATTACCGTGATTACATGTTTCAGGCTCTTGGAAGGTTTGATTACACCCCTAAAGATTGTTATGATTTCCATGAAGCCATTGAAAAGGAAATTGTTCCAATACTCAAAGAGCAAGCCGAAAACCGGGCACATTTATTGGGTCTTGAAGTACTTAAGCCCTGGGACCAGGAAGTAAGTACCAGCGGAAAGCCGGCTCTGAAGCCTTTCAAAAATGGGCAGGAACTGATCGACAAAAGCATCGAATGCTTTAACGCCATAGATCCAAAACTAGGACAAATGCTTGCTGTTATGAAGGCAAATAACCTGTTTGACGTAGAGAGCAGAAAGGGAAAAGCACCAGGTGGTTACAATTATCCCCTTGCTGAGACCGGAGCACCTTTTATCTTTATGAACTCTGCAAACTCTCTGCGTGACCTCACCACAATGGTTCATGAAGGAGGGCATGCTGTACATACTTTTTTAACCGCAAACCTGGAATTGAACGATTTTAAACATTGTCCTTCAGAAGTTGCAGAGCTGGCTTCTATGAGTATGGAGCTGATGTCAATGGATCATTGGGATGTCTACTTCGACAAGGAGGAAGACCTCATAAGAGCAAAAAGAGAGCAATTACTGGATGTATTAAAAACGCTTCCATGGGTGGCTGTTATTGATCAGTTCCAGCACTGGATCTATACCAATCCTACCCATAATGCGGCCGACAGAGAGGAAGCTTTCCAGCAAATTTACAAACGCTTTGGTGCGGGTTTCTCTAATTGGGAAGGACAGGAAGCCGAATTTAAAAATATCTGGCAAAAGCAATTGCACCTTTTTGAGGTACCGTTTTACTATATAGAATATGCCATTGCACAATTAGGGGCCATAGCCATCTGGAAAAATTTCAAAGAACAGCCTGAAAAAGCATTGCAGCAATATCTTGATGCATTGGCACTGGGTTATACCAAACCAATGAACGAGATTTATGAAACTGCAGGAATCAAATTCGATTTCAGTTCAAAATATATTAATGAACTGGCCACATTTGTGAAAAATGAACTGGACAAATTAGCTTAGTTTCAATCCTTATTTATAAGTTTGAGAAAACAACCAGACTAACCGCTAACTTATGTTTGAAAAGCTATTTAGAAAAAAATCCATCACCAAAATACTGGAAGATGCAGAAAAAGGATATGGTGACCATGGCTCACACCTACACAAAACACTAGGTGTAAGAGACTTAACGGCTTTCGGCATAGCTGCTATTATTGGAGCTGGCATTTTCAGTACCATTGGAAAAGCCAGTGCAGATGGCGGCCCGGCTGTGATCTTCCTTTTTATATTTACAGCCGTAGCCTGTAGCTTTGCGGCCTTTGCGTATGCAGAGTTTGCCTCTATGGTACCGGTTTCAGGGAGTGCATATACCTATTCTTATGTAGCTTTTGGAGAACTGGTGGCCTGGATCATCGGCTGGTCCCTGATTATGGAATATGCCATTGGGAATATCACTGTTGCCATATCCTGGTCAGATTATTTCACCAGTTTACTTGCGTCTATACATATACCGGCATTAGGGATTACAGGGATTCATCTGCCAGACTGGATGACCATGGATTATTTAACTGCTTTTAACGGGCATAAACACGCGGAAGCGTTAATCAATGCGGGTAAAAGCTATACCAATCTGGACGAAGCGACCAGACTGGCCAATAACGCCTGGATCACTGCGCCGAGAATTGGTAATTTCCATGTGGTTGCAGACCTTCCGGCATTGGGTATTATCATTTTTATTACCTGGCTGGTATACAGAGGCATGAAAGAATCGAGGAATGCCAGCAACGCAATGGTCATTGTCAAACTGGCTGTAATTCTTCTGGTTCTGTCTGTAGGTATATTTTATGTAGACACCAATAACTGGAACCCCTTTGCCCCCAATGGGGTAAGTGGTGTCCTCAAAGGGGTATCTGCTGTGTTTTTTGCCTATATCGGATTTGATGCCATTTCTACAACTGCCGAAGAATGTAAGAATCCGCAGCGCGACCTCCCAAGGGGTATGATGTGGGCCATCATCATATGTACCATATTATATGTAGCCATTGCCCTGGTATTAACAGGCATTGTAAATTATAGTCAGCTGGCCGTTGGAGATCCTTTAGCTTTTGTGTTTGATCACATTAACCTGAAACTAATGAGTGGAATTATTGCCGTAAGTGCTGTATTTGCAATGGCCAGTGTATTGCTGGTGTTCCAGATGGGTCAGCCAAGAATCTGGATGAGCATGAGCCGCGATGGTTTGCTTCCAAAATCCTTTTCAAGAATCCACCCCAAATACAAAACTCCTTCTTTCGCAACTATCGTTGTCGGATTTGTGGTTGCTGTTCCTTCTTTGTTTATGAACCTGACCATTGTTACAGACCTCTGCTCTATAGGTACTCTTTTTGCCTTTGTTCTGGTTTGTACCGGTGTACTTGTGCTACAAAACAAACCCGATGTAAAAAGAGGGAAATTTAAAATCCCTTATGCCAATTCCAAATATATCATACCGGTTGTCGCTGCTGCTCTGCTTGTATTGGCTTTTACCAAATACAAAAAAGAAAGCAGTGATTTCCTATACAATACGCCTAAAGTACATGATCCGATCAGCCTGATTACCTCTCTAAACAAAGAAGAACTGCAATCAGTACAAAACCAGATCAAAACTACACAAAGTGCCTCGCAGCTTAGCGGGAAAGACATCGACGCGGAAGCTTATCTCGGTAACCTGTCTGCAGATGATTATCAAAAATTTGTAGATCAGTCTGCTATATCTGCAAACAAGAAATATGAAAGTGGCTGGAGCCTGTTTAAACACAAAATTCCAATGTGGATCTTCTTTTTCATCTGTGTTTTTATCTGCTACTATTGTATAACAAAAAACCTGTCGTTAATCCCTGTATTGGGTTTAATCTGCTGCTTGTATATGATGTGTGAACTGGGCATCTCCAACTGGATCGGCTTTGGTATCTGGCTGGTCGTTGGATTGGTTGTTTACTTCCTGTACGGGTTTAAACACAGCAAGCTTAGCCTTCAAAATAAGTAGATAAAAAACACGAGGATGAAAAATCATCCTCGTGTTTTTTATACCGACAATCTGTTCAGTTCTATATCATCTGTTGGGACAAAGATCAATGGAACTTTTTCCACATCAACGTAGCTGGAGTCCAAACCAAAGCCACGTTCTTCCGACAGACTCAGTCTTTTCAAAATGAAATAGTAATAAAGAACAGACTGCTCATAAAAACTCAATGAAGTAAATTTAGACAAATGTTTTTCCAGTAATACAAACCTGAAATCACCCGCAATTTTATGCTTTTTCAACGAGGCGTACTGGCTTGTAATATCTACTTCTCCGTTTTTCACCAATTCCTCCACCACTTTTCTATATAATAAATTGACTTTCTGTTCCACGCGAAATCCGAGTTTAAAATCAATACGGATCAATTTCCCAGGGATCAGAAATTCAACCTTATAATCACTGGTAAAAGGTTCATCCACCACATCAACATGCACCAGCCAGTAAATATCTGCCCGTTTCGGCTCCTTTTGTATAATAGAATAGATGATCTTAGATTCTATCTCCGTTTTAAAATTTGCACTGGTGAGGTAAACCAGTTGAGAGGAATATTTTGGAACGGATTCATCCCTGCTCAATTCATCAATAATTTCATAATAATCTTCGATCTCTACATATTTAACAAATCTGTTCTTGATCTTTCTGGCAATAAACCAACTCCACATCACGGTAAAAATAGCAGCCCCGATAAACAAGGTTACAAAACCTCCATGCAGAAACTTGGTCATGTTACCGGCAAGGAAAGCCAGCTCCAGTAAACCATAGACCAGTACAAAAATGGCGATTAAGTAATGAGGAACTTTCTTCATCCACATGTAAACAGCCACTAAAATCGTAGTAGACAGGAAAGTTAGGTTAATGGCCAATCCGTACGCCCCCTCCATATGAATGGATTTCTTAAAAATCAAGACTACCATGATACAACCCGCACACAACAGCCAGTTGATAGAAGGAACATAAATCTGTCCCTTTTGATTACTTGGATAATTGATCCGCACTTTTGGCCAGAGATTTAACCGGACAGCCTCAGCTATTAGGGTAAAGGATCCAGTGATCATAGCCTGACTGGCAATAACCGCCGCGATAGTTGCCAGGGCAACCATAGGTAATAAATAAGACTCGGGAACAATCTGATAAAACGGGTTTTGTGCCGCATTATAGTTTGGATGTTGAAGTAACCAAACCCCTTGTCCAAGGTAGTTCAGTACCAATGTGGTTTTAACAAAGATCCAGCTGATGTGAATATTCTGTTTTCCGCAATGTCCAAGATCAGAGTATAACGCTTCCGCTCCCGTCGTACAGAGAAATACACCCCCAAGAATCACCAGCGCTTTGGGATTAGTAGTCAATAAATGATAAGCGTAATAAGGATTTAAAGCTCTGATGATCGAAAGGTCCTGGACTACAAAGACAATCCCCAAAAGACCCAGCGTAGCGAACCAGAGGAACATGATTGGACCAAATAATTTACCAACTGTACTGGTTCCAAATTGCTGGATAATAAATAAAAAGACAATAATGCCCAGGACCACCGGAATCACCTGAAACCATGGAAACTTCATCTGTAAACCTTCAATAGCTGTAGTTACCGTAATACTTGGAGTAATGATCCCGTCGGCTAATAAAGCACAGCCCCCGATCATAGCAGGAATAACCAGCCATTTTGCCTTCTTGCGTACCAAAGAATACAATGAAAATATTCCTCCCTCTCCTTTGTTGTCTGCCCGAAGTGTAATGACAACATATTTAATAGTCGTTTGAAGGGTGAGGGTCCAGATGATACAAGATAAAGCACCCAATACCACCATTGGGGTAATGGTCTGTCCGGCTTCATCAACAGTATTAAAAATAGCACGAAGCGTATATAAAGGTGACGTACCAATATCACCATAGACTATCCCTAAACTGATGAGTAATCCAGCAAAGGACAGATTATTTAAGTTTTTTTTATTCGACACGTTTATATAAATGAGATTCGGAATTAACAGATATAAAACGCTATATTCACGTTTATAATTTAATGACTGAAAATCAATAAGTTACAAACAACTAAATTTGAGATACGTTAAAATCTGTTAAATATTGTTAAATGTTTCATTTCTAAACAAAATATTTGATTTTTTTGTTTTATAATTTATATTTTTGCTGCTACTAGATATGAATAAACTGTCCAAAATAACGCTCTGTGTGTACGTCTCTTGCATCACCTGCATTGGTATAATGTGCAGCATGGATGTTATGGCTCAGAAATCAGACAGTATCTATTACAACAGCAAGGTAAAAAAGGTCAATAAAACCCCTCAAATCAAAGCAAACATCCAGTCTTACAGACCTGTTTTTGATTTTATTCCTTACAACAGCCTGCTGATGAGCAACAGCAAAACCGCAGCTTCCAAATCTGATAAAATACTTACTGTACTTAAAGTTTATCCAAATCCGGTGGATGACCAGATCAATGTAAGTTTAAAGCTGGAACGCGAAACCAATCTTTCTATTAAAGTCATGGACCTTTTGGGCAATGAGGTAATTACACTCATGAACGAACGCTCCCCTTCTGGAGAAATTACCAAAAGCTTTACGATTCCTAACCGTTTAAACAGTGGAATTTATTTCCTTAGGATTGTTGCGGGTGCGGAAACCAGCGTAAAACGAATCTCCGTTTTATAGTTTTCGGCTATTCTTTACTACTTTTACTTCCTTTAACAACACCATTTCCGTATGAAAGTTATTGCTATTGGCCGCAATTATGCCGCTCACGCTAAAGAATTGAATAATCCCATTCCCTCTGTTCCGGTTATTTTCATGAAACCAGATACGGCTGTTCTGAAAGACAACAAACCTTTTTATCTTCCGGAATTCTCTTCAGACATCCATTACGAACTGGAAATTGTCTTAAAGATCTGCAAAGAAGGCAAACATATTCAAGAAAAGTTCGCAGCCAATTATTTTGAAGAAGTGGGTTTAGGTATAGACTTTACCGCACGCGATATCCAAAGCCAGCACAAAGAAAAAGGATTACCCTGGGAACTTGCCAAAGCCTTTGATAACTCCGCTGCCATCAGCAGCTTTGTACCCAAATCAAAATTTGAAAATCTGTATGATCTGCAGTTCGAACTACAAATCAACAAAGAAACACGTCAAAATGGAGATACTAAAAATCTGCTCTTCCCGTTTGAAAAAATAATAGCCTTCGTTTCTCAATACATTACTTTAAAAAAAGGAGACCTGATCTTTACCGGGACCCCGGAGGGTGTTGGACAAGTCCACACTGGTGATCATCTTGAAGCCTGGCTTGCCGGAGAACAATTACTTAATTTCCATATAAAATAATTTTAATGTTCAGATCTTACGTAGTACTCCTTTACTTTATACTGAGTTCCTTTTTCGCCAACGGACAGCAAATCTTTAGCGGCAACAAATATCCTCAATTTGATTTCCGCCCACCACTGGACATCACGCCTCCCGCCCTTGCAGGATCATTTGGAGAGATCAGGCCCAACCACTTTCATTCCGGTATGGATTATCGCACCAATCAGCGCGAAGGTTATCCGGTATACGCAGTAGCCGACGGATATATTTCCAGGATCCGTGTACAAAACAGCGGTTTTGGGCAGGCGCTTTATATTAACCATCCTAATGGCTACACCACGGTATACGGACACCTTCAACGCTTCAATCCTAAAATTGCGCAGCAGGTTGAAAAAGTACAATATGAGAAGAAATCTTTTGAAATAGACGAATTTCCGGCGGCCAGTCTGATCCCTGTTCGTAAAGGTGATCTGATTGCCTGGTCTGGAAACCGGGGTAGTTCGGGTGGTCCACACCTCCACTTTGAAATAAGAGATACCAAAACAGAAGCAACCATAAACCCGCAACTCTTCGGCCTGGACATTCCGGATAATATTCCGCCGGTCATCTACGCAATGTATATTTATCGCCTGAATAAACAAGCCTTTAATGAGTTCACACCAAAACAGTATTTCCAGGTGAGTGGTGGTGCCGGAAAATATCATTTGAACCAAGTCAGTACCATTCACCTTGGTGGCGAGGTCGGATTCGGAATTACGGTAACCGATAGACACAATGGGGCATCTGGTACCAATGGCGTGTATTCTATAGAACTGGAAGTAGATGGGAAATCCGTATACACTTCCGCCCTGGAACGTTTTAAATTCGAAAATAGCAAGGCCGTAAATTCCCATATCGACTTTCCTGCATTTTTGAACACCAAACGTACCATTCAGAAAAGCTTCGTTGATCCTGGTAACCCTATGGGAATCTATTTCAACCTGGTTAACAACGGAAGAATTGAATTCGAAGAAGGAAAGACTTATGCACTCAAATACACCATTACAGATGCAAAAGGGAATCAAAGTGTCCTTGCTTTTAATGTTCTGGGAGACAGCAAAGCAACTATAGCTTCAAAAACCCTTCCGGCAGGCACTCTTTTTCCCTACAATCAAGTTAACGAATTCAACAACAACCAGATTAAGGTGATCATTCCTGCGGGAAACCTGTACAACGACCTGAACTTTACCTATGCAGAACATGCAAGACCTGCGGTAAATGCATATTCTGCTGTTTATCAAATCCATAACAGCCTCACCCCTTTGCACACAGGGTTTGAATTATGGATCAAGGCCGATTCCAGTTTAAGCAAGTATAAAGATAAAGCTGTAATCGTCAATACTGGCCGATCTTCTCAGGGAGGTTATTTTGAGAATGGCTACATTAAAGCGAAACCAAGAAGTTTTGGAAGCTTTTTCATCTCTATCGATACTATTGCTCCTACCATAGTTCCCGCCAATGTTTCCAATGGGCAAAGTATGAAGGGAATTAGTAAAATGACCTTTAAAATAAGAGATAACCTTTCCGGAATCAAAAGCTTTAACGGCTATATTGACGGAAAGTGGGCCCTTATGGAGTTCGATGCCAAAACGTCTACCTTATGGCATAGCTTTAACGACCAAACAGGCAGTTCCGGAAAACATACCTTAAAACTGGTTGTTGACGATGTAAAGAACAACGTTAAAACCCTAACTATTGATTATTATAAATAACAATCCTATGAGCGAATTAAAAGAAGGCCAGAAAGCCCCTGAATTTACATCAACAGACCAAAATGGCGCTGCTGTATCCCTGTCTCAGTTTACAGGAAAAAAAGTAGTCTTATATTTCTACCCGAAAGATGACACCCCTGGTTGTACCGCAGAAGCCTGTGATTTCAGAGACAACTACCAGGGCCTGACTGCTAAAGGAATCGTAGTTCTTGGTGTCAGTGTAGATGATGAAAAGTCACATCAGAAGTTCGTCACCAAACATAGCCTGCCATTTACCCTCGTGGCTGACACAGATAAAAAAATCGTAGAAGCGTATGGCGTTTGGGTAGAAAAAAATATGTATGGAAAGAAATACATGGGTATCGCACGTAAAACCTTCCTGATCGACGAACAAGGTATCATTACGCACATCATTGAAAAAGTAGACACCAAAAATGCCACTGCACAGGTTTTGGAACTGCTGAAATAATCTATAATGGAAAGGAATTTAGGTCGCTCTTGTATAACTAAATTCCTTTCCTGATCATTTTTTTACCGCTGCATTTAGGTAAAAAATCTACCCGGCTCTCTTCTGCAGCAGAACAGCAATGCCTGTTTCATTTTCTCCTTCTACCCGTTTCTAACACCTGATTGAATGTTGCGGATACTCTTTGCTGCAAATTCTCCGCGACCATGTTAAATAAAGTTAAATCTAGAAAATAAGCCTACAAATATTTTTGTAGGTACAAATTTATTTGTAGGTTTATATATGGAAATCAATCAACCGGAGAAATCAAAGAAAATAGAACCGACCAAAGCGGAGCTGGAAATTTTAACAATCTTATGGGAGCATGGGCCATTACCTGTACGTGTTGTGATGCAGGAAATCAATAAGATCCGGGAGCTGAATTACACTGCAACACTGAAGCTGATGCAATTGATGGTGGACAAGGGAATTTTAAAACGCGACGAACGTAAAATGCAGCATGTGTATCATGTAGTGGAAGAGGAGAAAAAAACAAAGGCTCATTTGCTGGATAAATTCCTGGATACTCTCTATAAAGGATCGGCCAGCAGTTTGGTGACACAGCTGGTGGGCAATAAAAAAACAACGAAAGAAGAACTGGCCAAAATGAGAGCCCTGCTAGAAGAGGCGGAGCGGAAAAACAACCATTAATATGACAAAAATGGAAAAGATCATCAGCGGTTACTTGTCTGAAAATATAGCAGAGGCAATTACCCACACACTCCTGCACAATCTGTGGCAGGGAATGGTGCTGGTGATTCTGGTGGCAATGATTCTTCATCTGACGAAACGGAGCACTGCGGTATGGCGCTACCGTCTTTTGACGTCGACTTTACTGTTATTTACTTTGGTAGTCGCTTTAACTTTTATCCTGGAACTTTATACTGTTCCTGGCCTTGATTTAAATTTGCCAGGCCTACATGCTTCAAATTCAAAGGATTTTTCTGCACTGCTTTGGCAAAGTTTGAACTTTTCCTTAAAATACGTTCATGAACATGCTGGCCTTGTCTCGGTGTTCTGGATGCTTGCCGTTATTATACAAATTTGCCGGCTATCACTAGGTTTTTATGTCCTCCAGCGCATGAAATTGGTTCGCACGGCTCCGGTAAGTAAATTCTGGGAACAACGACTGCAAGAATTGGGCATGAGTCTTGGCCTGCAGCATACCATAAATTTGCTGGAATCCGGAATTGCGCAAGTGCCGGTAGTGATCGGTTATTTTAAGCCTTTAATTCTGATTCCAGTTGGATTGATCACAGCGCTGAACCAGGCTCAGGTAGAAGCCATCCTATTACATGAGCTGGCACATATCCGCCGCAAAGATGGCCTGATCAATCTGATTCAGATACTTATGGAAACCCTGCTGTTTTTTAATCCCGCAGTTTGGTGGTTATCAGCGCTGATCAGGTCTGAACGTGAGAATTGTTGTGACGATATAACAGTTCAACATTTAAATAGTCCTGTCGATCTCATGGGCGCAATGGTATATTTTGAGCAATACCGTCGGCAACAGGACAAATTGAGTTTGGCCTTTTCAGGAGCAAGTGCCAGGATGCCGGCCAGAATGGAAAGACTTCTAAAAGAGAAAAAGAATCCGCCCGGGAAACTGGATCTTCTGGCCATTGCACTCCTGCTAACGATGGGTATACTGGTGATGGCGCTTGGCCCAAGAAATCAGGTACAATTCCTGGTCAAAACACCTCTATCGGTCGGAAAACCTAGCGCGGAAGCCAATCGTAAGGCCCACGAAGACAAAAAAAAAGCTGAAGCTGATGCCTTACGCCGAACGACGCCGCATACTGTCCATGACAACATTACGGACAATAAGAGGGAAATAGTTCCCTGACCTTAAACTTTCATCTGTTTCTCCTGCACACCAGACCGGTGTCCCTGGCCTGCTATTGCATTATTTTTTTAATTGTCAAATCATGTTTAGGAATTATTTTAAGATCGCAGTCCGAAACCTGCATAAGCAACTTACACTATCGTTGATTAATATATTGGGCTTAAGTATTGGCCTGGCCTGCTGTATGCTGATCTTACTGTACATCACCAACGAGTTGAGTTTCGACCGCTTTCATCGGCTGCAAGCACAAATTTATCAACTCACCTGTCTGCGCAGTGAACAGGACGGAACGAGTAAAAAATTTGCCATTGCAGCCTTGGTACAAGGACCAGCCTTCAAACAAAGTATTCCTGAAATACTCGAGTTTACCCGCATAAACACCAGAGAGACAGTGCTGAGAAATAACCACCAGATCAGCACTGAACAAATCAGCTGGGTGGATGAAAGCTTTTTTAAAGTTTTTACCTTTCCCTTGCTTACAGGTGATCCCCGTACTGTACTAAAAGATCAGCATTCAATGGTCGTAAACGAACTGATCGCAAAAAAATACTTTGGATCAGCCGCAGCTGCCCTGGGTCAGTCTATGGAAGTGGAGGTTAATGGAAAATTTAAGCTTTTTAGAATCTCTGGAGTAGCCAAACCAGCGCCGCAAAACTCCAGCATTCAGTTCAACCTGCTCCTTCCTTTCTCCTACTTTCAGCTTGCGTATCCGGATAACGGATGGATGTGGGTGTCCTTCCCAACCTATTTTTTGCTTTCGCAAGGCGCAAATATTTCCCAGGTGGAACATAAAATGAACAAGATTTATACCTCTAACGCCAAAGAGGAAATCGATCTAAACCATTTGGCTGGATATGGAAACCATTTCAGCTGGGGTCTGCAACCGTTGACCAGTATGCACCTGAATACAGATTACGAAGGAACACCTTCTGCCAGCGACCCGGTGTATTCTTATATTCTGGGAGGAGTTGCTTTATTTACCCTGATCATTGCCTGTATCAATTTCATCAACCTGACCATTGTACAATCTGTGAAAAGAAGCAAAGAAATTGGCATGCGAAAGGTTATTGGAAGCAGCCGAAGGCAATTAACTATCCAGTTTTTAAGTGAGTCCATGCTGACCTGTCTGCTGGCGTTTATATTAGCTCTGTTTTTAGCCGGTACGGCCTTGCCCGTCTTTAACAGTTTATGCGATAAAAACATCAGTCAGCATGATCTCTGGAGCTGGAAGTTAGTAGCAGTTTTTGTACTCTTGTTTCTGGCTACTGGATTCGCCGCCGGTGTTTATCCGGCGCTGGTACTTTCATCCTTGGCACCTGTGAATGCGCTGGCAGGTAAGACAGGACTGATTGGAAAGAATGAGCTGACCAAAAGCCTGGTGGTCTTTCAATTTGCGCTCGCCACTTTTCTAATGATTTCTACCCTGTTCATTTATGCGCAGTTCAGCCTGTTAACCAACACACCGGTTGGTTATCCAGATCAAAACCTCCTGAACGTAAAAATTGCAGAAGGTATCAGAAGCCGGTCGCTGATGGAGCGCTACAGAGCAGCATTTTCCAGAATTCCGGGGGTAAGCGGAGCTGCCTATAAAAATGTCGGACATTTTGGGGGCAAAACCCAGGCCGCTGGCAAAGAATTTACAGCCACTTATGAACATGTGAACGAAAACTATCTTTCGGTACTTGGTGCAGCAATCATACGTGGCCGAAACTTCTCTTCCTTATTTGGCGCAGATTCTTTGTCTTCAGTATTGGTCAATCAAACTCTGGTTAGAAAGGCAGGATGGAAAGATCCCATTGGCCAGACTATTGATTATATGAACCTGCCCGGATGGAGAAACCGGAAAATGGTCATCATTGGAGTAGTAAGGGATTATCATAACGAGTCTCTAAAGGAAAGGATTCAGCCGATGATCTTTACCGGGGAACCTTCACTGCCTTTAGGAGAGATGATCATCAGAATTCGCCCG
>Ga0157370_10000198_pt1 | contig 75713 bp, 73 predicted proteins | sample C35metaG_FD_113463 | JGI IMG/M metagenome (GOLD analysis project Ga0157370, IMG submission 113463) | Corn rhizosphere microbial communities from Kellogg Biological Station, Michigan, USA - C3-5 metaG | ecosystem: Host-associated > Plants > Roots > Rhizosphere > Soil | place: USA: Michigan...
AGGCTCCGATATAGGAGCCTTTCTTTTTGTCCTCAATCCAGACTGAACGGTAAATGGGCGCCGCTCAAAATGGGTGCCGCTCACCGGCCCAGGTTGATCCGACCAGGTGCACCTCAGCTGCGTTTCCTTGGCTCCCTTCTCCGGCCCACGTTCCTGACCTTAGTGCTATTACCTGAGTGTCTCAATGCACATAGGTTGTATGTACCCTGCGCCCTGTGCACTACAAACTGTTCACAACACATCAGATCAGCGGTGAGTACTTCCTTTAGCCCGATTCCCTCGGGGGGTCACTGACGCGAAAATCAGGCTCGGAAAGCTGCTGCAACTCTGTTGAAGGAAGAGGTTAGTTGTATGAAGAAGATGGGCGCGATTGTCTGCTCGGTTCTGGCTATTTGTCTTGTTCTGGCAGGTTGTGGCGGGGGCCATAAGAGCACCACGCAGAACAACAACAGCGGGGGCACGAAAACCCTGGTATCCGTGACCATTTACGGAGCGAATGCAGTTCACTCCCTCGCAGCAGGCAATACACTCCAGCTCACTGCGCAGGGAAACTACAGTGATGGAACAATCGCGGATATCACATCGCAGGCAACCTGGACTTCTTCGGATTCCACGGTAGCAAGCCTCAATTCTGGAGGCATGCTCACGACCTACAAATCGGGTACGGTAATTGCCACGGCAGCGCAGAGCGGCGTGTCAGGAACGTTTCTCGTGACAGTGACAGCCCTCAGCAGGATAAACGTGACCGCACCGAATGCGTCAGTGGCCTCCGGCGCTACCGAGCAGTTGACGGCAACCGGCGTCTACTCCGACAACAGCACACAGGTGCTGACCAGCCAGGTAACCTGGCAGAGTTCCGATCCCACGATCGCCGCAGTCAGCGAATCCGGAATGCTCACAGGCCTCAAAGCCGGGAACGTAACCGTGACCGCCACCCTGAATTCATTGAGCGGCACAGCAGACGTGGCGGTAAGCGGTCCGTCCCTTGCCTCGATTACCGTGAGTCCAGTTGTATTCTCCATCGCTTCAGGGCAGAGCAAACAATTATCGGCTCTCGGTACCTATAGCGACGGCACCTCACAGGATGTGACCGGCCAAGCCACCTGGAGTTCGACAACGGCTGCAGCTGCGGTCGATCTAGGCGGTCTGGTCACAGGTTCTTCGGCGGGCTCCTCCACCATCACCGCGACGATCGGCTCGAAAAGCGGATCGGCAGCAGTGACAGTCTCGGCAGCTCTTTTGCAGACCATCAACGTGACTCCATTGACGGCAACGATCGCCATTGGCCAAACGCAGGCATTTGCGGGGAACGGGATCTTCTCTGATGGCAGCCAGACCGACGTTACAGACTCCGTGAACTGGAGTTCAAATGCGACTGGTGTGGCGACAGTCGATCCGACAGGTCTCGCGAGCGGTCTTAGCGCAGGTGCTGCAACAATTACAGCCGCGTCGGGCACTGCAACGCCTGGAGTGGCGGTTTTGACAGTAACGACAGCGGTTCTGACAGAAGTTGATATCGCACCCGATGCTCAGTACATTCCTGTAGGCGGACAGTTCCAGCTAAGCCTTACGGGCACCTACAGCGATGGTTCGACTCAGGACATTACGGCTAACGCAACCTGGTCTTCATCCGATACGACGCTCGCTTCGGTCGATCCCGGTACCGGAATTGTTACCGGTGTAGCAAACAGCAACAATAATCCAGTCACGATTACCGCAACATACGGCGGTGTTTCGAACACGACGACCGTTTACATTACAGATGCGGTACCTGTATCGGTCCAACTCACCCCGGCGACGGCTTCAATTGCCGCAGGCACGACCCAGCAGTATGCCGTGAACGTGGTGTATAGCGATGGCAGCCTGCAGCCAGTCACCAACGGCCTCTCGTGGTTGTCTTCCTCTGCTTCAGTTGCAGGGGTTGATTCCCTCGGACTGGCTACCGGACTCGCTTCTGGCCAGACGACAATCTCGGTATTCTACAACTCGATGTCGGCGACGGCTTCTCTCACTATTACGCCCGCTGTTCTGACCAATATCGTGGTCACTCCGGCAACGACGGTAGTGGGAGTTAACGGCAACGTGCAATTCACTGCGACTGGAGTCTTCTCGGATAACAGCACGCAGGATCTCACGTCGCAGGTGGTGTGGACGTCCTCCGATGGCGCTCTCGCAGTAGTGAATACGTCAGGCCTTGTCAACGGTATCAGCACGGGCACTGTCACGATTACAGCAACCTCAGGTGCGATCAGTGGCTCTGCCATACTGAACGTCACCACCGCGACACTCCAATCGATTCGGATCTCGCCCGAGAGCCCGATCGTTCCGCCGCATTCGAGAACGCAACTGACGGCCATCGGTCACTTCACGGACGGCTCTGAACAGGTGCTCTCCGGAGTTTCCTGGCGCAGCAGCTCTCCGCAATACGCTATGGTCAGTTCAAGCGGCGTGCTCCGCTCGAAAAATGGCAAGAACAAGGCGGTCACGATCACCGCAAGGCTGAACGGAGTTACGGGCACCACATCGGTGACCGTCACCTCGATGACGATTCAGACGCTTGCGATTCAGCCGACGAATCCAACGATGGCGGCGGGCACCAAGCTGCAGCTCTCGCTGATCGGGACCTTCAGTGATGGAACCACACAGGTTGACCTGACTGCATCAGCGCGCTGGCAAACATCCAGCTATGCTGATGCCGTGATCGATCGCGAGGGCATGACGACCGGTGTGGCGGCGGGCGGCGTGACTGTTACTGCAAGCATTAACGGACAGGATCCTGCAACCACGACCCTGACGGTGACAAACGCAACGGTTCAGAGCATTACCGTGAACCCCCCTGATCCCACGATTGCTCTAGGCTCCTCGCAACAGTTTGCAGCCAGCGGCTTGTTCAGCGATGGATCGACCCAGGACATCACGAACGTGGTGAAGTGGACCTCTTCGACGCCGACAGTAGCGGTCGTAAACCAAACCGGTGTGGCTGCGAGCGCGTCACATGGATCAACCAACATCAACGCAGCGCTGAGCGGCATTACAGGATCCACTCAGCTTTCCGTCAACTAACCGCGAGTTTCAACGCACCCAGATCGCGTTGCTGCTGAATAAGGGCTTACTCCAAACCGGAGTAGGCCCTTTTCACTTTGTTTGCGAGATCCAGTGCAAGAGGGCAATGAAGGCAATCGGGCTCGCGCCGGCAATGTGCTTTACCGACGGCGACAGTCAGTGCGTGGAATTCATTAAAGAGCTGAGCTCGGTCTTCGGTCGCATCGATAGAGAACGCGTCAGTTGTGAGCCGAACGAGTGACTCGTATCCTTTGCGATTCTTTTGCGGCTCGGGTTGAATAAGCCCATGGCGCACTGCAATGCGCCGCAGGTATTCATCCGCAACGGGGACCGCATGACCGAGAGCGTAGAGCAGGATTGCATCCGCGGTTTCAGGACCGACTCCGGGCAATGCCAGCAACCTGTTGCGAAGATCCTCTGTTGGATTCGCAGAGAGCCGCTCCAGAGACCCTTCAAATTCAGAATCGAGCATTGCTACGAATGCCTTCAGAGCCGGGGCCTTTCGCTTATAGAAACCGGAAGGACGAATCAACTGCATTAACTCATCGAGATGAAGAGAGCGGAGACCTTCGATGCTTAAGGCGTTAGCACGGTGCAAATTTGCCAAGGCCACCTCGACGGCCTTCCATGACGTGTTCTGGGTAAGGTAGGCGCCGACGATAACTTCGATGGGCGTTTTAGCGGGCCACCAGAACTGCGGGCCGTAGGACTTGACCAGACGATCGTGCATTTTGCGGAGCCGCTTAGCCGGAGAGATGCGGGAAGGTCGGCTCACGAGTTCGGGTCCCGAGGGGAGGATCGAAGCTGAGCCTTCCACTCCACGACCCTAGCCCGAGCAGCAGCGGCTTCTGCTTCGGGGATATGCCCAGCCTGCTGAAGTGAGATCGAAAGCGCGGTGTGCGCAAGGGGATCGTCGGGGGTGAGCGCGGTGAGCGCCAGGGCCGCAGCGATCGATTGCTCAAGCCGCCCCGCGTCTCGTAGAGCCCGGATGAGCCCATGGTGCGCTTCGAAGTAATCGGGATCCTGGGCGATTACCGCGCGGTAACTCTCTGCAGCGCCGGCGGCATCGCCGGAGACGAGCTGGTTCAGGGCGCGGATGGACAGTTCTTCGGCGGAGTCTGGTTTCGTATCAGTCACGACATTCTTTAGGATAAAGCTGAGATTGAGAGTCGTCCAAGGAGACAGCTGATGCAGGGAGCTGAGATGAAGAGCCATACGGAATACCTGACGTTTGAAACGCGGAAGCGCAAGGAGATGGTTCATATCACTGATCAGGTGGAACAGATTGTAAAGCGCAGCGGCGTAAAGGATGGTCTCTGCTTCGTATCGCCAATGCATATCACCGCGGCCATCTATGTGAATGACCACGAGAGCGGCCTGATTGAGGACATTGGGAAATGGCTGGAGCAACTTGCTCCTGCCAAGCCGGACTACAAGCACCACCAGACCGGCGAAGACAACGGGGATGCTCATTTGAAATCGCTGCTGTTGCATCACGAGACAACTCTGCCGGTGACGAATGGGCGGCTGGATCTGGGGACGTGGCAGCGGGTGTTCTATGCGGAATTCGATGGGCAGAGAAAGAAGCGGTTGATCGTGAAGGTGCTGGGAGTGAGCTAGAGTACTTGCGTTGTCCGTTGCTCATTGGCCACCTCGGCGCGATTGGGGTGGCCGTTCAATTTCTGGAGGATGAAGTTCGTGGACGGGTTCGTCACGTCAGTGGCGATTGGAAAGCGAATTGCTGTTCTGTTGAAAGAATCTATAAAGTCGCAACCGGGAACGCCGATGAAAGCAGTGGGAAACGTGGTTCCTTCCACAAGGTGACCCGGGGCAGGCGATCGGCGCAGGCTTTCCGGTCAGGCACCCGCAGCGGGAACTCACTGGATCAATTCAACCGGAACAAGGAGAATCTCCATGGCATTGGGTGTCCTGAATAATATTTCGGCAATTTACGCACAGAACAACCTGGCAAATACCCAGGCTTCATTGTCGAAGACGTTGCAGCAACTGTCTTCGGGGTCGCGGATCAACTCCGGCGCGGACGATGCGGCTGGCCTATCGCTTGCGAATGGTCTCCAAGCATCTTCGACAGCACTCTCACAGTCCGCGAAGAACGCCTCGCAAGGCGTCGATTTCCTGCAGGTAGCTGACGGCGCTTTGTCGCAGGTCACCAGCCTTTTGAATCGCGCCATTACGCTCGCGACTGAGGCATCGAACGGCACGCTCAATTCGAGTCAGGTCAGCGCAGCTAATTCCGAATATCAGAAGATCCTTACCGAGACCGACACCATCAACAACAATACCGAGTACAACGGCATCAATACGTTTGCAAGAAACGCAGCCTTCACAGTATCGAATGCATCAGATGTCATTGATATCGGAACCGCCAGTACTGATTCAGCTACCGTGACTTACGGCAATCAGTCCTTGACGCTCCTGAACAGCCAAGCTACCGCGAGCGCCGGTGAATATGCCCTCCAGGCGACCGATACCATTAGCAATGTTGCGTCCCAGATCAACCAGGCCTTTGGGGCTAGCGTCGCGACGGTGCAAGGCAACCAACTGGTGCTGAGCGGCGGCGCGAAGATCTCGAATACTCAAACACCTGTGAATTCAACCTCAACCACGATAGCGGTTAACAACGTAAACGACATTATCACCCCAGGGACCGCTGGTATCACCTATGCTAGTACGGCTGGCGGTACTGCAGCTGCTCTTGGTGGTGTTTTTGGACCAGGAGGTGCGGGCGGTACAATTGCCCAACTGCAGGCGGCCATAGCAGCGCGAGAGGGTGACGGTGGCACCGCTGAAGTTCTCTCTAACGGTGGATTGACTCTCACACTGTCGGGCGGTGGCGCAGCGATGGTCACGACGGGCGCCACAGAAACTGGACAGGCCTCCCTCACTGATACTGTGAATGTTTCCACCAGCGCTGCGAGCGGCACGAGCAGCTTGACGGTGGGAAATGCCTCTGACCTTCTGAAAATCGGTACTGGCCATGCGCTGACGCTGACAGGTGCAAATGGATCGTCATTGAATCTCTCTACCGTGACTAACAGCGTATTCGCAGCTGGTGGAGCGGGCGGAAATCTTTCACAATTGTCCGCAGCAATTAATTCCGCTGGCCTTTCAGGCGTATCGGCCACCGTCTCCGGGAACCAGCTCAAAATCAGCGGCGGGAGCCTGTCAGTAGACGCCGCTGGTGCTATGAGTGAGACAGAGTCCTTTAATGCGGCAACGAACAAAGGCGTGGCAATCTTCACCTCAGACGGAACAATCTCGCAATCTTACAACAACACCGCCAGTGATCTGGTGCAGGCCAGCTCGAGCGCACTGCAACTTGCGGGAACCGATTTGACCAGCACAGCAGGCGCACAGGCCGCTCTCGTCGCGATCAATAACGCAATCACGTCCGTTGCTGCCGCTCGCGGCACCATCGGCGCCAACATCAACACGCTGACAGCCGTTGGCAATGTAATGACCACGCAGTCCACCAACACTCTGGCCGCAATGAACGATGTGATGGCGACCGACTACGGCCAGGCGACTTCGGATATGTCGAAGTACCAGATCTTGAGCCAGACGGGTATCGCGGCGCTGTCGCAGGCGAACCAGGCACAGCAACTCATTACCAAGCTGCTCCAGTAGTTCAGGGGTATTCACTCTAACCCGGGAAGCACGGCGGGGAAGGCGGGAGCATTGGCCTTCTCCGTTGTGTTTTGCGGCGGAGCAGTTGTCTCTTGGATGGCTTTAATCTTTTCGTCTGGCTTATGGACTTTCACCTGATAGCGAGCAGGGTGGAGCATAAACATGGGTGCAGTTGGACTGAACTTCGGATCGCCGACGAGCGGGCAGGGCTTTGATGTTACGAGCACGGTGGCCCAAATTGTGACGAATCTGCAGTCTGTGGAGAAGCCATGGAAGGATCAACTCTCGGCATTGCAGAGCAAGGACGCGGCACTATCGAGTGTGGGGACGCTGCTTTCAACGCTTACGAGCGATCTGCAGGCTCTCACTGACTTCAATGGGACCATGGCCTACAAGACCGGTTCGAGTTCGAATACGGATGTGTTGAGCCTGTCGTCGGCCAGCGCCAACGCTGTGGCGGGGACGCACACGGTGATTGTTGAGAATCTGGGGCAGGTATCAACGGCTGCAACGGATGCGGTGAAGGCGACGGATGCGATTGCAGGGGGCATCACGTTCAAGATCGGTACAGGGGAATGGAAGACGGTCAAAGTGGGCGATGGGTCGACGGAAGCAACGATCGCGGGACTGTCCGCCGCGATCAACAGCGCCGGCCTTGGCGTGACGGCCAGCGTGCTAACAAATGCGGATGGGACGGCGCGGCTTTCGCTCGTGAGCAAGACGGCTGGGAGCGCGGGGCAAATTACGATTGCTGAAACGGCGAATAATCCTTCGAGCCCGACGAACCTGTCTGACACGACGAATTTGGACCAGAACGCGAATCTTGGGCTGGCGGTGATCCAGGGCGGAATTGACGCAACCGTGAAGGTGGACGGCGTGAGCGTAACGAGCGCGTCGAACACCGTGACGAACGCGATTCCGGGGGTGACGTTTCAGCTGTTGTCGACGGGCACAACGGATCAGAATTCGACATCTCCGAGTATTCAGGTGGTGATTGACAACGACACGTCGAGTATCGAGACGGCGATTGCGAAGCTGGTGACGGACTACAACGCTGCGATCAAGGCGATCGATATGCAGGAGGGGAAGGACTCCAGCGGCAATCCTGAGCCGCTCTATGGAACGGGCGTGGCTGCGCAGATCCAGGAGGGCCTGCTGACAGCGGTGAGCAGATCGTTCGGGTCACATGCGATCAATTCGTTGATTGCGCTGGGAATCAAAGCGACTCCCGCTGCGGACGGGACCATCACGCTTGATGGAGACAAACTGACGAGCGCGCTTAACAGCAACTTCGACCAGGTGGTTTCGCTTTTTCAGGATTCGGACAGCTTCGGCGCGGCGTTCAGGGAGACGCTTGATGGACTGGGCATGAACAGCGCCGCAGGCGGCGCCATCGCGCTTGCGCTTAAGGAAAACCGCAGCATGGAGTCGACACTCAACGACAACGTGGACCGGCAGGAGACTGTTATCGCGACGCAGAAGGAACGGCTTACCGCTGAATTGAACCTCGCCAACCAGATACTGCAGGCGATCCCGCAGCAAATCAACCAGGTGAACGAAATGTATAGCGCGATCACCGGGTACAACCGCAACCAGAACGGATAGGGGAGAGATGAATAGTTATCAGGCGCGTGCGCTTGAGGGCGCCAGTCCAGTGGAGCTTACGATTGCGCTTTATGACGGGATCGTGAGGTTTATGAATGAGGCGATTGAGGCGGTGGAGCAGAACGATGCCGATCGGCGCAGGACGGCTGTGAAGCGGGCGATGGACATCGTCATGCATCTGCAGGTAACGCTGGATCGGAAGCGAGGAGGGACCCCGGCCAAGGCGCTGACGGAGTTTTACACCGCGATATTTGCGCTGATGCTCCAGGGCTCGCAGGCCAACTCGAGGCAGAAATTTGAGCAGGTGATTGCCAATGTGCGGAATGTGCGCGATGCCTGGAAGCAGGCGTTGGCGGGGGTGAATGCAAACCAAGCTGGCGCCGCTGGGCAGGTTGCAAGCACCTCTGAATACGATCTGGCGCCGCTCTCGACCGGCGTGCGTGGAGGCTCCTGGACTGTCTAGCCCTAGCTGGCGACGGTCAACTCTTCTTCAAGCTGCTGCTTTTGATACAGGCTTGCGTAGTAACCATCGCGGGCAAGCAGGTCCTCGTGCCGACCGACTTCGACGATCTGACCGTGGTCGAGAACCGCGATCTGGTCGGCGTTGCGCACCGTCGAAACGCGGTGGGAAATGAGGATCGTCGTCGCGGTCTCCGTGTAGCTGCGGAGCCCTCCTAGGATTCGCTCTTCCGTGTAGGTATCCACGCTGGCGAGGGCGTCATCGAGGATCAGGATCGCGGGCCGCTTCAGCAGAGCTCTAGCAATTGCAGATCGTTGCTTTTGTCCTCCCGAAAGAGTCATTCCGCGTTCACCGACCATCGTTTCGAATCCCTGCGGAAATTCCTCAAACTCGCGCCGAATATGCGCCGCTTCTGATGCCTCGAGGAGATCGTTGGATGAGGCGTGGGGAACTCCGAACGCCAGATTCTCGCGAATTGTCTCGCTGAAAAGAAATGTCTCCTGCGGAACGATGCCCATGTTGCGTCGAAGCATCGCGAGAGGATATTCCCGAATCGGCCGCCCATCGATCAGGAGTGTTCCTTCGGGTGCTTCGTAGAGACGAGCGATGAGACTCACCAGAGTCGTTTTACCCGAACCCGTAGGACCTACAATGGCCAGGCTCGACCCGGCGGGGACCTTGAGTGAGACATCCCGCAGAACTGGAGTTTCGGCGTACCCGAAAGTGAGATTGCGGAGCTCAATAGCGCCCTGGAACGGAACTGCGGGATCGATGGCCGGATCGGCGTTCCTGTCATCGATATCTGCCCGGGCATGCAGCAGTTCTTCAATTCGTTTCACTGAGGCGGTGCCACGCTGGAAAAGATTCACAACCCAACCCACGGCAATGATCGGCCAGATCAGCAGGATCATATAGGTATTGAAAGCGACGAACTCGCCCGGGGTGATGCGGTGAGCGATCACCTCGTGACCTCCGACCATCAATGTGATGATCATGGAAATGCCAAGAATGAATTCCAACGTCGGCCAAAGCATGCCCATGAGCTGCACTAGGCCTTGTGCGCGTGAAATGTACTGCCGGTTGAGCTTTTCAAACAGGCTCATCTGCGATTGCTCGCGTCCAAATGCACGAACCAGGCGAGCGCCCGTATAGTTCTCCTGTGCCTGTGACGAGATCTCTGAAAAGCTCTCCTGAATCTTTTCGAATTTGTCGTGAATCTTTCGGCCGAAGTACTGCACCAGAATGCTGGCCAGAGGCATGGGGGCCCATGCTACGAGCGTTAGCCATGGGCTGATCCGGAGAAGAAAGAAGAGTGCTCCAACTGTGAAAAAAACAGTATTCGCGCTGTACATCAGCGCGGGACCAAGCAGCATGCGTACGGCGTTAAGATCGTTCGTCATGCGCGCCATGATGTCGCCGGTTCGGTATCTCTGATAGAAGCCCGCGTCCTGTCGCTCAAGTTGCAGGAACAGGTCATTGCGCAGGTCAAATTCGATTTCGCGCGAAATGCCGATCAGAATCCAACGCTGTGCATAGAGGAATACGCCCTTAACGAGATAAATTCCAACGAAGATGGAGGCGAGAAAGACGATATGCTCGCGCGAGACCCCGCGTTCGAGTTCGTCGATCGCCTTCTTCAGGATCTGCGGAGCCTGAACGGCAGCAATATTGGTTGCGACGCACGCGAGGGTGCCCCATACGTATCCCCAGCGATAGCGTCGCATGTAGCCGAGCAACGGCCCCAAGTCGCGAAACATATCCCTATTGTACGAGTTCAGGAGTGGGCGAGCAGGGCCGTGTCTCTATGTTGGAGTTCGAAGGAGCAGGTAGCCTCCTGTGATGCCAAACAACACGTCAGGAGACCATGCCGCCAGCGCGGCAGGCAGGTAATTGACGTTGCCCATCGCGCCAAATAAGCCGTCAACCACCCAGTATGCAAGCGCAACGGAGATCGCAACCGCGATTCCAGTCAGCGAACCGCGGCGGCCCATGGAGAGCGCGAAGGGGATTGCCAGCGTCGCCATAATGATGGCAATCAATGGGTATGCTAACTTGTGCCAGAGAGCGACGCGCAAGCGCATCGTGTCGAACCCGCTCTGGCGAAGGTCACGGATATACCCTCGGAGTTGTTGAAAGTTCATTTCCTGGGATTGCAGATTTTCTTTTTTGAAGTAGCTCGGGTCTTCGTTGATCTCAGAGAAGCTCGTGTTCTTGAATTCCATGTATTCGGAATTGTTGCCATCAATATTTCTCACCCAGCCATTGATGAATTTCCATGCCTCGGTCCTTTCATCCCAGACGACCCGCGAGGCGAAGATCCGTCGTGTGAGCGCAAAGGTGGACGGATTGAATTCGAAAACGGAAAGATTGGCGAAGGCGTCATTATCGCGGTCAAAGAACTGGTAATAGAAAATGTGAGCGGGTTCTCCCTGACTGGACTGACCGAACATCCACTTCTCTTCTGGATGCAGGAAGGTCTGAGGCGGTCGGCCTTTGATAGTACTGCGAAGCGATTCCTGACGGCGATTGGCGGCTGGAAGGTAGTAATCATCAAATATGAACAGGGCTAGGGCAAGGATCGCAGAAATCGAAACAACCGGAACCACCAGCCGGTAAAGGCTAATGCCCGTAGCCTTCATTGCAACGATCTCGCTGTTACGGTTGAAAACGCCAAACGTAACCAGAACAGCAATGAGGACTGCCAGGGGCGTGATGGTGTAGATCATGCTGGGGGCGAGGTTGAGGAGATAGTCGCCCACGGTGGTCAATGCGACGTGGTTGCGAATGATGTCGCCCACCAACTCGAAGAACGTAAACACGAGCATAAGCAAGACGAAACTGGCCAGTACGAGGAGGAACATCCCAAAGAATTCACGGACCACATATGCATCCAACAGGCGGGGGAAAACACCCCGCGAGCCAATGCGAACGGCACGCGGTTGAAGTTTTTCCAGCAGCTGCGTGATGTGATTTCCGTTTGTACCCAGCGGAAGAGCTGGTCGGGCAGAACGCGAGAAGAGCCCCGACATCGCACCGAGGACGCGACCTGCGGTGGTCATCTGCCACAGAAGGAAGACACCGGTCAGAGCGAAAAGCAGGTTTGCCATCCAGACGCCGACGAAAGGCGAGAGCTTGCCCTGGCGCGCCAGCGCGATGCCTGTGTACGAAAGAACGTAGTACACCAGCACCAGCAAGACGGTGAACACAAGACCTGAACTCTTGCCTCCACGACGCGAGATGACGCCAAGGGGGACGCCGATCAGCATGAGCACAAGGCAAGCCACAGGGTAAGAGAGACGAGTGTGTAACTCGAGCAGATATCGTCTTGCCTCCAGTCCATGAGTCCGCGCCAGAAGGGATTGCATCGGAAGAGCGTAGATTGCGGTGTCAAGCCGTCCGAGGTGGGTTTCATTCTGCGGAGTGAGCGTGAGGGGCAGGTCGGTCTTTGAAAAAGAGGAGATATTGTATTGTTGCGGCTGTCCGCTGACGGTTTCGTGTCGCGATCCATTGCGGAGCCGCATGAGCAATTCTTGCGTCGAGTCGCTCACGACGGTGGCAGATTCCGCAGTGGTAATGATCGGGTTCCCGGGGTCAGACAAGTTCGCCATAAAAACCCTGTCCCAGTTAGAGGCGCCGGTACCGCCGCGAACGTTTTGCACGTACAGCACCGCGTTGCGAAAATCCTCATAGAACACGCGCGGTTGAATTTCGAAGGACGCCTGGGAGGTTTCAAGCTCCTGTTCCATGTCGAGGATGGCGCGATTGGCCCGCGGAGCGATGTAGAGGGAGTTCACGAGCCCGATCAACGTTCCACCGATGGCTACCACTGAGGCAACACGGACGAAATACCAGATTCCCAATCCCGAAGCGCGAATAGCGATGATCTCGCTGTCTGCGGCAAGCCGACTGAGCCCCAGCAGAATTCCGACGAGGACAGCCATAGGAATGGTGACCTTGAAGGTATTGGGAAGGTTAAAGATGAAAATTTCGGCAATGTTTCCGAACGTCGAACTATTGCGGACAATCGCCTCGAGGATGTGGTTCAGATCGCGAATGAAAAGGATGAAGGTGAATATGGCGCAACCGATGAGGGTATACGAGAGGATCTCGCCGAGGATGTATCGGGTGAGGATGCGCACATTAGGACTCTGCCGATAGTTTAACTTGCCTGCGTATTGGACAGAGCCTGCGGTTCCCATACGCGAAGCCGCAAGCTGTTGCTGAGCACGCTGACAGAACTGAGCGCCATTGCTGCCGCGGCTATCCAGGGACTGAGCAGAACGTGAAAGGCAGGGTAAAGGACACCCGCTGCCAGCGGTATGCCAAGTATGTTGTAGCCCGCCGCCCAGAACAGGTTTTGGCGCATGACCTTTACCGTTGACTCTGCAAGTTCAATTGCGGAGAGGACTGAAGCCGGCTGCGCCCGCAGCAGCAGAACGTCACCGGCTTCCTGTGCGAGGTCAGCGCCACCTCCCATCGAAATTCCGGCGTCGGCCTGCGCCAGAGCGGCTGCATCATTGATTCCATCGCCCACCATTCCGACCCTGACGCCCTCCTCCTGCAGAGACCGGATGCGCGCCAGTTTGCCTGCAGGGTCGAGCCCTGCTTCAACTTCAGCGATTCCGGCCTGATTCGCGATGGGAGCCGAAGCGGCGGCGGAGTCACCCGTGAGCATGACGACCCGCAGGCCTTTCGTTCGCAGAGCGGCAACCGTTTCGGCGGCATCAACCCGAAGCGTATCGCGCGCATCGAAGCAGCCGATCGACTGACGATCGAGTGCCATCCAAAGTCGTGTGGTACCTGGTCTCGGGGGCGGTATGGCATCGGGGAAGCGAATCCCATATTCCTGAAAGAGAGTTTCGTTCCCAATCAGGCAATCGTAGTCCTCCACCCGTGCCGTAAGTCCGCGTCCAGGAATTATCTGTACTTCCTGGGCAGGTTCCCACTTGATTGCCTGCGCCTTGGCGTAATCCACTACAGCATGAGCGAGGGGGTGGTTCGAGCGCTCCTCCGCTGCCGCCGCTATTCGCAGGAGGTCTGCCTCGCAGTAGCCCTTAACGGGGCGAACTGTCTGCAGAACGGGACGCCCCACGGTCAGTGTGCCGGTCTTATCCAGGACAATTGCCTGCAAATTCGAGGCGCGTTCTACGGCTTCGCCTCCCTTATAGAGAATCCCCAGTTGGGCGCCGCGACCTACTGCAACCGTCAATGCGGCCGGGACAGCCAGACCCATCGCGCACGGGCAGGCAATCACAAGCACGGAGACTGTAGTTGCAAGAGCCATTGACACCGAGCCGGTAAGCACAACCCAGCAGATGAAAGTGGCGACTGAAAGCAGCAGCACAATCGGAACGAAGATCGCGCTGGCGCGATCCGCCAGACGTTGAGTAGGCGCGCGGGACGATTGTGCCTGCTCGACCATTCGGGTAATTTGCGCAAGTACGGTATTCTCTCCCAGCGATTCTGCGCGGCAGGTAACCGCTCCGTCGTAGTTCAAGGATCCCGCAAGAACGCGATCGCCTGATTCTCGCGTCTGCGGTGTCGCTTCGCCGGTCAGCATGGATTCATCGACGCTGGTGCGGCCATCGAGCACTGTCGCGTCGACAGGGTAGCGTTCGCCGGGCAGAACAAGTATTTGATCGCCGAGGCGAATCTCCTCGAGCGGAACCAGTGTCTGTACGCCATCCACGATGAGTCGTGCCGTCGATGGACGAAGCTTGCTTAATGCGTTTACGGCGGCGAGTGCCTGGCGCTTTGCACGTGATTCCAGGACTTTCCCAAGCAGCAGGAAGCCAAGGATCAGAAGGACTGCGTCGAAGTAGACGTCGCGACCGGGGGCTGGAGAGATGGTGGAATAAGCTGAATAGACGAAGGCCACGCCGGTGCCGAGGCTGACCAGCGTGTTCATGTTCGTTCCGCCGTGACGCAGAGCCTTGGCAGCGGCTGCGTAGATGCCTCGTCCTGCCCACACCATCAGAACAAACGTGAGAACAAGCAGCGTCCATCGCAGTGCATCATGGGGTGTCTGGTAGAGAGCCGGCAGAATGTGCATCAGAAAGTGATCTGCCGGACCCATCTCAGCACTCAGAGGCATCGCCAGCAGCATCGCGACTGCGCCGCCAACCAGCGTTGCAATCACTTTTGCCAGTGCATCAGCTTCGCTGCGGGCAGCAATCTGGGGTGTTGCGGTTCCCGTTCGCGGCAGCACCGCGTCGTAACCTGCTGCACGTATCACCTCAACCAATTCCTCGGCGGACGCCTCGGCAGGGTCGAAGACCACATTTGCCCGGTTGGCCATCAGGTCGACGTGAGCCGATTTGACACCCGTCGTTTGCTTTAGAGCGCTTTCCACGTGGTGCTGGCATGCAGCACACGTCATCCCGATCACTGGTAAGGTGAGCGATTCTGTGTCTTGCGCGGGCATTTTGGGGCTTTATCGTTCCAGGTGTGCGGAATATCCTGCTTTAGCAAGCGCTGCTATGGCCTCATCAACTGCCGGGCAGTCCTCCGACTTCAGTCTGGCCCCACCGATCCGCACTTCTTCGACCTGCACGCCATTTGTTGCATTCAGGGCCTGCGTAACCCGCCGTACGCAAGAACCGCAGTGCATCCCGTCAATGTGCAGTGTGAACTCCGCCATGATGTTCTCCTGCCTGGTTTGATGATACTCGCGTTGATCCGATGCATGGAACGCGGGATTACGCCCTGTTAGGTACGCAAGTGTTAGATGGCCATCTATGCTAGAACTTGGCAGGATGAGTAAAGCGATCCAGCGCGAGTTCCCTCTGGCTCCCATCGTGGGGATCGGTGCGGTTGTGGTCGATGCCGGTCGCGTGCTGCTGGTTCAGCGTGGCAGGGAGCCTCTGAAAGGGAACTGGTCGTTGCCGGGAGGCATGCTCGAGGTCGGAGAGTCATTGCATGATGGCGTGGTGCGCGAGGTACAGGAAGAGACCGGCCTCCGCGTTGATCCTGTCGAATTGATTGAGCTCCTCGATCGAATCGTGCGGGAACACACGTCGCAAGGCGAGCAGGTTCGTTACCACTATGTGATCGCCGATTACCTTTGCCAGGTGGTCGGAGGGACATTAAGAGCAGCATCCGATGCAGACGCCGTGCGTTGGGTTGAACGCGCAGAGTGGAACAGTCACAGCGCGCTCGCCCTTGATCCGATCACGGTGCGAGTTATCGAAGCCGGCTGGCAACGAGCTGCGGCCCTCGCTCAGGAAGAGGGCCTCTGACGCATGCGGCGCCGATGGATTGCCCTCGTAGTTCTCGTCATGCTTGCGGGACTCGGAGCAACCTTCTGGGCGCGCCCGGTGAGCGTCTTTCGAGTGTTCAATGAAGCACAGATGTATCTGATCGGAGCCACAAATCACTACACAACCGTGAATGGCTATCGGATCCATTACTACGCACTCGGTCCTGAACGCGGTCGTCCAGTGGTTCTGGTGCACGGACTCGGAGGCCGGGCAGAAGATTGGGAGAAACTGGCGCCATTTCTGCGCAGAGCCGGCTATCGTGTCTACCTGCCTGACCTGCCCGGGTTTGGCCAGAGCGAGAGGCCTTCCAGCTTCTCCTACTCCGTCACGGAGCAATCGAAGATCGTGGTCGGTTTTCTGAATGCGCTTGGGCTGAAACAAGTGGATCTTGGCGGCTGGTCGATGGGCGGATGGATCGTTCAGCTGGTCGCGGCGAACAATCCTGATCGCGTTTCACGTCTGATGCTGTTCGACAGCGCTGGTCTGTATATGAAGCCGGAATGGGACACCCGGCTCTTCACACCTATTTCGCCGGCCGAAATCGAGAAGCTCGATAAGCTCCTGATGCCGCACCCGCCGACGCTGCCTCATTTCGTAACACGGGACATTCTTCGCGTCTCACGAGAGCACGCATGGGTCATGCATCGCTCGCTCGACACCATGCTCCAAGGTCACGAGACGACGGATGCGCTGCTGCCGAAGCTGGAAATGCGTGTGCTGATCGTCTGGGGTGAACTCGACCAGATCACGCCTCTTAGCGAAGGGGAGATGATCCACAAGCTCATCCCGCAATCGCAAATGGACGTGGTTGCAGGATGTGGACACCTGGCACCGAACGAATGCGCCAAGGTGATCGGGCCCGAGGTGGTGCGGTTTCTCTCACAGCCGGCTCACTGAAACGAGAAAAGCGAGGTCTAGTTGACCCCGCCCTCGAGAGTGAAACGCTCTTCAGAATCAGAAGCTGATACGGCCGCTAAGCTGGATCTCCCGACCTGGTGTGGATACTTCCGTGATGCTTCCAAAGCTCGCGGTATTCACAAATCGGTTAGGCGTACCGAGGTTCGTATGATTGAGAGCGTTGAAAAATTCAGCACGCGCCTCAAAACGAGCCTTCTCCGCGATGCCAAATTCACGAACGATGCCCACGTCCAGTGTCTGCAAGCCGGGTCCATACACCATATTCCGGCTGGAATTTCCGTAGGTATACGCAGGGGGCGCTGCGAAGGCCTTCGGATTGATCCAGGTCGTCGAATTGCGCGTACTCGGCCCGAATATCTTCTCTCCGGTCAGGTTGGCACGAATCGGATTTTCACCCACCACCGTACCCGCATTCGCGGTGTCGCCAAAAACCGAAACGGTAAATGGGAAACCGCTCTGAACCTGGTATTCCATTGAGGTGCGCCAGTCACGGCTGAGCGCTTGCAACAGGCGATTTGATCCGACCGCATGCGAACTGTAAACTGCGCTGAGAGCGAACCGATGGCGGATATCGCAACCGGGCCCCTTCTCCGCATTCAGATCGTCATTGTTCTGCGGCGTTGCCGCTTCGAACATCGGCGACCGGAAATCAGGCGCATTCTCCAGCGCCTTGGCAAATGTGTAATTCGCCAGGAAGCTCAGGCCGTTCGCATAGCGGCGCCTCACATTTACATATCCCGCGTCGTACCAACTCTGGGACGTGTTCTCCAGTAAGTTCATTGTGCTGACGGGGAAGGTCGAACTTGCGACGTTTACGTCCGACGGAAAAGTGCTGTTGTCTACGAAGCTGATCTTCGGGTGCGGGCGTCTCGGCTGAATGAGTCCGGGACCAGGCTGCGCATTGTTGATCAGGTGCGAACGCTGGAGGTGAAATCCCCCTGCTCCGAGATAGCCCAGCTCCACGGTCGTCGAACTACCAACCTGCTTCTCAAGGGAGGCGCTCCATTGGTGGATGTACTGCGCAGGCGCGTGCAGTTGAAGGCCGGTGAAGCTGACTACGGTTGTTCCGAGCACTGGAGATGGGAAGTTCAACGTATTAATACTCGGGATGAATGGATCGCTCTGCGACGTCATCGGAAACACATACGGCACATTGTGGCGCTGGTTGCACCACGTATTCATGTCAACCGGGGTATAGAACATACCGTAAGCGATATGGGCCACCAGACCAAACCGAGGCATAGTTTGCGCAAGCCCAACGCGTGGAGCAAAGTTGGCGTGGTTGGCATACATTAAGCCTTCCGGATAACCATTCTGCCCCCCGATGAAGACTCGCGGTGTTCCAGTGCTCAGGTCGAGATTGCTGTTTGTGTACCGGATATCGACGAGGGGGCTCATGAATTCATAGCGGACACCATATGTCAGCGTCGTGTTTGACGTGAGGCGCCACCCATCCTGGGCGTATGCGTCGGCGTACCATTGGCGCAGGTCCATCTGGGGAACCCCGGCCTGTCCCTGCCGCGCCGCCGGCAGACCTAGCTCGAAGCTCGCCAGCGAGGAGCCGGTCTTGCCATCATTCAGCGCATACTCTGTCGTGAACCCGTTGGTGAACTGATAGTATCCTCGGTTCTGGAAAAATCCCCACATTGGCCAGATGAACTTCCGATAGGATCCGCCGAATTTGGCGCTGTGGCGGCCGAGTTGCCAATTGAGTGTGTCGCGCCCTTCCACCACCGTGTCCCAGGCGTGCATGGGAGTCGCACTGAACGCATCGCCCATCGGAGAGAACCCTTGAACGTTGAAGTAGGGTGCTCCCCACGCAGCCGGTCCGCCAAAGCCTGTTCCCGTAATCCCCAGTTCGCTCACGATGTCGTTCTTATTCGCACTCTCGGTTGAATGCTCCATGACAAGGCGCGAGATGGCTACCGACGCCGAGTTTACCAGTTGCGATGAAAAGACGTGGTTCCAGGCCAGTATGCCATTCTGAGCGAGATCATCGTGATAAAAGCCAAAACCCGGAAGCCCCATCGACGGGTGAAATCCATATTCACCGGAAGCCGAATAACGAAAATATGCCAAGTCTCCATTTCCGAAGTTATGGTCGACGCGTACTGTGCCCTGGTCCTGGCTCATGCGCTGCTTGCGCAAATCCAGATAATTGTTCGCATCGTTTCCAGCACCGACGACCGTGGGCTGGCCCATCATCGTCATCGCGCCCATATCCATGGTGTTCGGTTGAGGCGTGTACTTGGTCAGCATGATTGAGGCTGCGTTCGAAATGCGATCTGGCGGAATCACATTTTTAACGCCGTTGTACTCGAATTGTTGGCGGATGTATTGCGGGTTCGTTTTGCTGACCGGCAAGCCGGGATTGAAACTCGGATTTGGCTGCGTCGATTCGGGGTCGTAGATATTTACGCCGCTCTGGCTGAAATCTCCCGTCACTTCCTCGGGGGTTGGTACCGTGTCGACCATTGCTTGCGTCTCAACGTTTCGGAGTCCCTCATAGTTCACAAAGAAGAACGTTTTCCCGACGTGCCATACAGGGCCGCCAATCGAAGCTCCGAAGTTGTTCTGAACAAGGAAATTTGACATCCCCATGTCGTTGAAGGAGTGTGCATCCATTGCGCCGTTGCGCAGAAACTCATAGGCCGTCCCGTGGAAGTGAGCGGTGCCGGAGCGCGTGATGATGTTGATCTGGCCGCCGCCGGCTCCGCCCATATCAGCCGAGTAACTGCCGGTTTGAACCTGGAACTCCTGTACTGCGTCGGGCGAGGCGCTGAGGTTTTGCGTACTGAAAGTTGGATCGGTGTTCGTGGCTCCATCGAGCAAGAAATAGTTCGCATTTGGCCTGCTGCCGCCGATGCTGACTGCCGATCGCTGCCCCGGTCGCCAGTAGAGCGGATTCATATCGCCTGTAGCAGCGCCATGGCTAACGTGTGCGCCAGGAACGGTCAGAACAAGGTCAATCAGCATGCGGCCGTTCAGGGGGAGGGAATCAACCGATTTCTGATCGACTACAGCGCCAACGCTGGCATCCTGGGTCTTCAGCAGTTCGCCCGATGACTCAACGTTCACCGTCTGTTTGTCGCTGCTGACGTGCAATTCGAGATCGATGGTCGCCTGCTGTCCTACTTCAAGATCGAGGCTCTGTGTCATCTCGGCAAAGCCCTGGCCGTTCACAGTCAGGGTGTAAGTTCCGGGCTGCAAGCCCGCGATCTCATACAAGCCGGTTGCATTCGAAACAACCTCACGCTTGGCTCCGGTAGCAACGTCATTTGCATGGATATGAGCACCGGGAACTGCGTGATGTTGCGGATCGAAAACGGAACCGCGGATCACAGCATAATTGCTCTGTGCCGACGCGCCGGAGATACCGGCGATGAGACACAGCGAGGCGAGGAAGATTCTGCGAAACATGACTCTCCTAAGAAGAACAAACGAAATCGATTCGGCCCTGGATCAAGAGAGGACCTCGATGCAAGATGGATGCGCTATATACATTGCCTGACAGCTGGCGAATGTCAGGGGAACCGGCGCTTAGCTCTATTGAGAATGGGGCTTGATTAATGATAATGGCATCGGAGCTTCGATGGGCTTGCGGCTCCACCTAAGGATTGAGTTCAAGAAAAAGCCGCTCTAAGGGAGCGGCTTTTGCGGCGAGGCGTTAGCAAGAAGCTACACGCCGATCACCGCGCAGAGTTCTTTTACTGCCGCTGCGCTCTTCTTCAGTGCCGCATCTTCCTCGGGGGTAAGTTTGATCTCAATAATCTTTTCCAAGCCACCTGCACCCAGTTTGCACGGAACTCCGATGTAGTAGCCTTCGATGCCATACTCGCCTTGCAGATAAGCGGCGCAGGGAAGAATCTTCTTCTTGTCTTTCAGAATGGCTTCGACCATCTCCACCGTGGCCGCGCTCGGAGCGTAGTAGGCACTCCCGGTCTTAAGGTACTTGACGATCTCAGCGCCGCCGTCGCGTGTACGCTGCACGAGCTGTTCGAGCCGATCGGTGGGAATGAGCTCTGTAATCGGAATCCCGGCAACTGTCGAGTAACGCGCCAGCGGAACCATGGTGTCGCCGTGCCCGCCCAGGACGAATGCCGTCACGTTCTCCACGCTTACATCTAGTTCTTCAGCGATGAAGGTGCGGAAGCGGGCAGAATCGAGGACACCTGCCATACCGATCACGCGCTCGCGATTGAATCCCGCCTGGCGGAATGCTGCCTGAGCCATAGCATCGAGGGGATTCGATACTATGATCAGGATGCATTCCGGCGATTGCGCAACGACCTTCAATACCACGTCTGACATAATCTTGAAATTCGTATGAAGCAGATCATCGCGGCTCATGCCGGGCTTGCGTGGAATGCCAGCAGTGATGACGACGATGTCGGAGTTCGCCGTCGCTGCATAGTCATTCGAACCCAGGACATGAACATCGCGCTTTTCGATGGGCATTGCTTCGAGCAGATCGAGCGCCTTGCCTTGGGGAACGCCGTCCACAACATCAATCAGCACCACGTCGGCAAGTTCCTTCGCCGCAATCCAGTGTGCTGCCGTAGCGCCCACGTTGCCGGCGCCCACAATTGAAACCTTCTTTCGCATCTCTATTCTCCTGATCAACCAAGCGGAGTTCGCGGAGTGAGCCGCGCTTCGCGCGTGTTAGCGGAGTTAGGTCCTCTGGGAAGACATGCTTGCGCCGCTAACTCCGCTTGCGCCGCCAGCACTGGCGTCTTTACATGTTGTCAATGATTCGCGTTGCAAACTCGCTGGTGCCCACTTTCGTTGCGCCCGCGGTCTGGCGTTCGAAGTCGTAAGTTACGAATTTTTGCTGGATGGTCTTCTCCATTGCTTGTTCGATCATCTTCGCTGCTTCCTTCCAGCCGATGAAGTCGAGCATCATCACACCGGAGAGAATTACTGACCCGGGATTGATTACATCTTTATCAGCGTACTTGGGAGCCGTTCCATGCGTGGCCTCGAATACCGCATAACCGTCGCCTATATTCGCGCCCGGAGCGATGCCAAGCCCACCTACCTGAGCCGCGGCTGCGTCAGAGATGTAATCGCCGTTCAGGTTGGTCGTGGCCAGGATGCTGTAGTCCGACGGCCGGATAATGATCTGCTGGAAAATTGAGTCGGCGATACGGTCATTGACGAGAATCTTCGATTTCCAGGCACCATTGCCGTGCGATTTGCCAATTGAATCCAGCACTCGTTTGATCTCGGCACAAACCGATTCTCCGAAGCTTGGAGGCGCGAACTCAATTCCGGGTTCAATCATCGCAGCGTTTTCTTCAACGGAAATCCCCCGATTGGCTTCCAAGTTGCCGAGAATCCAGCTCTCGCGCTCCGTCACTGTCTGCGCGCGGAACTCTTCCGTTGCTACTTCGTAGCCCCACTCGCGGAAAGCGCCTTCGGTGAACTTCTGGATGTTTCCCTTGTGCACCAGCGTTACGGTTTTGCGTCCCGTTTCAAGTGCATGGCGAATCGCGTATCGAACCAGCCGTTTGGTTCCGAAAACTGAAATCGGCTTGATACCCACGCCAGAATCCTGGCGGATCTTCTTTTTGCCACCTTTTAGCAAGTCGTCATTCACAAAGCTGATCAGCTTCGCCGCGTCATCACTGCCTTCCCTGAATTCAATGCCCGAGTACACGTCCTCGGTGTTCTCGCGGAAGATCACGATATTGACCTTCTCAGGGCTCTTCACCGGACTCGGCACGCCCTGGTAGTAGCGCACCGGGCGAACGCATGCGTAGAGGTCAAGAATCTGCCGAAGAGCCACATTGAGCGAGCGGATTCCTCCTCCGACAGGCGTCGTCAGCGGACCTTTGATCGAGACGCGCAAATCGCGTGCCGCGTTCACCGAGTCGTCGGGAAGCCATGTGCTGAATTGCCGGAATGCCTTCTCGCCGGCGAAGATCTCAAACCAGGCGATCTTCCGTTTTCCGCCATAGGCCTTCTCTACAGCGGCATCGAAGACGCGCTGAGAAGCCTTCCAGATGTCGCGGCCCGTGCCGTCGCCTTCAATGAAGGGGATGATGGGATTGTCGGGTACCTGATATTGGCCGTGGCTGTACTCGATGGGCTTGCCGTTCTGCGGCAAATCCAGCCCGTTGTAAGTCTTCTGCATTTGTCTTCTGGAGTTCCTTCCCGAGATAGGGTGTAAGGGAAGGCTAACATCCTGAAATTACGCGTGGCAACGGTCGCCGCCCCGCGACGTTGACCAAAAGAGCATTAACGGCGGGTTTCGTTGCACTCTTTTGAACCGAAGCGGAGTTAGAGCCTTCACTGGACCGGCGCGTTCCGAAAATCTCGTTCATCGAGCCGAGGGATCCCGAAGTGCCCGCGCAGGTGCAGCAGATCGATTGGGCTCAAATTTCCGGCGACCGTCACCAGGGTCAAACTGTGAGGCGTTTCGGCAAGGACAACTGCTCCGCGGATGTTGATGCCGTCAAGCACGAACCAGACGTCCGTGGTTCCGTTGCGAACAGGCCCGCCGCGGTCCGACGAAGTGACAACGTGTTTCCAACCGCGAAGATGATATGAAGCTCGAATAGCCTGAACCGCTCCCTCGTCAGGAATGCCCGCCTCGTTAAATCGCATCGTGTGCACGCTGACGCCGTCCAGTTTATGAATAGCCTGGCGCACTGGTGCGTCGGAGTCGGGCACCACTCCGGCGGCAACACCCAGAAGTGTCCTGTCGAGCGTGAAGTTCTCTTTCATTGTCGCCATGGAACTCAGTTCAGCCAGCGGTGGGGGAACCCATTCGAGAGGTACTGGACTTGCGTCAGGTGGATAGTCGCGGGCCGGAGGCGGCGGTCCGGCCTGCGCACCGTACTCTTGAGCTACAGCGAGTGCGCAGCCGAGAGTTGCGCTGAGTACACATATCCCCAGAACGAGAGACAGCTTCATAAACTCTGAAACTCGGGACGAGCGAAAAAGTTCCGGGCATTGGCTGAAAAAGTTGTTTCGGACTGTATATACGTCGGCAAAGGGCAGCTTTCTGTGTTCTCCCGGACTTCGGGAATGTGAACCGCCGATTAATTCGCAAACCATTCTGTCTTCAGGGGCCAAGATGCGATAAACTCATGCGGGACGTCCAAAAAATTCATTCACCGCCAACCTCACGGAGGGTACATAGAAATTGGGAAAAAGCATGGTCCCGAAGAAGCTTTTCTTCACCAAGGGTGTAGGCAAACATAAGGAGCGTTTGACCTCGTTTGAGCTAGCCCTTCGGGATGCTGGTATCGCCTCGCAGAATCTAGTGCGCGTCAGCTCCATTTTTCCGCCCCGCTGCAAAATCATCTCGCGCAAAGAAGGCGCCAAATACCTCAATCATGGCGAGGTTGTCTTTGCGGTTATTGCTGAAAACTCCACCCGCGAACCGCACCGTCTGGTCGTCTCCAGCATCGGTGTAGCCATCCCGGCCGACAAAGACACCTACGGCTACCTCAGCGAACACCACAGCTTCGGCGAGACCGAAGATCAGGCCGGTGAGTACGCTGAAGAACTCGCCGCCGAAATGCTCGCGACCACACTCGATGTCGATTTCGATCCCGACAAGAGCTGGGACGAAAAGAAAGAAATCTATCGCATTTCCGGGCAAATTGTGCGCACCAGTAACGTCACGCAGTCAGCAGTCGGCGACAAGCGGGGTCTATGGACCACAACCATCGCCGCGGCCGTTCTGATTCTCGAAGAATAGGCGTTGCGGGCACCGAATTCAGGCCAATCCCGCAAACCGGGGTTGGCCTTGTCGTGTAAGGAAACGTTCGCTTTGTTTACCGGAGGAATCGCGGTTCGCAATGCAAAACACATGCAAATACAAGGTCGGCCTGGTTCAGATGCGCATGGGAGCGGATCCCGACGCGAATCTGGAGACCGCCATCGCCCGAATCGGTGAAGCGGCCAGGCGCGGAGCAAATATTGTCTGCCTGCCCGAGCTGTTTTTGGCGCAATATTTCTGCCAGCGGGAAGACGTCAGGCTCTTCGATTTGGCAGAGGCAATTCCAGGACCTTCGACGACGCGATTGGGCGAGCTTGCGAAAGAGCTGCGCATCATCATCGTGGCTTCGCTTTTTGAGCGTCGCGCCGCGGGCCTATATCACAACACGGCAGTAACGCTTGGGCAGGACGGGAACATCATCAGCGTGTATCGAAAGATGCACATTCCCGATGATCCTCTGTACTACGAGAAGTTCTACTTCACGCCTGGCGATCTCGGCTTCAAAGCTGTGGATACTCCGCACGGCCGTGTCGGAACGCTGGTCTGCTGGGATCAGTGGTATCCAGAAGGCGCCCGGCTCACGGCGCTTCAAGGAGCTCAGTTGCTTTTCTATCCAACGGCCATCGGGTGGCATCCAGCCGAGAAGGACGAGTTCGGCGCCGCGCAATACGACGCATGGCAGACAATTCAGCGTGCGCATGCCATTGCCAACGGAGTTTACGTTGCAGGCGTAAACCGGGTTGGGCATGAAAGCGGTGATATTCGCGGCAATCGTGCGAGTGGACCGGGACTCGAATTTTGGGGGGGCAGCTTCCTGGCCGATCCCTTCGGTCGTATCATCGCCAAGGCATCGCATACCGACGAAGAAATCCTGATCGGCGAAATCGACACGGCACTGCTCGAAGACACGCGGCGCAACTGGCCGTTCCTTCGCGACCGGCGGATCGACGCGTACTCTCCAATCACCAGCCGCTTCCTCGATTCCGACTTCGGAGACGGCAAGTAAGCATGCCCGATACTGCACCGCGCCAACTCGGCTACCGCATGCCCGCCGAATGGGAGCCCCATGAAGCCACCTGGCTTGCATGGCCGCACAATCCTGAAGACTGGCCAGGCAAATTCCAGGCGATTCCTTGGCTCTATGCTGAAATCGTGCGCCTGCTCGCGGCGCAGGAACGTGTGCACGTACTTGTGCAGGATGAGAAAGAACAGCGCCGCACCGCCAGCATTCTTGAGCGTGCTCACGCCAATCTCGACAACGTCAGCTTTTACCAGTGGCCTACAGACCGCGTCTGGACACGCGATTCGGGTCCAATCTTTGTTCGGAACGCCCAAGGCGAAGTTGCCATCACGAATTGGCGTTTTAATGCCTGGGCCAAGTATCCCAACTGGCATCTAGATGATCAGATTCCCGCTCGTGCAGCCGAACTGCTCGGAGTTGCCGAATGGCAGCCGACGATTGAATTGAACGGTGAGGAGCACAGGCTGGTTCTCGAAGGCGGCTCAATCGACACAAACGGCGAGGGCGTGATGCTCACCACCGAGGAGTGCCTCCTGAGCGAAGTGCAGCAGCGCAATCCAGGCGTCAACCGTGAGCTACTGGAACGCGCCTTCAACGATTACCTCGGCATCGACCAGGTGATTTGGCTCGGGAAGGGAATTGCTGGCGACGATACGCACGGCCACGTCGATGACATCACCCGCTTCGTTGGGCCGGTCACGATCCTTACTGCCGTGGAGCCCAACACGCATGACGCCAACCACCAGCCGCTGGCTGAGAACCTCGAGCGCCTCAGACAGGCCCGTACTCTCCATGGGAAGCAGTTCACCATCGTCGAACTGCCCCTTCCTCGCCCCGTCATATTCCGGAATCAGCGCTTACCGGCCAGCTATGCGAACTTCTACATCGCAAATGGGCTGGTCCTGGTTCCTACTTTCCACGACCCGAACGATCGCGTTGCTCTCGGCATCATCGCTGATCTGTTCCCCGATCGCGAAGTTGTCGGCATCCACTCGGTCGATCTCGTATGGGGTCTTGGAACGCTCCACTGCATGACACAGCAGCAGCCTGCAGCTCCCCAGAACAGCCCGCGATAACCGGTCCTGATCCTGCGGCGGACCACCGACTTTCGTGACAGCACACTGTGATTCAACTCTCTGAATTTGCCGTACCATGTTGGCAATGATCTCTGATCTCGAAGCGATGCATTTAGCTCTGGCTGAAGCCCGCAGTGCTGCGGAAGCCGGCGAGGTGCCGATCGGTGCGGTTGTCCTACACCGCGGAGCCGTAATCGCGCATGGCCAGAACTCGGTTATCCGCACAAGCGACCCCACTGCTCACGCCGAGGTCGTCGCAATGCGACATGCGGCTGCCATTCTCGGCAATTATCGTCTCAATGGCTGCATGCTTTATGTCACCCTGGAGCCGTGCGCGATGTGTGCGGGAACGATGATTCACGCTCGCATCGAGCGATTGGTCTACGGCACTCCAGACCCGAAGGCCGGCGCCTGCGGATCAGTCCTGACCGTGGTCAATCACCCGCAACTTAATCACCAAATGCAGGTAGCGCATGGAGTTCTTGCCGAACAATGTGGCGAATTGCTGCGAGTCTTTTTCAGAGATCGCCGCTTCAAGCCCGAGTCAGCATCTTGATTCGCGCGGCTTGCTCCGGCCACTTGTCTGCAAGCTCCCCCCACGTCGCGTTGTGATAGTCCGCATAGTCGAAGCCCGGCACCACCGTACACCCAAGCAGCGCAAGCTTCCCATCGCCCACCAGTCGAGTACCCTGCCACACACCCGCCGGAACCAGGACCTGGACATGTTCGCAGGCCGCCAAATCACGTCCAAGGCGCAAGACCGTAGAGCGGCCGTCCGGATACAGCTGCAGCATCTCCACTGGATCACCCAAGTAGAAGTGGAACATCTCGTCGGAGTCGAGCATGTGCATCTCTGAGAATTGACCTTGCTCAAGCAGGTAGTAGATGGCGGTTCCCTGCGAGCGGCTCCCTCGGGGCAGATCGAGGGTGGCCGAAGCGGCCCAGGTTTGGCGGAAATATCCGCCTTCGATCGGATGTGGATCGAGCCCGAGGAGGGCCTTTATCTGTTCAGCGGTCACAGTGAAATCCTATATGAGCCGGTAAAATCGAATTCATGAAGGTTCAGGTCTACACCGCTTCATGGTGCAGAGATTGCAGGGCGGCGAAGCAGTTTCTCGATACACACGGGATCGAATACACCGAAATCAATGTTGATGCCGATCCGGCCGCCTCGGCCGAAGTGATCCGGCACGTGGGCAAGCGTGCAATTCCCCAGCTGGTAATTGATGGCGAATGGTTTCAGCCCTACAAACCAGGCCGCGGCCTGCTCTACGACGAGCTGCATAAGCGGTTCGGTATTGCCCGCACCTAGGCCTTTCACCTAGTAAAATCAAGAGTTGCGGGACGCGGTGTTCTTTTCTGAAGAAAGCCACGCGTCTGTCTAATTTTCGGCTATGGACTCAAAGCTGACAGCTACAGCAGCCGCAGGAGTGACCTTTGATCAAGCGATATACGCGTCCGGCAATGGGCCGCATCTGGACAGAGGACAACAAATACCGATGCTGGCTGCAGGTTGAGGCGGCGGCCAGCGCGGTGCTTGCCGAGGACGGTGTTATTCCGCACTCGGCTGCGGATGCGATCGCGCAGAAGGCCAGCGCATCCGCAGAGCGGATCCTCCAGATCGAAACCGAGGTCAAGCACGATGTCATTGCTTTTACGACTGCTGTTGCCGAAAGCCTGAAGGCGCAGGGGCTTGGCGAAGAGTCGCGCTGGCTCCATTACGGCCTCACATCGAACGACATTGTCGATACTGCCCAGGCACTGCAGGTGAAGGAAGCTTCAGCGCTGATCTGCCGCGGGATTGAATCACTGATGGAAGTGCTCCGCCGGCGCGCCCTGGAGTTCAAGTTCACGCCTACAATCGGCCGCACTCATGGCATCCATGCCGAGCCCACTACGTTCGGGCTCAAGTTCTTAAACTGGTATGCCGAGATGCAGCGCAATCTCAGGCGCTTCGAATCCGCCTCTGAAGACATGCGGGTCGGCAAACTTTCCGGCGCGGTGGGAACATTCGGCCATCTAAAGCCGAAGCATGAGGAGCGAATCTGCGAACGCCTCGGTCTCAACCCGGCTCCTGTGGCTACGCAGGTGATTCAGCGCGATAGGCATGCCGCTTACATCGGAACGCTCGCCGTCATCGGCAGCACACTCGATAAGATTGCCGTCGAAGTCCGGCACCTGCAACGCACCGAGGTTCGAGAGGCGCAGGAGTACTTCAGCGAAAAGCAGAAGGGCTCTTCGGCCATGCCGCACAAGAAAAATCCCATCACCAGCGAGCAGATCAGCGGCCTTGCCCGTGTGCTTCGTGGCAATTCGCTGGCTGCACTCGAAAATGTCGCTCTTTGGCACGAGCGCGATATCTCGCACTCATCTGTTGAGCGCGTCATCTTCCCGGACTCAACGATTCTCACGGATTATCTGCTCGCCAAGACCGCTGATCTTCTCGATCGGCTGCTGGTTTACCCCGAGCGGATGAAGAAGAATCTCGAGTCGACGGGCGGCCTCATCTTCTCGGGGCAATTGCTGCTCGATCTTGCGGAAGCGGGGATGCTGCGGGAAGATGCCTACCGCCTCGTGCAGGGACACGCAATGCGCGCCTGGAAAGACGACCTTGTCTTTAGCGATGAAGTGTCAAAAGATCCCGCAATTACGGGGCTTCTCAGTCCTGAGAGACTGGTGCGCACTTTCGACTACACTCGCCAGCTTGGCAATGTCGACGCGATCTTCAAACGCGTCCTCGGAGAGTAGCTCAATGAATCAGATTCCCGACTATGCCGCCGAACGAGTTCTGGGAACGATTCAGGAAGTGATTAACTCGGCCGATGAAGAACTCGAACAAGCTGAGCAGTGGATGAAGGGACTGGTTGATGAATTTCCTGAGGCTTCCATTGTGCACAGCTACTGCGGCTGGGTGTTGTCGCGGGAAGGAAAGCATCGCGAGGCCATCGATCACGGCCGTGTTGGTGTGAAGCTCTCTCCGGAGTCGGAGATATCTTCGATTATGCTATTTCGAATCTTGTGGAGCGCGGGGCAGCGCAAGGAAGCTTTGGACGAGATGAAAAGGCTGGAGCAGTACGGGCCCTCGGAGCAGTATGCTCGCATGATGCAGGAGTGGAACGAAAGCAAGCCCGACGACGGAGATTTTGAAGAGTGAACCTTACCGTTGCCATCACGGGCGCATCCGGGGCGATTTTGTGCCGCGAACTTCTGCGCGCCTTGGAACCGGATCATCGCGTTAAGCGAGTCCACTTCGTCGTCTCCGAGAATTCGCTCCGCGTCATCGCAGAAGAACTCGGTATCTCCGGCCGCACGGGCCTGCTCGAAAAACTGCTTGGTACATCACCGACGAAGATCACTCAGCACTCTGATTCCGATATTGGTTCATCGATCGCGAGCGGAAGCTATCCAACCAGCGGCATGATCATCCTGCCGTGCTCAATGGGTACTCTCGCTGCCATCGCCAATGGCCTGGCGAACTCGCTGATCACGCGCGCTGCCGATGTCACGCTTAAGGAACGCCGCCCCCTTTTGCTTTGCGTTCGCGAAACCCCCTTCAATCGTATCCATCTGCGTAACATGTCGCTCGTTGCTGATGCCGGAGCGGTTGTCTTTCCGGTAATGCCGGCGTTCTATAACAATCCAGTTGACTCCTGTGAGATGGCCCGCCAATTTGCCTTCCGTGTGCTGGCCCACATCGGCCTGACCCAGCCCGGAGCTTACGTCTGGAAGGCTGACGAATAGATCCACGGGCTCCCGCGGCCCGCGAGCAAAACTGACAATCCCGTGACATTTCGCGTTTGACACTGCACGGAGCGGTTCGCGATACTGCCTTCAATGCTGAACTCAGCCACACTCCGGATCGAAGCCATGGTGATGTGCATGTGTCGCGCATGCAGATCCGATCGCGTGGAATCTGAGTGGCAAATGCGCTAGGCGCAACCGATCAGAACCAGGCGGCCCGGATCCAAGGCGGATTCCGGGCTTTTGCATTTCGGCTTGGGTGCGGTCCTTGAGTCCGTTCCCGCCGCACCCCCACTGCAACATATGTGAAGGAGAACAGGATGTCAGACGAGAAGAAGCAGCAGCTAGCCACCATTGCCGTTCACGGCGGGCAGTCGCCCGACCCCGCAACAGGATCCCGCGCCGTTCCGATCTACCAGACCACCTCGTACCTCTTTCAAGACGCTGACCATGCGGGCCGGCTCTTCGCGCTCAAGGAGTTCGGAAACATCTACACGCGGATCATGAATCCGACCACGGATGTCTTTGAGAAGCGAGTTGCTGCGCTCGAGGGTGGAGCTGCGGCGCTTGCGACCGCGTCCGGCCAGGCTGCGGAGACTCTCACAATCATCACCCTTGCGGCAGCCGGAGAAGAGATAATCTCCAGCAACTCTCTCTATGGCGGCACTTACAATCTCTTCCATTACACTTTGCCGCGACTCGGCATCATCGTTCGCTTCGTCGATCCGGATGACTTCGATGCCGTGCGCGAGGCGATCAATCCGAAGACGCGCGCCATCTACGCGGAGTCACTTGGGAATCCGAAACTCGATGTGATCGACATCGAGAAACTGGCCGCCATCGCCCACGAAAACGGATTGCCCCTCATCGTAGACAACACGTGCGCATCTCCCGCTCTGCTTCGACCGATCGAATGGGGCGCGGACATTGTCGTCAACTCTGCGACCAAGTTCCTGGGGGGACACGGCACCACCATAGGTGGGGTTATCGTGGACGCCGGCAAGTTTGACTGGGCCGCGTCTGGCCGCTTCAAGGACTTCACCGAGCCTGATCCGTCGTATCACGGTCTCTCGTACACGCAGGCCTTCGGACCACTGTCGTTCATCCTGAAGGCGCGCATCCAGGGACTGCGCGACACCGGCGCTGCATTGTCGCCGCACAGCGCCTTCCTGCTGCTTCAGGGGATCGAGACGCTGCATCTTCGCATGGAGCGCCACTCGCAGAACGCGCTCGCGGTTGCAAAGCATCTGGAAGAGCATCCCGGTGTAGAGTGGGTGAATTATCCGGGTCTAGCGTCGAGCCGATACGCAACGCGCGCGGAGAAGTATCTACCCGATGGACAGTCTTCGCTGCTCACATTCGGCATCAAGGGCGGATACGATGCAGGAAAGAAACTGATTGACTCGCTGCTGCTGTTCTCGCTGGTTGCGAACATTGGCGATGCGAAATCGCTGGTTATTCACCCCGCGTCGACCACCCACCAGCAACTCTCTGTAGACGAGCAGGCCGCGACCGGCGTCACTCCAGAACTCGTCCGGCTATCTATCGGCATCGAAGATCTTCGCGATATCCTTGCCGATCTAGACCAGGCGATCGAAGCCGCGAATGGACATGGCAGCGCCGGCACTGTCCAGACTGCCGCTCGTACTGGAAAATGAGTGTTATGGCTGAAGACTCTAACGGGCCGAATCCAACGCCGGCCCGCACGTCTGCACTCGAGCCCACGTACGAAGGGGATTTCGTGCTGGATCAGCACCTGATGCTGGAAAGCGGACGTACGCTGGCGCAGCCAACGCTGCATTACGCGGTGTACGGCAAGCTGAATCCGGCACGCGATAATGTCGTCCTCATCTGCCATGCATTGTCGGGTTCGGCGCGGGTCGGGGACTGGTGGCCGGAGGTGTTTGCTCCCGGCGCGCTGCTCTCGCTTGAACACGACTTTGTGATCTGTATTAACCTGCTCGGATCCTGCTATGGGTCCACTGGCCCAGGCTCGGTGGATCCGGAAACTGGACTGGTTTATGGTCCCGATTTCCCGCTCATCTCAATCCGCGATAACGTCCGCGCACAAGGGCAGCTTCTCGACTCTCTCGGGATCCGGCGACTGCGTCTGGTTCTCGGCGGCTCAATCGGAGGTATGCAGTCGCTGGAATGGGCGATTCATGATCCTGATCGGGTGCAGAAGGCAGCGGTTATCGGCGTGGCTCCGCTGTCAGCAATGGGGCTGGCGTTGAACCATCTGCAGCGCCAGGCGATCCAGAACGATCCGAACTGGGATGGCGGCTACTATCTTCCGCAGCGGCCGCCAAGCCACGGCCTTTCTCTCGCCCGGCAGATCGGAATGCTCAGCTACAAGTCGGCAGCCCTCTTCGAGGAGCGCTTTGGTCGCAATCCCAACCGGAATGGAGAAGATCCGTGGAGACTGGATGACCATGGGGGAGGCCTTATTGGCGGGCGCTTCGATATCGCGGGATATCTCGACTACCAGGGAGTGCGCTTCAACGATCGCTTCGATGCGAATTCCTATCTGGCCATCATGCGAACCATGGACACATGGCACCCGCTGACAGGCTTCACCTCCGCCACAGAGGTGTATGGGCGCATCCGCGCACAGGTCATTTTGATCGGCATCAGCTCGGACTGGCTTTTCCCGTCCGAATCGGTTCGCGAATTCGCGCAGAGCATACGGGGGGCGGGGGTGCGCGCTGAATATCGTGAAATGGCCAGTTCGCATGGCCATGATGCCTTTCTTGCCGAGCAGGCTGAGTTCGTTCGGCTGCTCCAATAAGTAGCCCGTGGTACCGTAGACCAGCGTTCAGGCGGTTTAGGAAACACTTTTTCGGAAATCGGTGTCTAAACACTTTAGCGATGAGCTGATGGGGCAGCCGTCGGTGGCCCGCCAGGGAGGAAGAGAGATTCCCGCTCGATACTTGGTCAGACAGATGTCAGAACGCCGCCAGCACCCGAAGAGTGTATCTTCTTGTCAAATAACCTGCCTTGTCACAATGGGCAGGGCTTTCTATAATCCTCCCAACACCGCATTGGACATCGTGGGGATGTCTAACCCTTGTAGAGTGTCAAGTTCTCGGTTAGACGAGTCCGCGAGCGAGTGCTTGAGAAACCGATTCCACTTCCGCATCTCCCAGGAGCACTGAATGAAGAAGTTTGTCTTTGCATCTGTGATGGCGTTGGCGAGCTTGAGCCTCGTTCCCGCACCCACGCTGCACGCCCAGGAAGCACAGTCAGGCACGATCCAGATCAAGGATCCTGCTGAGTACAACGCCTACTCCATGGCGATCAGCCAGTCAGACCCGAAGGCCAAGGCAGCGGCTCTCGAAGACTTCCTGACGAAGTACCCGAATAGTGTTGCCAAAGCTGCTGTACTGGACATGCTGCTGGGTGCCTACCAGCAGACCGGCGATGCGCAGAAGGCCACGGAGACGGCGAAGAAGGTGTTGCAGGTTGATCCCAACTCCCTCAAAGCTATCTACATTGCAGCCTTCAACGAAAAGAATCAATGCGCGAAAACCTCTGACGTGGCAACGTGCGATGATGCAGCTGCTTTGGCGCAGAAGGGCCTTACCGCCCCCAAGCCAGCGGGTGTTGCAGATGATGCGTGGAAGCAGCAGACTGACGCAACATATCCCTTCTTCCACTCTGTTATCGCCGTGGATGACATCGTTTCCAAGAAAGATCCGAAGGCGGCTGTTGACGAGTACACGACCGAACTGAAGATGTATCCGGTGCAGGACACTACCAAGGGCTCTGCGCTTGGAGACACCCTCCAACTTGCGATGGCCTATGTGAAGCTTCAGCTTGCTGACGCCCAGGTAGCGCGCGAGGCCCAGGACAAGGCGAAGGCCACGCCGGGAGATGCCGCAGCTGCACAGGCCGCGAAGGCCGCCAACGATAAGGCCAATCAGGATTACTTGAATGCAGCCTGGTTCTTCGCCCGGACATGGGGCTTTGCGCCGGCGAACTTCAAGACCCAGATTGAACCGCAGCTCGAGTACTACTTCAAGAAGTACCACGGCGATGACACCGGTCTCGATCAGCTGAAGGCGCAGGCTGCTGCCAATCTCTTCCCGCCCGCGAATCTCGCCACCACAATCACTCCTGCGAAGACTCCTGAGGAGCAAATCCACGACCTCCTCGCCAATACTCCTGACCCGAACACCCTGGCTCTCGCTGACAAGGAAACAGTTCTTTCGGTAGGCAGCAAGGAAGATGCCGATAAGCTCTGGGCTCTGCTGCAGGGCAAGGACACTCCGGTCCCGGGTACTGTGATCGAAGCCAATGCCAACCAGGTAAAGGTTGCCGTGACGCAGGATGCGAAGGACGCCAAGACGGCGGACTTCATCGTCAACATGAAGGAACCTATTCCGGAAAAGGAAATTCCCGCCGTCGGTAGCGAGCTCAAGCTGCTGAAGGATGGAGGACCAGAGCTTGACGGGACCTACGACACATATACGCAAGTGCCGGCGTCGGCCACCGCTGCGGCAAGTGCGCAGATCGTGCTGAAGGACGGCCTTCTGCAGACGAAGAAGGCTCCCGCGCGCAAGCCGGCGGCCGGTCGTCGGCCCGCAGCAACCCACCGGAAGCAGTAGTCCAACTGGGTTCTGGAGAGATGAAGGGCGGCCCCGAGGGGCTGCCCTTTCTTTATGCAACCGCGAATCCACCCGATGATACCCTTACTGCAGAATGGTGCGTTTCCCAATCCCCCTCATCAGATTCACCAGCCTGGCAGTGCTCGTCTTCTCGTTCTCTGCCGTATCGTCTGCCCAAAAGCACACAAGAGCGGTTCCACCATCTTTTGAGCCACAACCTTTTCCGACTATTGCAACGCGCCAGAAGCCCACTTATAGCGTCGAATTTCGTTCTCCGGAACAAATTTCGCAACAGGATCGCCTGCTCATTGCCAACGTAGAACCGTCGCTTGCAGAACACGCCGCCTTCGCAGGACTTCGGTACCAGAATGCTGGCTGGGCATACAGCCAAATCGTCTGCCCTGCATTTCCTCATCACCTGTTTCTCCTATACATGCGCAACAACGGAGCGGGAGACGTGTCGGTGTTCTCGGCTTCGATTCCACGCGATGGAGAAGGACGCGTTCGCGTGATCCCGATTTCCAAACGCAGCTATTCTTTGTTTTCTCCGGCCCCCATCAACGCGCTGACCGTCACTGCTTTCAATCACATCCGGGCTGAGGAGGGAGAGCAGGCGAACGCAGACTGGCTGGGAAACGCACTTTGTTACGCTGCACTCGCGGGCGAACATTCGCAGATCCTTCCGCCCGAAGCTGAACCGGCAGTACACAAGCCGATTCCTGCCCTGACTGCGACAATGACGGTCGAACTGACATCCCACGGCGAGGAAGTGATTCGTTTCGATGATGCTGCAGCCCACCCGCACCCGATGCGATGGGCGATGACCTTCACACGGACAGGGAAGCTGATCAAGGCAGCGCATGGACGCGCCGACCTTATCACCGCGAGGCCGGTTCCTGAGAAATCGGCAGTGCTTCGCACACGCCAGGTTGCGGGAACCGGCCAGCACTGACTCAAGTGGGTTATTCGCCCAGCATGATGCGCTGAATGGATGTCGCGCGACCGGTTGCCGGATCGCAGCCGATTAAGGCCGCGCACATTTTGGGATTTCCCTTGGCGGCTTCGAACTTGCCCGGCATACCGGTGAGAAAACGGTGCAGTACGAGATCGCGTTCGACGCCAATGACACTGTCGTATGGGCCGCTCATTCCCACATCGGTCTGATAGGCAGTGCCGCCCGGGAGAACGCGCTCGTCGGCGGTGGGGACGTGCGTGTGGGTCCCAAGAACTGCGGTAACGCGCCCATCGAGGTGCCATCCCATAGCGACCTTCTCGCTGGTGGCCTCGCCGTGAAAATCTACCACGATCACCTTTGCCTTAATCCCGGTCAGGATTTCATTCGCCGCGAGGAAGGGATTGTTCGTGCCGCTCATGAAGACCTTACCCATGAGGTTCACAACCGCATAGTCGACGCCGCTTTGTGTTTTGCCTTCGAAGACCCCATAGCCGGGAACACCGCGCTCGAAGTTTGCCGGGCGCAGAACGCGACGCGGGCGCTCCTGGCTTTCTGGATCAGCGGAATTCATGTATTCGATCAGCTCGCGCTTATCCCAGACGTGGTTGCCGGTGGTAAGAACATCGGCGCCCATGTCGAAAAATTCTTCGGCGATCTGCGGCGTGACACCGAAGCCGCCGGCCGCATTTTCCGCATTGATGATTAGCAACTGGACATTGTGCGCGTCACGAACGTGATCGATGTGCTCGTGCACGATCCGGCGTCCTGCGCTGCCGAAGATGTCGCCGACGAAGAGGATGTTCAAAAAAGCTCCTGGCTGCCGGTCGTTAGCTGCCGGCTTCGAGTTCCGGTTCCATCTGTCTTGTGTCACGCATCAGCGGGAAGAGAATTACGTCGCGGATCGACCGGGAACCGGTGAGCAGCATGGTGAGGCGATCTACGCCGATGCCTTCGCCTCCGGTGGGCGGCAGGCCGTAGGAAAGGGCGCGGACATAGTCCTCATCCATCTGGTGGGCTTCTTCGTCGCCACGCGCACGCTCTTTCAGTTGCTCTTCAAAGCGCTTCTGTTGCTCAACAGGGTCATTCAACTCACTGAAGGCATTGCCCAGTTCGAAGCCACCCGCATAGACCTCGAACCGTTCGACCCATTCGGGGTCGTTCGGTTTCTGCTTCGAAAGAGGCGAGATTGTGGTAGGGAACTCGTAAATAATCGTCGGCTGCTGCAGATATTTCTCTGCGACAGCCTCAAAGATGTTCGCAATCGTCTTTCCTGCAGGCTCACCCGGTTCGAAGGCCACCTGCTTGCCAGATTTTCGCAGCCCATCGACGAGACCAGTGAGCACGGGCGATTCGCCTGCATTGGCAGGTATCGCCAGATCCTCAATGCGTGGCCTTCCGCCTGCCGTCTCTTCCGGCCACCACTTGATGATCGCATCCCGCATCGTCAGCTTCTCGACTTTGCCGAAATCCAGCTGCACGCCATTGAACTCCGATACGGTTGTCCCGTTCACCTCCAGCGCGACAAATTTCAGCAGATCAACCGTGAGCTGGATCATGTCCTCATAGTTCGCATATGCCTGATAGAACTCCAACATCGTGAACTCAGGATTGTGTTGCGTGCTTACGCCCTCATTGCGGAAGTTCCGATTGATCTCGTAGACGCGATCGAGGCCGCCGACGACAAGGCGCTTCAGATAAAGTTCGGGCGCAATGCGAAGGTAGAGGTCCATGTCGAGAGCGTTATGATGCGTCCTGAAGGGCCGCGCTGCCGCGCCGCCGGCAATCGGCTGCATCATCGGTGTCTCGACTTCCAGGTATCCGCGATCATCAAAAAAACGGCGGAGCGCTCGTAGTACCTTTGCGCGCTTTACAAATACTTCGCGTGCATCGAGATTCGCAAACAGGTCGACGTACCGCTGACGATAGCGCAATTCGACATCGGCGAGACCATGATATTTCTCCGGAATCGCGAGCATGGCCTTCGACAAGAAAGTCAGTTTCTCGACGTGAACGCTCAGCTCACCGGTCTTCGTGCGAAAAAGGTAGCCTGAAGCACCGACGTGGTCGCCGAGATCAAGTAGCTTGTAGAGGGCCCAGCCCTGCTCACCCACAGCGTCCAGCCGGACATAGATCTGAAGGCGTTGTCCTCCCTGTTGCAGAGTCGCAAATCCCGCCTTGCCCATCACCCGGATAGCCATAATGCGTCCTGCAATGGAGATGGTTTCTCGCTCGTCGTTCAGCACCTCGGCTGTTGCCTCTCCCCACTTGGCGCGAATCTCTGGGATCGTGTGGGTGGCGGAGAACTGATTAGGATAGGCGGCCTGGCCGAGCTTTTCGATTTCGGCTAGTTTTGCGCGGCGCAAGTCGAAAAGATTGCGCTCAAATTCCGAATCAAACACTGTATTTCCTTCTGTGTGCAGCGAATAAGGTCTAACGGTCAGTATAGCTGCGCGCGGTTACTCGGAGAGCGTCCTCAACGTCGCGCGCTTCCCGCACATCGTGTATAACCACCAAGGGATGCCCTTCAACCGCCCACTCCCGGATTCCGACTCGCGCTCGAAGCGTTCGAGCGGCATCGATGCCATTGTCAAAGCTGAAACGGGCATCCAGATCGCCCTGATTCTTCCCAGTTCGGTCGTCGTCTGCTGGTTGATCGGCGCATGGGCGGACAAGCACTTTCATCAGTCGTGGATCTCAATTGCGGGAGTTGTGTTTGGGGCCGTTTCGGGACTTGTTTACATTATTCAGTATGTTGTTCGTGCGGATCGCCAGGATCGGAATGAGACCGCCGCCAAAAACGGGAAAGGGCCGATCGGCTCAGAAACCTCAAAGGGCTCAGATCGATGACTCAGGAAGCGCATCCATTGCTTGAACTGCCCAATGACGCGGCTGAAGTGATGCTTCAGCGGGCCATGGTCAAAACGCTGATTCTGGGAGTGATTGCCTCGATTTTTCTTCTCGTGGCTTCGGGTTGGCGGAACGCGGGGATGCTGATGGTGGGCGCCCTGATTTCCGCGGCCAGCATCTTCGAGTGGCAGCGGCTGGCCCGGGTCATTCGGGCCAAACTCGAGGCCGAAAAGACGCCCCGCAGCGCCCCTGCTGTGGTGATCTTTTTTATCCTCCGCCTCGTCCTCTACGGTGGGGCCATCTATGTTAGCCTGAGATGTTTACAGGGCTCGGCTGTGGCGCTGCTCTGCGGATTGGGATTGGCAGCACTCACAATCCTGTGGCAGGCCCTCCGCATGCTCCTGGATTAAGGACTGGCATCCTTCACGGGATAGTCCCTCCGCATTTGCTAATAAGGAAAGACCTAGTCTTCATGCCCGAATCTTATGCTTTGACCCGCCTGCTCAACCACCTCTTCGGCGGAATCATCACCTCCATCATGCAGGGAATGGGGATTCACCCTTCAAGCCCTGGAGCGCCAATCAGCAACACCTTCAGCATTGAACTCCTCGTTGTTCTGGGGCTGATCGCATTTTTCGTGATCGTCCGGATGTCTCTCTCGCCCGACAAGCCGGGGGCATTCCAGCACGTGGCCGAAATGGTTTCGGAGTTTACCGGCAATCTCGGCGAACAGGTCATTGGGCACGATGCACCCAAGTTCCAGGCGTACGTCACCTGCATATTTCTGTTCGTGCTGATCAATAACCTGGTTGGACTTATTCCCGGCGTTCCAGCGCCGACCACATCGCCGGTCGTGCCGCTCGGGCTCGCGGTGCCTACGTTCCTCTACTACAACTGGCAGGGCTTCCGTTCTCACGGTATCGGCTATCTAAAGCATTTTGCCGGGCCGATCTGGTGGATGGCCTGGCTGCTGATTCCGATCGAACTGGTTTCGCACTTTGCCCGCATCATGTCGCTCACCATTCGTCTCTACGCGAACATGTACGCCAGCGACATGCTCACACTCGGGTTCTTCTCGCTTATTCCGATTGGCGTACCCTCGATATTCCTTGGTTTGCACGTTTTCGTTTCGTGCATCCAGGCGTTCATTTTCATGCTGCTGTCGATGATTTATTTGTCCCTGGCAGTCTCGCACGAGTCGCACTAGATTTCGGGTGCGATCCTGGCAGCGCCGAAATGCCATGCCAGGGCACCAAGATTCCGCCGGAGAATTGCTCCCGCTCCGGACTAACGGCAGGCCGCAAGCGTGAGGGGACCAGCACGGTGAGTCTCAACCACCCACTGGCGGCCAAATCCAGGGGATGCAGGAGAACTATGCGGAAGTTTCAATACATATTCATAGCGCTGGCTGCTCTCTGCTTCGCCGTTCCGGCGTTTGCTCAGGGTGGGGAATCAGCTGCTGTCAACCTGGTGCCGATTGGCGCAGGCATCGGCATGGCCATCGCAGCCGGCCTTTGCGGTCTCGGGCAGGGGAAGGCCACTGCTTCGGCTTGCGAAGCGCTGGCTCGTAACCCCGGCGCTCGCGGCGGTCTGATGATCTTCCTGATCCTCGGCCTCGCGCTCATCGAGTCGCTCACTCTGTTCACCCTGGTCATCATCCTGCTTAAGGTGAAGGTCTAACAGTACTGCTTTGCAGAAGACGGGTCCGTCACTGTGGCGGCCCCGCTTCTTATTTTCCGGCAAATTCACTTCGGTTGCGTGTGCTGCTCGTTCGAGTGTCGCGAAGGAGAGCGATCGCCTGCTGGTAGCGCAATCCAGCGGGTACCGGTACGAACTGGCTTTCATCTTCCGTTGTGTCGAACACCCTGATCTTGAAAACGACTCTCGCGCTCATCTTCATGTCGAAGTGCACAATGCGCCACTGACCTTCGCCGACATCTGCCTGATCGATGACAATGGTGCCGCCTTTGTAGAGGCGTCCAAGAATTCCCCAGCCAATATCCACATCTTGCTGTAGCCGGCCATCGAGCTTTGCGACACGCTCCTGCCTTGGATCGATCCAAAGCTCACCCGTCATCTGCTTGAGGACCTGAGTCTCCAGGTCCGGTGGATCGAATCTCGGATTGGGTCGAAATCTGAACTTCGCTACCTGTCCGCTTGGTCCCGGTCCCACCCCTGCGTACTCATACACGAATGCACGCGGCAACGACCGTAGGACTTTCATGGCTCTTGCCGTGTCCTGATCCTGCCCCTGTTTCCGATGCCGCTGCCTGCCAGGATCGTTCAGCAGCTGGTCGAGGCGCATCTGCTCGCGCTGCTCATCCGCAGCGCTCAAAGGTGCATCATTGACGGCAATCAGCCGCGCAACTGCTCCATCTGTCGTCTCGCAGATCTCTTTTGTAGTAGTCAGGCGCGGGCTCGATTTGCGCAAGCGATATCGCATCAGATGCTGCGCATCGTTCGCGGCCCGCGCCTCGTTCGCAAGTGCTCGCTGCACAAGGCCCGGATCCTCCGCCTGCGCGGCCATGCCGGTCAGAAGAAATACCAGAATGAGAGACTTGACTCGGAGCACTGGCAATAGTCTATCGTCCTTTGTTTCTCCCTCTGCTTGGTTACTTATTGATTTGGACGTTCCTTTCGGATATTGGATTCTTAAACTGCATAGAAGCGCCCCGATGCTATAGTTCGATAAGAGACTTTGGTCATTTTGGAAGCAGGGCTCAGTGCTGGCCAAGTGGTCCGAAACGACCTGTTTAGCGGTTCATTGCCGCTTGAGTGGCGCGCACACGATTTTGAGATTCTGGAAGGAAATTGATCCATGGCAACCGAAAATGGTTCTGCTCGGATAGGCAAATCCGTTGTGATTCGCGGCGAGGTGAAAGGCGGAGAAGACTTGATCATCGATGGGCGTGTCGAAGGCACCGTGACACTCACGGAGAGCCGTCTGACCATCGGGCCAAACGCAAACGTAGCTGCTGATCTCTCAGCCCGCGACATTTTGATCCAAGGCCAGGTACAGGGCAACATCGTAGCCAGCGGTCGTGTTGAGTTGCGCGCCGGAAGCGTCGTTGAAGGCGATGTTCGCGCGCTCCGCCTGGCTATCGAAGATAACGCTGTCTTTCGCGGCAAGGTTGACCTGACGCAGGGCGCCAAGGCTCCTGACGCTGCGCCAGCCAGCACCAAGGCTTGACAACAGCGAGCAACGGGCGCCTTGCTGCAGCGTGCGCCCGTGTCACAAGGGGACTCCAAAGTGATTCGCCGTTGGTTCGACAAAGGAAAAGAGAACGATTCGTCCACTGGTCATGTGGCCAGTGGTCCGCGCATTCCGCGCCATAGCGGTGCTTGGACAGCCTTGCGCAAGCGTCTGCAGGTTGAGCCTGGATTGCGCATTATTGATTCCGGCGCTACATCACCCACGAATATCAACTACCTCACCAGCCTCGGCCACAGCGTGTTTCTTTGCGATCTGGTGACTGAGGCCTGTACAGGCAGTTGGCAAGCCGGCGCCAATGCAGACGACAAGCCCGTCTACGATACCGAAGGTTATCTGAAACAGAGCCTCGACTTCGCAGGCAAGATGTATGACATCGTGCTGCTGTGGACCTCGCTCGACTATCTGCCGGAGCCGTTTGTTCCGGCCGTGGTGGCGCATCTGTATGAATCGCTCAACCCAGGTGGTCAGGTCCTGGCATTCTTTCATACACGCAGACAGCCTGAGGAGTCAGCTTTCTGCCGGTTCCATGTAACAGAGGGCGACACCGTGGATATGCAGACCGCGCAGCCGTTTCCCATTCAGCGTGTGTTTACAAATCGCAGCATCCAGGATCTGTTTAATCAGTGGTCGGGGTTCCGGCAGTTTCTGGCGAAAGACAGCATTTCGGAAGTCCTGATTACGCGATAGCTAACCGCAACAACTCAGTCGCATCCAAACCTCTGCACTCTTTGCGCAATTCTTTTTGGAGCGAACATGATTTCCTTGAAAGGCACACGAGTTACCTGGCTTGGACACGCGACCGTGCTTGTCCAGACGGGCAAAGGCACAAACGTCCTCATCGATCCCTTTATCCAGAACAATCCGAAGTATCCGAAGGGCTTCCAGCTTCCGGAGAAGATCAACTACATTCTCCTGACCCACGGTCACGGAGACCACATCTCCGATGCGGCTCCTGTGGCGAAGAAGCATAAGTCGAATGTGGCCGCCATTTATGAGCTTGCCGCATTCATCGCCAGCCAGGGAGTCGAAAACGTTACTGGATTCAATGTAGGTGGAACAGTGCAGCTCGATGATGTCGCGGTCACCATGGTTGAAGCCAAGCACTCAGCCGGCGCGGAGGGAAAGAGCGGCACGCAATACGCTGGGATCGCAGTCGGGTATGTTCTGACAGTGGCAAACGGGCCGGTGCTCTATCACGCAGGCGATACCACAGTTTTCGGCGACATGAAGCTTATCAAGGAGCTTTACCATCCAGAATTGGCCATGCTACCGATTGGCGGCTTCTATACCATGGGTCCGAGAGAAGCGGCGCTGGCTGCACAGTTCATTGAACCGAAGGCTATTCTGCCGATTCACTTTGGAACATTCCCGCCGCTGAAGGGGACTCCAGATGAATTGGAGCAACATCTTAAGGGATCGATCGAAGTAATCCGGATCGGGCCGGGCGAGTCAATTCAGTAGACAAGAAAACGGCTGGAGCGGACTCCAGCCGTTTTCGTTGAAATTCCTCTTTTTACTTGCCTTGCACTGCTTTCCTCTGTCTTGCCCAGCGCCGCCTCACAGCTTCTGAAATCCGCTTGCGACCTTCAGGAGTGAGGTTGCGCTTCTTGCTTAAGCGCAGTCCGTTGCCGTTCGAACCATTTGAACCATTTTTCAAGAGCGTTCGCGCACGCTGTAGCTGCGAGATCTCCCGTTCAATCTGTGCAAGTATTTCTGCGACCCCCACAAGGCCTCCCTGTGTTTTCCAGACGCGTGTCGGTGAATCTGCGGTGGATGGTTTTACAAAGTATTAGGAATGAGTTGCTGATCTGAAAAGATACCTAACTGTCTGCGCGATGACAAATGAAAAATGGAGCGCTCGCAGAGAATAGTCACACAAGCCTTGAAGCTCATCCTTCAGAGCAAGGAATTGACTTACTTGGACGACAGCTCGTTCTATAACTCAAGCTGCCGGAGGAACGTCCAGAGTTAGCATGGAGCTTATTGGCCTAAAGTAACGTGACCATGATTTCCCGTGAGCAGACCGCAGAAGTACACGGATCGGGTACTATCTTTCTGTTTCATTTGAGGGGATCGGGATCAGAATCGTCAGGAGCTATAGGCCGCGTGGTAGTTTCGCAGCTTGTTCTTTCGTGTCGTGCGCTGCAGACGGAGTGGCAACTCCGGTCAGGTCCTGGCCACCCATGCGCAGTGTCGGAGACTCCGCAGCACGATAGTTCCTGAGGTCGCGCAGGATTTCCTGCTTCTCTCGCGCATACTGCCCCGCAAGCCTTGTCAGCGCATAAGTAATAATGTCGCTGTGGTGTAGGTCCTGCATTACAGGATCTCGCCGCATGTTCAGCCACAGCCGGTGTACAAGTTGCACATCATCCGGCCCCAGCGTCGGCGCATGCGGTCCAATGTAGAACACCTTCACGTCGCCGTTCTGGCCCACGACGTAGAAGTTGAATTGGCGCTTCGGTTCGGGCAAGGCTTCCCATGCCTGCCCGAGATGAAACGCCTGATCTTCGGCCGTCATTGAGGTCGATTGCCCTGAGCACACCGAATCCACTTCTAGAGAATTTGCGCTCTGTACCAGCGCGGCAAAGACATCGCCGGCTGGAACCACAAGCAGCGATATCTTCTTGCCGAAGCTTTCGGCGACAGAGACAGCCTTGGTGAAGAGCATCTGCTCGTGCTCGCTGAAGCTCTGGTCCTCTGCACTCAAATACTCCGGGCCACCCGCACCCATCATGCGGACGCTCATGACCACCACGTCACGATCCTCGGTCTTTGTTCGACCGAGGACCCACTTCAGCGCTACGGGATTAGTCGCATCGCGCATGGTGACCATCACGCCGCCGGGCCGCAATGCAACCGATTCGCGATCGATGTTGTCCTGGTGCTCCAGTTGGAAGTGGTCCTTCATCTGTCGCGCCGTCAGGGCATGTTTGCGCAGGTTCGCCCGTTCAGAAACTGTGAAGATCACAAAGAACGAGGCCGCGAACATCACGCCGGTCACCGTCGCTACAGATTTGGTGAACAGGTTCACTGTGGCCACCGACAAAAGCACTAGGAAGACGCACATCAACCCCAGTGGGATTTCAATCTTTCCAATCCTGATATTGGGCGGAACCTTCCATCCCCGCTCACCGTGGTATTTCCAGCGGAGCACCAGCATTGCCAGGCTGTTGAATGTGAACGACCAGATCACGCCAAACGCATATGCTTCGCCGATCATGATTACGTTTCCACGCGAAGCGATGATCGTGAACATTTGTAGTGCGAAGACAAGGTTCACGATTCTGTAGCTGGTTCCGAATCTCGGATGCGGCTTGCGGAACCAGTCCGTGAGCACTCCGTCCTCGGCGACGCGCATCAGCACGCCGGTTGATCCAATCATCGAGGTATTAATTGCGCCTGAGAGAATGAGGAACCCGACAAACACAACGAAGACTCGGAAGACGACACGCCAGAACATCGGTCCGACCATGTACATAGCCAGGCCGGCAATCAGGTTGTTCTGGTAAATCTGCGTCCTGGGTCCGTCGGGAATAAGCATCGACGCCAGCAGCGTTGCGCCGCCTGTGAACACGAGGCTGTAGATAGCAATAACGATTGCGGCGCGCTTCAGATTCTTCAGCTTCGGATGCTCGATCTCACGGTTGACTTGGGCAAGGCTTTCCTCGCCGCTCATGGCCAGAATCGAATGCCCGAACGCCATGATGATCCCGAACAATCCAAAAATCGGCAAGCCCGAGTTCTTCAGGAACCCCAGCGCATCCGGACTGAACTTCAGGTTCGCGGGAACCGGGGGAGGAGGCAGATGCACTCCACGAACCATGATCGAGTAAGCGCCCCATCCGAAGAGTAGGATCACCATAATCGTGGTGATCTGCATGACGCGCAGCGCCTTGTCGCTCGACTCTTCGATGCCCTTGACGTTCTCCCACCAGTAGTAGATCGTCACGGCCGCCGCAAAGACGGCGGAGGTGTAGTTCATGTCGAACTGGAACGGCTGGCCATGCGCATTGATCAGCGCCGGAGGGAGCCAGTGGCTGTTGTTCGCCACCACCAGCATTTCGTTCATCAGCCCAGTAATGTATTGCCCAGCCGACACACCCGAAATGGGTCCAGTCAAAATGTAGTCGAACATCAGAGCAGAGACGCTCAGCTTCGCGAACCCGCCGCCCAGCGCCTCCTTCACCACGCGGTACACACCGCCGCGCGTAAACATCGAACAGCTCTCGATGTACACAGCCCGCACCGCAAAGCTGAACAGCATGATTCCCAGGATGAACCACGGAGCAGCCGCTCCAATCGCCTGTTCGGCGATGCCTCCTGCGTAGAAGGCCGAAGATCCCAGGTCATTGAGAACGATGGCTGCGGCGCGCCAGAAGGAGATGAACGTCAGCATCACCGAGGATGCCACGATGAGCCGGACGCGGTCTGACGGAGGGGCTACGATCGTTCGTGTGGATGCCATTACAAATGCGCCGGCCGTACGTTTTTGGCGCTCAAACTACATCGGGCCACTTTCCCGTGCGCCCTTGGCTGAGTTTAGTGCTGACAGATACGCCAGTCAACAAAGAAACCGAAGCCTTTTTGAATGTGATGGAAATTGGAGTCATGTACCCGGTTTTTCACCAACGGCACGAAGGTGCTTCGAACTTACGATGTGCACGGAGATCCTTCCGATCGCAGGCCTTGGAACTGAGAAATTCAGGAGTGGCCCAACCTCACAATTGCTTGATTTCTGTGCGGATTGTAAGGAGTGACGTATAAAGATTCGCTCAGGAGACTCAGACTCTAGGGAAGAGTTGCATTCATGGCCGAGTCTTGCGTTGCCGCGCCTGTAGGGTCGAATGTTTTAAACTCCACCCTGTATGCGCTGGCAATCAATGAGGTTGTGGGTGGCAGCCATTCTATCCGCCGGGCTGCTGGAACTCCCGTTCCCGATTGCGGGTCCCATGCCTCGGTGGCGCAGCATTTTCGCCTGGTTCGGGCTCGTACCTCTCCTGTGGGCAATCCTCAGCCCTGCAACTGTCAAAAGCACGCGCCTTTTTCGCCGTGCCTTTCTGCTGGCTTACGTGTGCGGGGTCCTCTGGTACATCGGCAATTGCTACTGGGTCCGCGACACAATGCTCCACTACGGGGATATGCCGACGGGCGCGCCGACGCTGCTGCTGATCGCCTTCAGCCTTGTCCTCGGCCTCTACTTCGGATTATTCGGAGTTGGCCTCATGCTGGTACGGCAGGCGACAGGGAAGCCGAAGGTGGCGCTGATTGCCGCACCTTTTCTGTGGGTTGCCCTCGATCTCGCTGCGGCCCGGATCACCAGCGTCCCATGGGACCAGCTTGGCTACTCGCAGGTGGACAACGGGATCGCCATTGGACTGGCCCCGTGGGCGGGCGTCTATGGCATCACTTTTCTCCTCGTACTAATGAATGCACTCACGACAGGAGCTATATTCGAGTTCCTCTCGCGGCGCAACGAGCCGGGCTCCAGACCGGCAATTCTTCGAATTCTCAGCGTCGTACTTATTGGAACTAGCCTCTGCGGCTCTTTCTTTCGGCCACCCAAGTCCGCTGTATCCGCTACCGCCGTCCTCATCCAGCCCAATCTCGACGTTGGCGGCGATAACGACTGGACTAGTCCGGCAGACTGGCAGCAGCACATGACCTGGTTGCAGAAACTGGCCTCGGAACATTGCAAGACTTACATCGCGGGAGTTCCGCAGACTGGCGCCGCAAACGGCGAGATCATTTGCCCCCCCTACCCTACGCATCCCGATCTCGTTGTCTGGCCAGAAGCTCCGGCCCTTTCTTTCATAGAGGCTGATCCGCGCTTCCAGAACGGAATCAGCACTCTCGCCAGGAACGAGCAGGCTCCCGTGATCGTTGGTGGTTATGGCGTAGACACGACAGAGGGCGAACAACTGGACTACAACTCGGCCATGGTCTTCGCCCCCGACGGCCACCGCGTGGGTCGCTATGACAAGATTCACCTCGTCCCGTTCGGCGAGTACATCCCCTTTCAGCAATACCTCACCTTCGCACATAAATTAACGGGCAAGGTCTCGTCCTTTTCGCGCGGGAATCAGCGCTCGACTTTTCGTCTTAACGGCCATCGCTACGGCATCTTCATCTGCTACGAAGCCGTTTTCGCGGACGAAGTACGTCATTTTGCTCAACTCGGCGCGGAAGTGCTCGTGAACATCAGCGACGATGGATGGTATGGCGACACGAGCGCTCCGTGGCAGCACCTGAATATGGCGCGGATGCGGGCGATTGAAAACCGCCGCTGGCTACTGAGAGCTACCAATAACGGCGTGACGGCCGCAATTGACCCATACGGGCGCGTGCGACAGAGTATTCCGCGACACCAAGCCGATTCGCTACCTGCTCAATACGGGTTTCGCGATGACGTTACGTTCTATACCGCACACGGAGATGTTTTTGCGTGGCTGTGCGTGCTGGTCTCGATTGCGGCACTTCTCTGGTCATTGAAGAAACAGATTCGCCAATGGGTGTCAAGGAAGTAGTCGCTCTCATCACCGCCTGACGATAAATTCATGGCCCCCCCCCCAGAGGGGTACCTACTTGCACGTAAATTCCTCTTACGACTCGTGCTTATTGTCGGATCTCCCGAAATAGTCAGCCGAGAGTGCCAATGGGCTTCTCGCCAGGAGCCCATCGTTCGTGGGGAGTACCTGTTTTTTGCAAGTTCCTCTCCTGATTCAACATGCCAGCATGTTCCTCTAACAGAATACTTTCGCTCTGGTCACTGCGGTTATTTCAGGATTCCTCGAACTGAAAGGCTTACGTCCTGGTGCCTGCTCGGGGCTCCGACACCGAGCAAACGACCGGATTTGTCAGGCGGATTCAGACCGCCTGAAGCAATGATGAACAAAATCGAGAAATAGACTGCAAAGAGGGTGATGCAAAAGCGCCGCCGTGATGCCCCTGACACCGCGGTCACCGCCGCGCGGGCGATGCCGCTCGTTTCGCTATACTTACCTCAGCGCAGTCGATTTGGCGCTTTCAGCCTTTCGACAAGCCAACTCAACACCAAGTCAGGTCATAAGAGCAAAGTGGCATTAACTGATCTCGAATACGCCTACGCTCCAGTGCGCGATCAAGTCCGCGACCTGCGGGAGTATCTTTGACCCTGCCCGCCTCCGCAGGGAACTAGCCGACATTGAAAGCAAGCTTGCCGATCCAGCGATGTGGTCCAATCCCGCTGCTTCGCAGCCGTTGATGCGCGACCGCAAGCGCCTGGAAGAGCTTGTTGCGCGAGACGAAGAACTCGTCCGGCGCACGAGCGACATTGATGCCTACTTCGAACTCGCCCGTGAAGGCGAGGACGTTCTTGCCGATCTCGATCGCGACATTAAGAGCCTTGCCACATTCACAGAAGAACTGGAAGCGCGCACCATGCTCTCCGGCGAAACAGATCCGCTCAATGCTATCGTGACGGTGCACCCCGGTGCCGGCGGAACGGAGAGCCAGGATTGGGCCGAGATGCTGATGCGGATGTACCTGCGGTGGGCAGAGCAGCAGGGGTTCAAAACCGAGATGAACGACTACCAGGATGGCGAAGAGGCGGGGATCAAGTCCGCTACGTTCACCATCACCGGGGAGTACGCGTTCGGCCTTCTTGCCGGCGAAAGCGGAGTCCATCGGCTCGTCCGCATATCGCCCTTCGACTCAGCCAAGCGCCGTCACACCTCCTTCGCCTCGGTCTACGTCTCTCCCGAAATCGATGAAACCATTCAGGTCGACATCAAGCAGGAAGATCTGCGCATCGATACATACCGCTCTGGCGGCAAAGGCGGACAGCACGTCAACACGACCGACTCCGCCGTCCGCATCACCCACCTCCCCACCAACATCGTTGTGCAGTGTCAGAACGAGCGATCGCAGCACAAGAATCGCGAGAAGGCGATGAAGATGTTGCGCTCGCGCCTCTACGAGTATGAACTCGAAAAGAAGCGTGCTGTCTCCAAAAAGGTCGAAGATTCCAAGCTCGAAATCAACTTCGGTTCTCAGATCCGCTCCTACGTGTTGCAACCCTACCGCATTGCCAAAGATCATCGCACCAAGGTTGAAGTGGGCGACGTTGACAAAGTACTAGACGGCTACCTCGAGCCGTTCCTCCGTGGATATCTGCTCGCCAAACGCCGCGGCACCGCTGTTGCAAGTGGAGGCGACGACGAACTGGATGTGTGAACCTAGAAAATTTCGGTGCCCTGAAATATGCGCTAATTGAACTTGAAGGATTTTAATTTTAAATCTGGGATCGAAGGAGGTCGAAAGCATGTCCACCGCAACCATCCCCGCGCAACAGAAGATCGTCTTCGGCGAAGTCACGCCTGTCCTCCGTGTCGCCAGCGTCGCTGCCAGCATTAACTACTACACACAATCTCTAGGCTTCCACGTCGAATTCAAATTCCCCAATGACGTCGCGCCGTTGTTTGCCTCAGTGGCTCGTGGCAAATGTGGAATCTTCTTGAGCGAAGGCGATCAGGGTCATCCCGGCTCATGGGTGTGGATCGACGGCGTGGACGTGGAGAAAGTGCATGAAGAATATCTTGCGGCGGGCGCAAAAATCCGCAATCCGCCAACGAACTACGAATGGGCTCTCGAAATGCAGGTTGAAGATCTCGACGGAAACGTTCTCCGCATCGGGTCCCAACCCAAGAAGAACGAGCCCATCGGGGACTGGCTCGACATGCACGGTGTCCGCTGGCGCAAACTCTCCAACGGTGCCCACGAGCGAGTTGTCTGAACACTGAGACCCATCTTTTACTCCTGTATGAACGATCCCGCGCTCATCGACGAAATGCTTCGCAAGACCCAGACCATCGCCGTCGTGGGCATGAGCGACAAGCCCTGGCGCGCCAGCCATAACATCGGCCGGTATCTTGTGATGCAGGGCTATCGTATTCTTCCCGTGAATCCGAAGCTGAAAGAAGTGCACGGGCTGAAGGCCTATCCCGACTTGGAGTCCGCGCATACAGCAGCGAAGATCGATGGTTCTGAGGGCATCGATTTAGTCGACGTATTCCGCTCCTCTGACAAGGTTCCGCCCATTGTGGAAGATGTCATCAGGCTTGGCATCCCCTATCTATGGCTCCAGGAAGATGTGATCAACGACAAAGCAATGGCCCGTGCGCGCGCGGCCGGGGTGAAAGCCGTTCAGGACGTCTGCATCTTCCGGGAACACGCACAAAGGATGGGGTGATTGGATCAATGTGTCTGGAAATACGCCATTCTGTAACCAACCCTGGCCTGCCGCCGTCCAATGGAGGGGTGCCCGTCCGCCTCTGATGCGATTTCTACGAACGATCATCGCTCTCTCCCTAGCGCTTGCCGCGTCTTCTCCGCTCTTTGCCGCTTCGAACTCCGCTGACCTGCCTCACGTTCATGTGCAACTCATCAGCCCGTTCGCACAGCTTCAACCCGGTCGACCGGGTGTCGCGGGACTCTACTTCAAACTAGAGCCCGGCTGGCACGTCTACTGGAAGAACCCGGGTGATGCCGGCGAACCGCCGCGCATCACGTGGACGCTTCCGCAGGGGATCAGCGTTGGTCCGATCGCGTATCCGGTTCCCAAACGTCTTCCGCTCGGGCCACTGATGGACTTCGGGTATGAAGACGAAGTTCTTTTTCCAATGGGCCTGAATGTCTCTGATAAGACAGCGGCGGGTGAGGCCGTTCTCCACGCCAAGATTGACTGGCTGGTCTGCCGGGGCAGCTGCATACCGGAGAAAACAGAACTGGAGATAACGCGAGACGTGGCGCCGGCGCCATCTGGACTGGGCACTCCAGTGCAGCCTGATCACGACATCTGGGTGCGCCTCGCGAACAGACTCCCACAAGCGCCACCATCAAACCTCAAGATCGGCTTCGTCCCGACCACCACCGGTTTCCGCGTTACAGTCAACACCGGAAAGAGGGAGACCGAAGCATCGTTCTTCCCATCGAGGCCCGACATCCTCTCCAACCCTGCGCCGCAGAGCGTAACACCGACGGCAAAGGGGCTCATACTCGATTTAAAGAAGGACGAAACTCTCACAGCGAATCCCAAAGAGCTTACTGGGCTCCTTTTGCTCTCCGGAAACCGCGCGTATGAACTCGAAGTGCCCTCGGGTCCGCCCAAGCCGGCCGAGGCAATACCATCCGAGTCAGCCCCCGCAGCTATCCCAGGTCAAGAGACCTCGAGTTCCTCTTCCAGTTCGGCTCGTCCAGTTAGCCCCGCAACGCGCAACAAAACAGGGCTTCTTGAAGCGGCCGGTTTAGCCTTCCTGGGCGGACTCATTCTCAATCTCATGCCCTGTGTTTTCCCGGTGCTCTTCATCAAGGGCCTGTCGCTTGTTCAGTCGGGGTCGGAAGAGAAGCATAGGATGCGCACGCACGGTCTCGTTTACACGCTCGGCATTCTTGTTTCATTCTGGATTCTTGTCGGCGTACTTCTCGGCCTTCGCTCCGCAGGCACTCACCTGGGTTGGGGATTTCAGTTTCAGTCGCCGGTCTTTCTTTCGCTTATGGCCGCGCTGCTTTTCTTTCTCGGCCTTTCGCTTGCAGGTCAGTTCGAAATCGGACTCACCCTCACAAGCACCGGCGGTTCACTGGCAGCGAAGCAGGGGTATACAGGCAGCTTCTTCACCGGAGTCCTCGCCGTCATCGTGGCCACTCCGTGCACGGCGCCCTTCATGGGAGTCGCATTGGGGTATGCACTCTCTCAGACCGCCGTCATCACCTTCGCCGTTTTCACGGCATTGGCGCTTGGTCTGGCTGCTCCGTATCTTGCCATCACGCTTCAACCCGCTTGGACGCGCATTCTGCCACGGCCGGGCGCCTGGATGGAAGTGCTCAAACAGGCCGTCTCAGTTCCGATCTTCGGGACAGTGATCTGGCTTGCGTGGGTTATCGCCAATGCTTACGGAGCCGCAATTCTCGCCGCTCTGCTGGTAAGCTTCCTTCTTCTCGCCATTGCGGGCTGGTTCCTCGGCCGCTGGCCCGCAAAGGGTTGGGCTGCTTCGGTTGCCGGAGCGCTTGTGATTGTTGTCGTCGCGATAGCGGTGGTCGCTCCGAAGCAACTTGTTCTTGCGACTGAAGCACAGAACTCAGCGCCGGAAACACACGGCTGGCAGCCCTGGTCTGCGGAGGCTGTTACACGCTATCAATCCCAGGGCCGTCCGGTGTTTGTTGACTTCACCGCAAGCTGGTGTCTTTCCTGCCAGGTAAACGAGCGTGTAGCCCTCAGTAAGCCCGAAGTTCAGAAAGCCTTCGCTGATGCCAACGTCGTTCTCATGCGCGCGGACTGGACTCGCTACGACGACAACATCACCCGAGCCCTGAACAGCTTTGGCCGCAGCGGGGTTCCCACCTATGCCCTCTATGTTCCCGGACAGTCCCAGCCTCGCCTCCTCCCCGAAGTTCTTACTCCCGGAATTGTGACGAGCGCTATCGCCCAGTTAGCGCACAGCCCGATGCAGAATGCTGTCTCCGCGTCGGACCTCCGATGAGCCGGCGAACTCTTCAAGCAGTGCGCGTGCATTTGCTGGTCTCATTCAATATCGTAAGTTGCAGACCCGCGCTTCCTCAGAGCTACTCAAGTGTGCGCAGAATTTGTTTGTGCCTTTCGCAATGCAGCGCCACCGTATTATGCGTCGGCACTTGAACGGGGGTCAGGTTTGTCCACGCGAACAGGCGATATCCTTTGTTCAGGAGATAGCGTTGGATTTCCTCCCGGTCTTCATTGCACTCGAAAAATAGCAAAGGTTGGCTTCGGGCCAGCACGCGTTCCGCACCCCGAAAGATGCTCAACTCGGCGCCCTCAGCATCGATTTTGATCACATCAGGATCCATCGAGGTGCTGGATGCTACGTGGTCGAGACAAACGGAGCGCACCTGTACCGCTACTGGATCGCCGTGGTGGTGTGTCTCCAGAAACGAGTCACCTTGCCTGATGGAGCCCGTGGCGCCACTCACGAAATCGGAATGGAAGGTCAAAACACCGTCATTGTCCGACACAGCTGCTTCAGTCAAGTCACATGCTCTGAGCCCGGCCTGCTGAATGCTTCGTCTGAGGAGCTTTGCGTTCAATGCATCAGGTTCGAACATATGGACTCTGCGGTCGGGCATTGCAGAGGCAAACATGAATGCGTAGATGCCGATATTCGCGCCGATGTCATACAGAGCGCGACACTCTGCCATCCCGGTCAGCTTCAGGAAATTCTCTTGTTCCTCAAATTCAATGCCATGTCCTCCGGACAGCACATATCCAAGGTTTCTGGAAAAACTGACACTCACCGGATGTTTGATGCCTTCGATGCGTATAGATACGGGGAAGTCAACTCGTTGCATCAACGAGCGGAATAAGGCGAATTTTCGCAAATGAAATACGGGATGATATCGTTCGCGGACCTTCAACATCAATTGTGTGATCACGTGAGCTATGTCCAGGGAAGTTGTTCCGATTCGAAGACGCCGAAGAGATTTCTTCGATGCTTTCATCGCTCGAAACACGGATTAGACCGAATCATAGCAGGCAATTCAGATTGATCTCGAACAGGAGGCCAGGTCGGTGTCTTGCGGGTGAACCGATAATCAACCTAGAACCAGGTGAAGAAGTGTCGCCCCATGGCTCGAAGGCTGGGATGCAAGGGGCGAGCTTCGCGGGCATCGAGCTCATACCAGGGTGAGCCGACAGTCTCTTTCGCGTAGATCCTCACCTCGCGCGCAGTCGCCTGGTCCATCATCCGTAGATTAGTCATCACTGGAACAGGGCGAGACTTCGGACTGCGTCGCAGGCTGCTATCGAACTGCTGCTCGTAGGTATTCTCGTTCCACTCCGGTTTCATGACGTCCTCCACATAGCACCGACTGACCAATTGCCGCGCTTGAAGATGTAAACAGCAACCAGATTGCCAAAGTCGCCCAGCAGCACCAGCATGCTCTGCGTGATGGAACGGAAATGACTTATCGAAAGTTCCACCTTTTTCTTACGATTCATCGGCAAGAAGAGTGACGAAGCTGAGTGACGAAATCTCGTCTTCGCAGACTCTATTTAGTCACCTCGCCCGGTCTGTTTCCTTCTACCTCCGAACTATGCCCAGTCCTCTTGCCGCTGCGAATCCGCCGGATTTCCTCCATCCGCTGCGCAAGCTGCTTCTCGCGTCCTTCTTGAGTCGGCCGGTAGTAGCTTCGTCCACGCAACGAGTCGGGCAGGCATTCCATCTCCGCGACCCTGTCCTCTTCGTCATGCGCATACCGGTAGCCCTTCGCGTATCCCAGCTCTTTCATCAGCCGCGTCGGAGCATTCCGCAGATGCAGCGGCACCGGCTCTTGCCGCGTCTCTTCCACTTCTCGCTGCACCGCGCCGTACGCCGTATAGACAGCATTTGACTTCGGCGCCAGGCATAGATACACCACCGCTTCGGCCAGCGCCAGGTCACCCTCCGGCGATCCCAGGAAGTCAATCGCTTCCTTTGCGGAAAGGCACAGGTTCAGCGCCTCCGGAGCAGCCAGTCCGATATCTTCCACTGCCATACGCACCACGCGCCGGGCGAGGTAGAGAGGATCCTCACCCGCTGCAAACATCCGCGCCAGCCAGTAGAGGGCCGCATCCGGATCCGAATTCCGCACGCTCTTGTGCAGCGCCGAGATCAGGTTGTAGTGCTCCTCGCCCGACTTGTCATACATCAGAACGCGCTGTTGGACGGCATCTTTTGCAACATTCCCGTCGATACGCTTTGCACCTTCCGAAGCAAGCTGCGCCGCAACTTCCAGCGTGTTGTACGCACTTCGGCAGTCGCCGCTGGAGTATGACGCAATCAGCTCCAGCGCACCATCGTCAGCTGTCAATTCCTGCGAACCCAGTCCGCGTTCTTTGTCCTCGAGCGCCTTTTTTAGCAGCCCTGCGATTCGCTCTTCATTGAGCGGTTGCAAAACATAGACCCGGCAACGCGACAGAAGGGCCGAGATAATCTCGAAAGATGGATTCTCGGTTGTCGCTCCAATCAGCCGGATCGTGCCGCGCTCGACATACGGCAGAAACGCATCCTGCTGAGCCTTGTTGAACCGGTGAATTTCGTCCACAAACAGAATCGTGCGCGAGTGCATCTCCGCCGCCTGTGCTGCCGCGGCCATCACCTGTTTGATTTCCTTGATGCCGCTCAGCACCGCCGAAAACTCGACGAAATTCGCCTTTGTGGTTTCGGCTATGATCTTCGCCAGCGTTGTCTTGCCTACCCCCGGCGGTCCCCAGAAGATCATCGAACCGGGGTCGTCCCGGTCGATCTGAACCCGCAGCGGCTTGCCTGGCCCCAGCAGGTGCTCCTGCCCCACGTACTCTCCCAGCGTGCGCGGTCGCATCCGCTCTGCCAAAGGAGCTCCGCCCGTTGCATGCAGCGCACCTTTGGGCGAACCGGGAGGAGATTCGGGTACGCCGTCGAATAGACTCATCGCGATCCTCCGCGCATCTTTGCCTTCAGGCCTATTGCCGGGCTTTGTTTTGAAGCAGCTCGCTGTCGTGCGGCTTCATACAGCAGCACGCTCGTGGCGACCGCCGCATTCAGGCTTTCTACGGGTCCGGGGCAGGGAATCGTCACTGCTCCATCGGCTTTTGCTACCAATTCCGCAGGCACGCCGTTTCCCTCATTCCCAATTACCAGCGCCACAGGTCTTGCTAGATCCGCCCGGTCCGCGACCTGCGCTCCTTCGACCGTAGTCGTCAACACTCCAATACCCGAGATCCGCAGTGTCTCCAGTGCCTCACACTCGCGCACGTTCAGTAGCGGAACCCGGAACACGCTGCCGGCCGATGCACGGACGGCTTTTGGATTCCACGGATTCACGGTCCCCGGCAAGCAGAGAATGCCGCTTGCCCCGAACGCCTCGGCGGACCGCACAATTGTTCCCAGATTTCCGGGATCCTGAATCCCGGCCAGCACTACGACCAGGGCTGGCGCAGCTGTTTCCAACAGATCTGCCCATGTCCACCTCGGCGGTTCGACCAGGGCTGCCACGAGCTGTGGCGATTCTGTCGCGAGGATGGATTTGAGATGGTCCCCGGGGATAAGCAAAACCTCGAGCGCCTTTCCGAAACCGTCGAAAGCGCCGGCAACATTCTCGCCTCCGGCGAAGATGCAATCGACTCGCAAGTTGGCACGGAACGCCTCTTCGATGAGATTCGGTCCCTCAATCGCGAGCAATCCGCGCTTGTTCGGACCAGGATGAGCGATCGCTTTCCGCAATTCCCTCAACCGCGCGTTCTGCTTACTCTGTACAATGCGTATAGGCATCTGTTCGAACCGACTTCCGCTTAGCCGATTCTATGCTGTTTTGCGCGATGTAGCTGAATCGACGACATTAGCAGGTTGCGTCGCATCAGGTGCTATGGTAGCTTCCGTCATTGTGACCAGGCTATGATCTCCGTTGAGCGGAGGCCAACTGGTGGTCGCAGGACGAGCAGCCGGCGAATTCCCGGTTGAAGCGCCTGACCTAACCGAGGTAGACCTTCTTGTCCGCGGAAATTTTGCGCGTTCATCCCGACGAGCCCCAACCAGACCGGATTGACTACATTGTGTCGTGTCTGCGTCAGGGCGATGTCGTTGCGTTGCCCACCGATACCTTTTACGGCCTTGCCGTTGATCCGGTAAACCTCCACGCGGTCGAGAATATCTATCGAATCAAGAGCCGCCAGAAGCAGAAGCCCTTGTCGTTGCTGATCGCCTCTCTCTCTCAGGCCTATGAGCTTGCTCGCGATAGCGATCCGATGCTCGACAAGCTTGCTGACAAATTCTGGCCCGGCCCGCTCACCATGATCGTGCGCGCCGGCACAAAGCTGCCCCTGCGCTCGACCGCCAATACTGGCAATGTAGCCCTCCGGGTGCCCGACGCAGCGATCGCGCGCGCTGTGGTTGAGCGCTTCGGCCTGCCCATTACTGCCACTGCTGCTAACCTCCAGGGTGCGTCTGAATGCACCCACGCCGCCTGCGTTCGAGACCAGATTGGCGACCGTATCCCGCTCATCGTAGATGGTGGGCCCACCGGTCGCTCCCTGCCCACAACGATCGTCGACCTCTCACTCGGCGACGGCCGCTGGGAGATCCTCCGCGAGGGTGCAATTCCCACCCACGAAATCGTCATGGTGCTGCAACGGTAGACGTCCGGATGAGCCCGCACCTAATTCCGGCAGCGGTTCAGGCCAAAACAACCAAGCACGTCCTTCGCTGGGTTCTGCTTTTGATCGCGCTTGTAGCTGTCCTCTCACTGATCTGGGTCCGCTGGATCTATGGGCAGATCCAGTGGTACGCGAGCCGGGACATGGCTGCTCCGTCCGACGCCATCGCCGTCTTCGGTGCTGCCGAGTACGATGGCCATCCATCCCCGGTATTTCGCGCCCGCCTCGACCATGCCGAATCGCTTTACAGCCGCGGCATCGCCCCGCTCATCATCACCCTCGGTGGGGACGGTGGCGATCAGTATTCCGAGGGCCGTGTAGGCGAGCAGTATCTCGTTGGCGCCGGCGTGCCCGACTCCGACATCATTGCCGAAACCGAAAGCACCAGCACCGACCAGTCCGTTCGACGGCTCGCAGTCATTGCGCACACCAACAATCTTCAGCGGATCGTCGTGGTCAGCGATGCCACGCATCTTTTCCGCATCCACCAGATTTGCGCTGCCAACGGTCTGAACGTCCTGACCTCACCCCGACCTCGTGTTCCCATTGAAGGCCCTTCGGGCGAACGCGAACGCATCCAGCACGAAATCCTGAGCTACACTCTGTGGCGGCTGCGCATAGACTAATCGGCGCCAGGCTTAGAACTGCGCATCAACTGTTATCGATTGTGAGCGCTCACGGGCAGGGAATTCGTTCTCCAGAAACTCGTCGCTCCAATATCCGGGTTGCCCTCCGTTTCCGATGCTCAGCATTGCTGTTGCTCGAATTTTGTAGGGATGATTCAGCTCGAATTCGGGGAAGCGAGCGCGAATCTCTGACTGGCGCACAAAAATGCGAAGACTCGAATTGAGATCCAGGTAATAGCCATCCGAGTGCAGAAGAATCGGCTGATCGCGGGCACCGATGATCTCGAATGTCAGAGTGTATCCATGACCGTATCCAGCAGTAAACTCCGGCAAGATGTCGAAATCGCGACCATTGCCATTCCTCTCCACACGGAAGCTCCGCAGCCGAGGCCGCCCTGCCACATAGCGTTGTTTCTCCCTCTCGATTTCTAGGCGATCTGTGGCGATCCCCTTTGCCACGTGTTCCCGGCATTGCCCCGATGAAACTCCCCAACTCGACCAGAGCAGAGACCAGCGCCGTCGAACGCGATCGCACAACGAAGGATCCCTGAACTGCACCGCCGCATTCTGATAGCACTCCGACTGCACGTAGTAGGACCTGTATCCGTCTGGATTGAAGGCCAGTCCGGTTTGATATTCATCCGGGCTGATCGTCCGGCAGTGCTGTACCGCAGTTGCCTTCCGCTGGGCATAGTCGCTCGCTGCCGCAGGAAGTGGTGGCAGGCAGAGAAGGATGCAGCTCGAAGATGCGAACAGTGCTTTTCGGTTCATCGAGGCGATTTGCACGTAGATCTATCACACAACGCATGGACACGCATAGCGGCGCGTGACGGTTCGCACGAAAAAGTCAATTCGGCGGGGCAGAGCTGCGCGAGCGGGTAAACCCTGAAATGCTATCCTCACAACCGGGATGCACGGTCTGCCGCTTCTCCAGGTTGTCGCCGTCGGAATGCTGATTTTGGCCAACGCTTTCTTTGTGGCCGCCGAATTCGCACTCGTCAGCACGCGCGATACACGCATCGAACAGCTTCTTGCCAACAAGGTCCCCGGCGCGCGTGCCGTGCAGCGGCTCCATCACGAAATTGAGTACTTCCTTCCCGCAGTCCAGCTTGGCGTGACCCTGTGCTCTCTGGCTATCGGCTGGATCGGGGAGCCTATGGCTGCAGGAGTGGTGCTTGGCTGGATCGACCGCATCCCGCATCCAGTGGCCTATGCGCAGGTCTACGCACATGCCGCATCGGTGACAGCGGTTGCACTCGGCTTCTGCCTCATTACGTATTTCCACGTCACCATCGGCGAACTTGTTCCCAAGTCACTCGCGCTACGTCGCGCGGAAGCCCTGGCGGTCGCCGTTGCGCCCGCGATGCTTGTATTCATGAAGATGGCGCGCCCTGCCGTACGCCTGCTGAAAGGCTCGGCGGCCATGATCCTCCGCGGGTTCGATATCCCCATGACGGAACGTGCGGCGGTGCATTCGCCGGAAGAGCTAAAGCTGATCACGACCGCGGCGAGGCGTCTCGGACTGTTCCCACGCTTCCAGGAGATGCTGATTCACCGGGCCATCGAACTCGACGACGTCGCTGTGCGAGAGATCATGACGCCCCGTCAGCAGATCTTCTCCTTGCCGTCCAACATGCCTGTTGAGGAAGCCAGCGCCCAGGTAATCGATCACATGAACTCCAGGGTGCCTGTGTACGACGAGACCCGCGGACCGGAGCACATCATCGGTATCATCTATTCAAAGGATCTCTCGCGCCTCATGTTCTTCCGCCCCCGCGGACAACAGCATCCGGTGGCAGCTCAACCCGCGCCGCCGCCTTTTGCAACGACGGCGACGAAGCAAGAATCAGGACACCAGCGTTCAGCAAGTCCCCAACTCGGCATTCCTTTCATGGAGCTTCGTCTTCGGCAGGTAATGCGCGACGTTCTCGTAGTGCCGGAAACCAAGTCTGTGCTCGAGCTGCTTCGCGAATTCCAGAAGCGTCGCCGTCAGATGGCGATCGTCGTCGACGAGTACGGTTCCACTGTCGGCCTGGTGACCGCCGAAGATGCCATCGAGCAGCTCACCGGGGAGCTGGAAGATGAGTTCGACGACCCCGCGCGTCCTGTGCTCGCCAACGCGCAGGGGACGCTCGTTCTCGAAGGAAGCGCCAACCTCCGCGACCTCGAGACACAAATGCAGTGGAGCCTGCCACGCGACGGCGGCGTTGAGACACTCGCCGGATTCATGCTCACGCGTCTCGGGCATATTCCGCGCTCAGGCGAGACCGTTGACTTTGACGGCCGGCGTCTCACTGTTGTCGAAATGGAAGGCCGTCGTATCGCCAAGATCCAGGTGCAACCCATCCAGAGACCACAAGAGATCGCCACAGAATCCGTAAATTAATTGTGAAAATAGGAGCTCATGGCTCCCCTCAAACCGGGCGTGATCGGGTCGTGCACTTTGTATTACAAAATGACCTTGCAGCGTCACATAAAAGATTTGCTGGTTCTGCCTCGCGGGTACTGTTTGCGCCAATAAGATTGAAGCGATGCCAACAGCCAAATCTTCTCTACGCAGATGGGTTCGATCCGTCCTCTTTCTGCCGGGTGTGAAGTTTTGTTTGAGAGAAATGCCTGTATTCAGAAGGATTTATTCCCCCCTTTGGGGAGTTCACCCAATTGACAAAGACCTCGGTATTGAAACCAGCGGGATTGTCAGCTCAGAAGATATCCACCGGGACAAAAAGCTGAACCAGCAAATTGTTCCTTACATAGGATCGCAGCCGACCATCGTTCGCGCCTGTCTTTCAGCTTTGAAAACGCACCGCGAGTACACTTTCGTCGATTTCGGATGCGGGAAAGGTCGGGCCCTCGTTGTCGCGAGCGAGTTTCCGTTTCAGAGCGTGATCGGCATTGAACTGTCTCCCGCTTTGGCGGCAACAGCCCGCTCCAACACTTCCAAGGTAGCGCGCCGGTTTTCAGACCGGAGGCCGGTAAAGATCATTACAGCCAATGCTTGCGAGTACCCGCTCCCTCCAGGAAGACTTACATGTTTCAATTACCACGCATTCGGCCGTGAACTGGTCTCTCAAATCGTCCGGAAATTCGAGGAAGGCCTGGCCGGTGATACTCCGCACATGTTCTTCGTTTACTACAATCCCGTTCATTTCGAACTCTTCGATGCTTCACCCGCCTTTAAGCGGTTCTATGCTCAGCAACTTCCCTACCATGATTCTGAGATTGGCTTTGGTCCGGACCAGGATGATGCAGTCGTAATCTGGCAAAGCGTGCGCGGCGCTGTCGCGGAGAAACACGAAGGAGCAAACCGCAAGATCAGCATCACAGCCGCGGGGCGTAGGGCACAACTGCTCGACTGATGAAGCATTCGCTTCTGCCATGCCTTCCGCAACTCCCGCATTGGCGAAGTCCTGGATAGAAAAGTCATCATCTTTCAGCATTTTTGTCAGAGCCCAGCGTATTCTGATTCCGTCCAAGATGTAGGTTCGGAGGCTCCGCCTATGAAGCTGATTCCGTCCATTGCACTCGCGCTTGTCGTTGCAGCCCCGTTCGGTTTCGCCAAAGACAAGAAAAAGGATGTCCCCGAGATGCTTGCCAACGCCCGTTACGTGTATGTGCAAGCCGAAGACGGCGACATCATGAACCCGCGCCTTTTTCCCGAAGATCGCCAGGCAATTGTCGACGTGGAAGACGAACTCAAGGATTGGAACCGCTACACAATCACGATCAACCGCAATGAGGCCGAGCTCATGGTCGTCGTGCGCAAGGGGCGTCTGGCAAGCGCGCAGGCGCGTGCAGGCGTGGGGATTGGAACCGGCCCTGAACTCGGCGGCCCCTATCCCGGCAGCAGGAACCCAGCGGGACCCAACAACACCGGTGGTACGTCTGCCGAAATCGGAATTCGAGGAGAAGTGGGGCCCGCCGATGACCTTCTGCGCGTCTATCTCGTTGGTACGAATGGAAACCGCGGAGCGCTCCTCTGGTCCCGCGAGATGAAAGACGGCTTGGATGCTCCGCAGGTGGTGCTGGTTAAGCAGCTGAAGCAGGCAGTGGATAAAGCTTATCCACCTCAGGCCGCCAGCCAGCAGGCGCCGGCGACGAAGAAGCCCTAGTTTTTTGCCACTACCTTTCCGAACGGAGCGCGCCTGCACGGCGTCGCTTCACGATTGGGAGAACCACGCTTTCGCCAGCCACTCTTTCATCGTGTTCGCATCGACGAGCCCGGCCTGCTGGAACTGTAGATCGCCGCGCGCAAAGACCGCAAAATTAGGAATGCCCTGTACTCGGTATCGCGCTGCAAGGTCAGGGTGCGCTTCTGTATTCACCTTCAGCACCACGGCGCGCCCCGCAAGTTCGCGTGCCGTCTGTGCGACGTGCGGAGCGGCCGTGCGGCAGGGACCGCACCACGCAGCCCAGAAATCCACCAACACTGGAACCTTACTTTCGCGGATGATCTCGTCGAACTCCGCCGTTCCCACTTCGACCGGCTCTGCCATGGCCGTCAAAGCAGCCTTGCATGCACCACATCGCCCCACATCGGCAAGGTGCTTCGCCGGAATGCGGTTCGGCCTTCCGCACGATGGGCAATTACGCATGATAGGCATTTGCAATCTCCTGAATGGCTCCTTCCATTCTCACCGACTGCGATGCGGGACTGCGCGGAAAAGTAGGTCGCGCTGCGAACCGCCGTTAGCCTCGTCACAGAGCGAATTGCATCCAGAACGCTATGCTCGCAGCGTGCAGCCAGAGCAATTTGTCTATCCATCCCGCGAGATTCCGCTTGTGGAAGCTTACGGCGGCCGCTTTGAAGCGGTCTTTATCCTGCTTCATCCGTTCATCGAGGTGCCCGAACAATTCGCGTGGCGAGTAACGCGGCGGTATCCCGCCGACGTGGAGATCGCCTCCCAGGGATCACGCTACGCATGGACGGAGGTTGGCCGGCAAACGGGACTCACATCGTGCGCGCGCCTTAACCTCGCTTTGCTCACGGCCAGTGGATCAGTGACGGGAGATCTTGCCGATCCAACAGCACAGAACCTTCTTCAGCACTTCTTGCAATCGCAGCCCGTCTGGATGCCGACCGAGGGACGCTTTGAGCCCTTGCTTCATGCCGACCTTCTGCACGTCTTTGAGGCGGCTGGATGCGCAGAGCTTGTGCACGTGCCGGAATTTCTCAACGCAGATCCTGTCGTTCAGCTCTCGCTAGATCTCCTGCGACGGAGTGCCATTTCGTTTCCGGATGGCGGAACATTACTGGCACCCGACGCCTCGTTCCTCTTCACGGTCGACTGGGAGAGTTTCTTCACCCTCTTTTACGGTCCCCGTGACTTCCTTGCGCAACAGGCAGGGCAATCGAACCTGGAAGGCTTCTTCGCAACTCCAAACACCGATCACGCCTGGTTTAACTACTCGATGGGATGCGCCACTGTCACATTGTCTCCTGAGCACTGGCAACCCGCCGAACCGATATCTTCTAAGTAGCTCATTCAGAGCAGCATGGACCATTCCGGTACCCGGCATTACTCGCAGGCAGCCTCTCCAGTGTCGCCCAGGTAAGGGCACTTCCCAAACCGATAAAGACCCGAAAGGGAAATAGCGTATGTTACTTGCGTTACAGGAGTAATTCCTACTTGAGTTACTTACCTCTTGTTTAGTAACACCTAGGTGCTACAGAATTCCCCCAAGGGTTGACTATGAGACAAGAAACTTACCGATTCGCACTGGACGAAGCCACCAAGGAACTCCACGGCATTGTTGAGCAGTTTGAAGCACTTCGTTCCCGCAAGGAACAGATTGAAGCAGTCGTTGAAGCGCTGAGGCCCTTCATCGGTCTCCAGGCCGAAACGGCCATCTCAATCCCAACTATCGAGGCGAGCGCTCCCATTGCGGAGTTTGTGGCGCCCGCGATCGAAGAGCCCTCCCCCGAACCTCAATTTACCTTCATGCAGATCTCCGGACCTGGCATGGAGATCGCACACACAACGGAACCTGCGGATCAGGAACTTGAGCCGGAACCGGTTCTCGAAACCGTCGCGGTCGCTCAGGACGAGGCCACTCCGGAACAGATTGCCTACTTTCGGCAACCTACCGCGGACCCCTTCCAGCGGCGCATCGACGACGCTCTCTGGGGCTGGCAACAGAGGCCCGAAGGGCTTCTGTCGCCCATCTAGTCTGAGACGCCGGGACGAAACTCCGGGCGTGAAGGACGCAAAATACTAAGTCGTGCCGCTTCCAGGCGAGCGGAATAGTTGACCCGAATCAGGCGCTCCCGGTGTACCCGCCGGAGCGCCTAATTGCGTGCCTACTCATAAGATAATAAATGGGTTATATCACATCAAAGTTGCAGAAAAGAGTATCAGCTGGACCTCAGAAACCATGCTAAATTCGCCACTGGAGATCGATATGAAGCCCAATACCGGCGAAGTGTATCGCGTAGCGTTTGACTCTGCGAACAGCGAACTGAAAGATATCGTCGGCGCGTTTGAAGACCTTCGCGCGCGCAAAGAGCGCATTGAGAAAGTCGTCATGGCGCTCAAACCACTCCTCGGAGCAGAAGAAGCCGCAGCCGCTGCAGCGGCGATGCAAAGCGCAAGCGAAGCTGCTGACCATGCCTCGCAATCTCTCGACGAGGCGAACTATCAGTACCAGACCGCGAATGGAGCGGGATCAGGTGATCCATTTGCGAGTCGCTTGAACAGTGCGTTGGGTCACGGAGTCGGCCGCAAATTCAATCGCCAGTTCTAAAGCGATCACGGTACCTTCAAAGTATGTCGGTGCGCCACTTGTTGTAGACGCGCCGACAATCTTTTGTCATTTCACGACGCGCTCTTCAGCCGTCCTTCCCGAGCCCGTGCACACCTGTTGAAATACAAGCGGTAACTTACCATTGACTCTTACTTTGCCGCTCTTTGTGCGTGCTAGACTACGCGCCTGGAGAGGGCATGAACCCGGAAAGTCATCAGGAAATTTATCGGCTCGCGCTTGAGACAGCTTGTTCGGAACTGGGCGAGATTACCGCGGAATTCGAGAAGCTGCGTACACGCAAGGGGCAGGTCGAGAGACTCATCGCAGTTCTCAAGCCAGTGATCGGTGGGGAAGAGAATTCGCCGCCAGCGGCCGCTGTCACGCAGGAAGAGCAAATAACTCTCCCCGTGGAGACTCCGGCGCAAGCTGTGCCACAGGAAGATCCACAACCAGTGAAACAGGGAAGCGGCATGCCGCTTGGTATTGGCGCGGATCCGTTTCAGCGGCGAATTGATCACGTGCTCGGCATTGGTGCTGGAATTCGCGACGTTCGGCAGTACACGCGCCAGTTCTAGCACCGAGCAATGAAGCACGATCGGCTCTCGGGAGCCGATTCGTCTTCGCGTTCTGCAGGCACCTTTGCTTCGGATCCTATCTACTCATCACAAGCCGTCGTTCTGCAGGTTTCCGCTTCCAAATCGAAAGAACCTTGAGACTCAAGCAGAGTCGAAATCGATGCATTGCACAGATCGTAGCCTGCCAAACTTCGACGTTATCGATCGGATAGCTCATCTTCACTTCTTGAACACTTGCATGCGCTGAGTCAGAAGAAGCTTAGCCCCTCTGCTTCACTTGACCGCAGCCTGCGATTGCGCGATGTTGAGGTGCATGATCTCTGCAATCGGGCTGGCATCCTTCACGACGGTAAGAATGCCGATGGTAACGGGTAGGCTGAAGCGCCGCGGTCCGCACGATCCGGGATTGAAGTACAGAACGCCCTTGTGCCGTCTGATATCGGGCTTGTGCGAGTGCCCGCAGAGAACCACAGAAAACTTGGCCGCCGCTGGATCGAGATGAAGGGTTTGCACATCGTGCAGCATGTAGAGATAGTGGTCTTCGAAGAGCACCACCTCAGTCTCGGGAAGTTTGCCGCACTTGCCCTCGCGATCGATGTTGCCGCGAATCGCGGTCACGGGAGCAACTTTCTTCAGCGAATTGAGAATCTTGAAATCACCCACATCGCCGAGATGCAGGATGTGCTCCGCTCCATCGAGTGCAGGCAACACCTCGGGACGCAACAGACCGTGCGTATCGCTGATAACGCCAATCTTCATCTGCCAAAACTGAAGAGAGCCGACCAGCGGCCCTTCGCCCTCAAGCGTTCGGGCTTCGCCACGGGATCGATCATCTGCAGCACAGAGCCCGGATTGTGCGGATCATTCATGGCCATGCAATAGAGGCCGCTCCAATTATTCTGCCAGCTCCATCCGCGTGCGCCCATTGCCTGAGCCTCAATGTGTTCCGCTGCGTGAGCCGGCGATAATTTCTCGCTGCAAGATGGGCAACGCGGACTCGCGCCTTTTCTGAAGCGGCCGCCGCAAGTGCAGGCGTGCAGAAACGGTTCCCAAGCCTCGTCGATTTCACCATATCGTTCCGCGGGAGAAGGGAGTGCGGCAACGTATTCGTTCGAGTAGTTGAGCAGGGCGAGCATGCCGCAGTCATGGCAGTATGCGTACGAATTGTCGCCGAAGCCTGAATGCCACAGCGAATAGCGGTACAAGCGGCCGCAATGTTCGCAGTCGCCCTTCTTCAGCATCACCATCTCACAACCCATTTCCAGGCGCGTATGCGGATCGAGCTGATCGCGCAGCGCGTCTCCAAGGAAGTTGAAGCCAGACACTGCACCTGCTACTGCCGGAACGAGAACCAGATGAGATGAATCGCCGCGGACAATCTCGGGTGGCAAGGGGCGGCAGCAGATGAAGCCATTCGTGGTACGTTGACTCTGGTGGCTCTTTCACCTGTGCCTTACGGCCGCTACTCAAAGACTGCTTCTTGCGATCATTTATCTAAAAAGTAGTGCAAAGAAGCTGAAACGGGATACTCGAAACTAAGATGAAGGAATCACCTCGAATCAACGGAGTACATGCTCTGCCAGACTGGCGAGACGCCATCGCCGCCTACACCAATCGGCGCGTGCTGCAGGTGCTCGCACTTGGATTTGCCAGCGGCCTGCCTCTCCTGCTCACCTACTCAACTCTTTCGGCTTGGCTCGCGACAGCAGGCGTCCGGCGCGCGGCAATCGGCACGTTTGCCCTGGTTGGCATTCCTTACTCATTTAAATTTCTTTGGGCGCCGTTGATGGATCGTATACCGCCGCCCCTGCGGTTGGGACGACGGCGCGGATGGGGAATCACCATCCAGATCTTTCTGATGGGCGCAGTGCTCTGCTTGGGACTATGTAATCCCAAAAACAATCTGCCCTTGATGGCTGCGCTGGCTGTGCTTGTCGCGTTCCTGTCCGCAAGCCAGGATATTGTGATCGATGCGTGGCGCGTGGAGATCCTGAACAAAGATCAGCAGGCTCCCGGAGCCGCTATGATTCAGTCCGGCTACCGCATCGCCATGCTGGTATCCGGAGCCGGCGGCCTGTTCATCGCCGCATACGCAGGGTGGTTCGCTGCCTATGCCACGATGGCTGCGCTGCTTGGTGTTGGACTACTGGTCTTTCTGCTCGGTCCCGAACCGAAAGTGTCATCGGGAACCCTGGAAGCTCCTGGATCGGGATGGCAGGCGCTTCGGCATACGTTTGCGACTGCAGTGATCGGTCCGTTTCGCGACTTCATGCGACGTCCACTTTGGCCCGTCATCCTGATCGCAATCTTTGGATACAAACTCGGCGAGGCAATGGCGGGAGTGATGTCAACGCCACTCTATATCTCGCTGGGATTCTCGCTTCCAGAAATTGCTACCGCCTCGAAAGTCTTCGGATTCTTCTCGATTGTGACGGGTGCTTTGATTGGCGGGGTAGTGACGACCAGGTTCGGAATTCGCAGGTCGCTTATCCTTTGCGGTGTTTTGCAATCTTTTGGGAATCTGTTTTTTGTTCTGCAGGCTGTTGGCGGGCATCGCATCGGCTATCTCGCTTTGTGTGTCACTGCCGAGAATCTTACCGGCGCAATGGCTGGGACCGCGTTGATAACCTGGCTTTCAAGTCTGTGCTCACGCGCCTTCACCGCAACCCAGTTTGCACTGCTGTCCTCGCTTGCTTCTCTAAGTCGGACAGTAGTGGCGTCCTCGGGAGGAGCGTTGTCGGAGCGGATTGGCTGGGTACAGTTCTTCCTGATTACCAGCGTCATTGGCTTGCCGGTTCTCGTTCTGATCCTATGGATCGGACCGCGTGATGATCTCAACCGAGAGCAGCGCGAGCCAGCTGTTTAGCAAGACGGCCGACGACTGCATTATTACGATGGTAAGCACGGCGCGCGGCGAAAATCGTGTATGGGTATAAGTAGGCGTGAATACAACAGGTAAATTCCTCTCGTTCCTCCTGGCGATTGTCTGCTTGCTGCCCTCGGGCTTACAGGCGTTTGCGCAGAGCGGACAGAACATCCAGGCAAGTGCGGAAGAACTCTTGGCGCTCGCCAATCGCGAACGTATGCGCGAAGGTCTTCCTCTTTTTAAATGGGACGCGGCGCTGGCCGATGCCGCTCTGAAGCATACGCGCAGAATGTCGAGCGAGGGTGGAGCGATCCAGCATGACTATCCCGGCGAACTTGAGCTGTCGGAACGCGCAGGATTGTCTGGAGCGCACTTCGACCTCATCGAAGAAAACATCGCAGTCGGTCCCACACCGGCTGCAATTCACGATGCATGGATGCACTCGAAAGCGCACCGCGAAAACATGCTCAATCCGCAGGTAAACCGGATCGGGATTGCCGTGCTGGCGAATCGAGGAGTGTTGTATGCGACAGCAGACTTGTCGCGTGCAGTCGAGGCCTTCTCAAACGCGCAGGTAGAAGAGCGCGTAGCCGCGCTCATCGCCCGCAGGGGCGTAAAGGTTCTCCCCGTCCACTCACTGGCCCGTGAGGCGTGCCCTGCTAACCGCGGTTTCCCCCGCGTCACAGAGGGCGCCCAGCCCAGCTTTGTGATGCGGTGGCAGGACTCTGACCTGAGTCGACTGCCGGACAACCTTGTCCAGCAGCTCGGGTCCGGTCGCTATCACGAGGCCGAGGTCGGCACCTGCCAGCCCAGCGGTGAGGCAGGAACCTTCACTGCATACAGAATTGCCGTACTGCTCTACTGATGTGCGACGGCTGCATCTGCCGGCCTGCCACTTACCCTCGTATAGATGAGGTCGTATTCGGTGTGCCACGTTTTTCCGCCGTCGTTTGATCCCTGCGAGAACTGACGCACCTTGTCCGTGCCGAGGTTGAAGAACTGCAGATGACGCAGCAGCGTACCTCCGCCGGCTTGTGGCACGTCATCCGTCCAGTAATCCATCACCTTGTCCTTCAGTTCTCCGTGGAAGAACATCACGCCTGCAGAGGTGTCCACCCAGTATTGTTCCCATCGCTTTAGATTCGGATTCCATGTGTTGTAGCTCTTGCCGAAATATGGGCTTCCGGCTGATGCCCAGTTCTCCCAGACAACGCACCCGCCCATCTCTTTGGAGATGTGGCTCGAGCCGCGATGGGTTCCATCAGCAGCGGACGCAACATCCCAGTCGCCAATCCAGAAATCAAACTGCTTGAACTCCGTATCCTCGCACGGTGCAGCATTATGCTGAACCTCTTTTGCCAGTGCGATGAACTGATCGCTGGCGCGGAGTGAGATCCACTCGGCGTCACGCTCGAGGCGCGAGTTAATCATGAAGCCGGCATTCACAGACGTCTTCAGAGTCTCCAGAGCTCGCGCCGAGTCTCCCATGCCAGCATAAGTGGTCGCAATTTCGTAATCAGCAAGGAACGCCGGCAATCCGCGTCCCGCGCCAAGAGCCTTTGCCTTCTGCATCGCTCCAAGGGCTACCTCGTAGTGCTTATTTGCGCGCGCAGCTGTGCCCAGCCGATACCAGTATCGAGCGTTCTCGGGCTGCTGCTTCGTGAGCGCCGAGTACTGCGACTCAGCTTCGGTCCAGTTCTGCGCAGTGTAGGCCTTATCCGCCGAAGAGGTGGCAGCATCGGCGCTCACCTGCGCATAAGCAGGACAAGCAGGTGTCATCACCGCGCACAGACAAAGAACGACAAAGGGCAGGCGCATTGAACCTCCGGGACGTACAGATGCACCAGATCATCCTCCAAGGAGGCGGGGAATTGCGCGCTCATTGTGACGAATCGAGCCGCTTGTGTGATGACGCACTCGTTATCCGAAGCGCTGGTTGTTCTTCCAGAACACCGGCCATCCTTCGCGGGGCGCACCGCAAACAAAGACGTCGGGATGGTACTCGCTCTCTTCATTCTTTACGCCGAGAGCGTTACCGACATGGCCCGCAATCCTGCATCCCGCGAAGGCGTGGTCCGCTTCCTCTCTTGACCATCCAACTACAATCAGCGTTGATGGAGGCACGGGCGGATACGTCCTCAGGTAGAAGGAGTTCGTCAGACTGATGGGCGGCTTCAGGTGATATGCTGCGCCGAGATTCTCGATCGCTCCCGCCTCGCCATAGTTTCCGACCAGAATTCCGTAGCTCGATTGCTGCTCCGCGGGAAGCGAGTTCCGGACCATCGCAACGGTGCGTACAAGATCATCCCAGCCAATCTCTTCCCGAAGATCGCCGTTGTTCTTAAAAGCGAAGTCGCGCAGCGGGCCGGAGGCGGCGATTGGAACAAGGATCGCTGCGACTAGCGCGCCTGCAGCAAACAGGCCGAAGAAATATACAGATTCCAGCGTGCGGCGAAGCCAGGCGGCGCGGGTCCCGAGCCATCCCTCCGCAACTACCGCTCCCATCGCGATCATCATGGGATAGGCCTCTGCCACATAGTAGAACCGTCCCTTGTTTACCCAGAAGACCAGCACAGGAACGACATACATCCACGCGAGTGTTCGATACCGGTTCTCTCGAAAGAACGCGACCAATCCAACAAGGCAGAGCGGGATCGCGAATGGATTTGCATCGAGCAGCAGTTGCAGCGTCCAGTACCCATCTGCCCGCCCTTCGGCCACATCGCGAGCGTGAATGTGTTGCAGGAAGTGATACGAAACAAAATCATGACGAGCGAGCCAGAGGATGTTCGGCGAGAAAATGACAAGCGCAACCAGCACCCCGCCCCAGAACCAACGGTTTACGAAGTAGCGTCTCGCACGTGAGAGAGCAAGTCCGGTCAGCAGCCCCGCGACAAAGAACACCAGCGAGTACTTCGTCATTAGACCAAGCCCGATGGCTGCGCCGATCGCAATCCACCACCGGGGATTCTCCGTCTTCAGCAACCGGATTGTGAACCAGCAAGCGAGCACCCACCATAAAAAGGAAAACGAGGTGTACTGAAATTCCGTGGCCTCAAAGATCGGCAGTCCCGACAAACCGACCGAGAGCGCAGTAGCTATTTTTGCCAACCGGCTCCCGCCTAGATCGCGAGCCATCAGCCCGCTCACGACGATCACCGCTGCCTGCGCAATCACCGAAAAGAGTCGCAATCCGATGAGCGAAAATCCGAATAGGGTGAGGCCAACGCGCTCAATAAACGGGGTGAAAGGTGGGTAGGCGACGAACCCCCAGTCGAGATGTCGCGCATCCGAGAGGAACTGGAGTTCGTCGCGATGAAATCCATATCGCCCGTTGGTGAGGATATGCCCAAGAGCGAAAACGGCCGCAATTGAAATGAGCAGCAGAAGATCAGAAATCACGTAAGCGGCGCCGGCATCGCGATTCTGGCCGGCTGGAGCAGGAGGTACGCGCAACTCGGCCAAGATCCCTCCTGAGCTTCTGACTACGTCTTAGATTCAGCCTTGGTTCCACAATTCTCGCGTTTTTGCGCCACGAGCACTGACTTCATGCCGGCCGCAGTCGCTGCCTGGATGCCTAGATCCGTATCCTCAAAGACAAGGCAATGCTCGGGAACCACTCCCAGCTTTTGCGCTGCGAGGAGAAATCCATCCGGCGCCGGCTTGCCATGCTTGTAGTCTTCCGCACAGACGAGCACGTCGAACTTGTCCATCAGGTTTAGCGCGGTGAGCGAGCCGATCACTGACTTCCGGCGGCTTCCTGAGACCACGGCGAACGGAATCCGCCCGTGCTGCGCCTCGATATGCTCAATGACCTCAGGAATGCCTTGCAGCTGTGGCAACTGAGCGTGATAGAGCTTCTCCTTGTGCTCAGCAAGCTCATCCACCGGCATGTTCAGGCCATGTATCTCGTTCAAGTCAGCAATGATGTTGCGCACCGGCTTACCGCCCCACCCATAAAACAGATCCTCATCGTACGTGCAGTCGTATTCGGCAAGCGCCTTCTTCCACGCGTTGTAGTGCAACGGCATCGAATCGGCAATAGTGCCGTCACAGTCGAAGAGGTAGGCGCGAAAATCACCTTCGGGCAATTTCAACTTCATGCAGTAAAAGAGCTCCTCTAATAGAGTACGCGGCGCATCCGATCGCCGGCATGCCATTGGCCTGTTGTCTCACGCTCCGGGTAGACGTCGATACGTCGTGTGCCCCTGAATCAGCCCCAGACGATCTCGATGGGTGTCTCGATGTCAGGGTGAATGCTCTTCTTCACAGGGCAGGTGTGTGCTGCATTCTCAAGCCGTTGCTTATTCTCAGGGGTGGTTGTTCGGGGGATTCGGATCGAGACCGTCAGGCGATCGATCTTTCTCGGGGGCGCGCTGCTCATTACCTTCTCAACTATCGCCGTCGCTCCCGTGAGGTCAAAATCCAGGGTTCTGGCCACAATGCCCATGGTTGTTAACATGCACGTACCGAGGGAGGTGGCTACGAGATCGGTTGGTGAGAAACTCTCGCCTCGACCCTGATTATCGACAGGCGCATCTGTGGCTAGTTCTGTTTTTGAAGGCGTGTGCACTGACGTGCAATGCAGGCTACCTTGATATTCCATTTCAATGCGAACCATACTGCTTATCGTATTGCACCGGTGTGGGTCCGAGGGGGATCGGCACACGTCCGGGATTCCCCAGATGCCAGTCTAGTCTCGCGGGCATTTGCGGTAACTCCGGTCCCCGCGCTCGTGGGAGGTCACGGCTCAGCGAAGGCTCCCACCTGGTTGTATCTCCGTGCCGCCGACGAGCCGATCGTCGCAGCAGGGAAGAGTTCGCGCTCTCGAACCTGTTCGCCGCGATGCGCAGTGTTCTGTCCCTCCATTGCTTCGGGCAACGCCATGTGCATCGCCATCATCGCGATCCGCTTCGCCTCCGGAGAGAGGTTCCCAAGCCGCGCCGCAATCAGCGCCTGTGGCGTGATTGTGATCTCCGCGCAACCCGCGGCAATCCCATTCGCAATTTTCCGGGCCGCATGCTTGGCCGATGCCGAAGCTCCCGGCATGTTCGCCGCGAGGCTGAACCACCGATACTCGCGCGCCGAATCTCCCGTGAAGTAGGCATTCCGGTGCGACCCGGTGCGCATCAGCCCTGGACATATGGTCGTGATGCGGATTCCCTTGGACCGCAGTTCCATTCCAAGCCCCTCGGATAATCCAACCGCCGCGAATTTGCTTGCGCAGTAGGGAAGCAGATGCGGTACGGAAATCCTGCCGCCGATCGAAGTTACGTTCGCAATCGCGCCCTCGCGTCTCTGCAGCATTTGCGGCAGGACCGCCAGCGTGCAATGCAATCCGGTATAGAAATTCGAATCCATGACTTCGCGGAACTGCTCCAGCGTCTGGTTCTCGATCGGCCCCACTGTAATCACGCCGGCGTTATTGATCAGCACATCGATACGCCCGAAGCGCCGGGTCGCCTCCTCGATCAAACGGGAAGACTCCTCCGGCTTGCGCAAATCGGCAGCTACAATCAGCACGTCATCTGCGCTGCGAACCGCGCCGCGATCCATTAGCTGTTGGCGGGCATCCGCAAGCTGAACTTCGTTGCGCGCTGCAAGCACAAGCTGCGCTCCCCGCTTGCCAAACTCCTCAGCAAGCGCCAGGCCGAGGCCGCGCGAGCCGCCAGTGATCACCACCACCTTCCCGCGGGTCCACTCTCGCTTGTTCCGGGCACGATCTTTGAAGGTGTCGGCAATGGTCGAGGCCAATCCAAGGCCGAAATAGGCAGCGCTTCGCAGAAGTGAATCGTGGGGCAGTCTCATGGTCATTCTCCATCAAAGGCGAAAAGGGGTTGGATGAGTATTCCGCCGAATCCGCAGCCTTCACTGGCGAATCCGCAGCCTTCACTCTAGATCCGGTTCCCGTTTCAGATGGTATTTTGACGCCATCCGCTCGGTCTGTTAACTTTTAAGTGGACAATTCAGCGCCACTCACTCCTCAGTAGCTCAATGGCAGAGCATTCGGCTGTTAACCGAAGGGTTGTAGGTTCGAGTCCTACCTGAGGAGCCAATCTATTTGTAGAATCAATATTTTAGACAAGGATCTGCCCGTTGGTCGGGGCTACAGAACTGTGGATAACATCCCGGAACACATACTTGTGGGAAGCAGTGACAGGTGGAATCACTTGTTGACGAACTTGGTGGGCCAAATACGCTCCGGTCATTGGTCATTGCCTCGTCTCCGATATAACTACCGGTCAATTCCAGTCAAATAACAACCAACATCTCGAGGATGGAAGGCGCTTCCTCGTAGAACGACTATGGCCGCGCGGCGTGGCCAAATCCAAACTAGCGGGCGCCGCATGGCTGAGAGAGATCGCTCCGAGCCCGGAGTTGCGCGAGTGGTTTGATCACGACCCACAACGCTGGAATGAGTTCCGCAGGCGTTACTTCGCGGAGCTAAGACGCCATAAGGATGTCTTGTCTCCGATCCTGGAGGCGGCACACAAGGGCACGGTGACGCTGCTTTACAGTTCCCATGACATGGAGCACAACAACGCGGTGGCGCTAAGAGAGTTTCTCGAGCGCTCACTCAAT